>TARA_R110000737_G_scaffold25195_4_pt1 | contig 11026 bp, 9 predicted proteins | sample TARA_R110000737 | Tara Oceans TARA_R110000737 (sample SAMEA4398027) | marine metagenome | biome: Polar Biome; feature: [SRF] surface water layer (ENVO:00010504); material: water (ENVO:00002006), including particulate matter (ENVO:01000060) such as... | depth 5 m
GCTCTTTAAAGTAGAATATAATGCAATGACCCCAAAAAGGGCGGTCATTTTGAACGAAATACCCACTAAAAGCAATGTTTGTGATGGTGTCGGTGAGATTGTTGAAGAATATGATAGTTACTTTTAATCGCGGTTATAAATAGCACGACGAATCCGTCGTTATTTTCGGTAGAAAAGTTATTTTTTATTGCGCTGATGATCGTTGTGGCGTTAAATTTATGCAATTTAAAATGGTGTTAATTGGGAGCTTAATTCGTTAGCATACTGGCGCGAAGTAAAAAGTATTTAGAGCTTACTCATCACGCTAAGTATCTGTATTTATGCAAGTAGCAAACAGTAACGCTATTATCCTAAGGAAACTTTATGGCAACAAAGCAGCAATTAGACTTAACTTTAATTAATGGTTATTTAGAAGTATTAGACCTCAATGTGATTCAACAGATGCTAGATTTATATATTCAGCAGTCTGCCTTGTATATAAATGCTATTGAGACGGCCGTTGTTGATAAGGATCAAAAGGCATGGCAGGAGCAATGCCATAAAATGAAAGGCTCGGCTGCTAGCGCCGGTTTATGTCAGGTTCACCACAAACTTATTGTCATAGAAAAGTCTACAGAAGATTGGCAAATTAAAGCTGAGCAATCGCGCTCACTAACACTACTCAACCAAGAGGCTATTGAAACCTTTCAGCTTTGGCTAGCGGGACAATAAACCCTAGCAGTAGGTTAATTATTATGCTCTGCACTAGTTTCTATATGGCCAATAAAGCGATAACCTTCACCATGAATAGTGTCGATTAGTTCCGGTGAACTTGCTACAGATTCGAAATGTTTTCGGAGCCGACGAATAGTTACATCAACCGTACGGTCGTTCGCACGCAAATCTCGCCCCGTCATTTCTTTGATCAGTTGCTGGCGAGTAACGATTTGTCCAGCATTGGCTATTAACATGCGTAATGCGCGAAATTCTCCACGTGGAATCGATATTTCTTTATTGTCCGGTGTGGTCATTTTTCGTGAATTACCATCAAGTGACCATTGATTGAAGCGAATAATCGCTTGGTCTTTTTCTATCGTGCTGGGTAATATTCGGTTTAAAATATTACGAGCTCGAATCGTCAGTTCACGTGGGTTAAATGGTTTTGTCAGATAATCATCGGCGCCAATCTCTAGTCCGAGTACTTTGTCGATATCGCTGTCTCGACCAGTAAGGAAAATCAGGGCTAAATCACTACTTTTGGTGAGCTCTCGCGCCAAAAGCAAGCCGTTTTTACCCGGTAAATTAATGTCCATAATGAGCAGGTTTATTGAGTTACTTTGTAGTTCGTGCTCCATGCTGTCACCATCTATTGCTTCTGACACTTGATAACCTTCAGCTTCAAATAAATTTCGCAGATTAAAACGTGTTACGTCTTCGTCTTCTACGATTAATATATGAGGTTTTTGCATGTTGTTTTTCCAGTTGTGTGAGGTTTAGTTTTTCAAATGCGTAAAGCAACGGCTTAGGCAACGACTCGTTAATTATAGCCTATTTCAAGTTTTTTAAATATCGCCTAATGGTATCGAAGCTATGGTTAAAAAACAATTAATTACATGACTAATAATGACGGTAATAGCTCAATAAGCAGAGCTAGCGCTAGTTTAGCTTAATCAGTTGATGCTGCTGTGCCACGCAATCTATCAGGCTGTAGTGTAATTTTTTATTGCTAGCTGGGCTTAGTTAATCGGGAAATTAATTTCAATGTTAACACCTTGGCCTGATTCACTGTTTAATATGATAGTGCCACCGAGTGCCTGCGTTACTAAATTGTAAACTAAATGCATGCCTAAACCACTACCACCTTCACCACGCTTTGTTGTAGTAAAGGGTTCAAAAACCTTATTTCTAATCGATTTATCAACGCCAATGCCATCATCCGTGTAGAGGATATTAAGTTGGCTACTTAATGGCATAACGGTTATTAAAATCCGGCCTTTATCCTTACCTTCAAAACCATGAATAATTGAGTTCATGATCAAATTAATTAAGATTTGATTGATAGGTCCCGGTTTACTAGCAATACTTAAATCATTTGGGCAGTCAATATCAATAACGTAGGGCAAAGGGCTTAATTGTGGTCTTAGAGTAAGTAACACTTCAGTTAAAAGCTCCTTAACATTGAAGGTACGCACTTCTTCACTTGACTGGTCTACTGCTACTTTTTTAAAGCTAGAAATGAGATCGGCGGCTCGGTTTAAGTTACGATAGATAATGGCTACATTTTCACTGCCTTCATTCAAGAATTTCTTTAATTGGCTCGACTTTAGCGTTTTATTTTCAAAAGCGTGTTTAATTTCCTCTAAGCGATCCGCTAATAATGTTGAGGCAGTTACGCCCAGACCTATCGGTGTATTTACTTCATGAGCAACGCCTGCAACCATATCACCAAGCGAGGCCATTTTTTCACTTTCCACTAATTGGCCTTGGAATTGATGGAGTTTTTCTAAGGTGGAAAGTAAATCTTGGTTTGATTCTTTTAGTGCTTCGGTGCGCTTGTTAATTTTATTTTCTAATTCGTGTGAATGCTCAATACTCAGCTGTTCTGCGGCATCTAGTTGCGCAATATGTTTTTCCATACGAGTAAATAAGATATTAACATTACGGGCTAAAACATCAGCTTCACGGTATGGCATGGCCTCACATTGTTGTCGAAAATTCTTTTGTCGAGCGGCAACTTGCATGGTGCTAGTCAGTGCTAAGAATGGCGCGCTGATATAACGCTCAAGCTGTAGCGCAATAAAAATCGAAATAAGGATAACAATAACAATAAGTACAATACTTGTTACCAATAGCTTATCAGTGACCTGTACTATGTGTTCTGTGCTATTTTGCAGATAAATAAAGCCAATGATCTTTTCGTTTACTTTAATCGCCTGCATATATTCCAGGTATTTTTCTTTAAATCTTGGTATTAGTAAGCTTTCAATATCGTTCGACTTTTCTGCAATAGCAGAGCGTCGTTCGTCGCGCTTGTAGCTATAAAAAAGCTCAAGGGCTTCAGTTCGCTTATTGAGTTGATAAATATGTAAATAATTTAAGGTCGGAATTTGCTCGGAAATAACTAAGTTGTCTTTTAGCGCTTGTCGTTCTGAGTTAACTAAATAGCTTCGACTTTCCTCGGTTAATACATTGGCCCAGTATTTGATATGATTTTCAGCGAGTGTATTGTAACTATTGGTATGTTGTTGGGTAATTATTGAAATACTTATAATAGATAATAGCGAAATAAGGCCGATGATTGAGAACAGGCAGATCCGACGAATAGACCAAATATGTTTGGTTGTTGGCATACAATACTAAACTCAATTAATTGTTGGTATAAAGTGATTGTAGAAAACCTTATTGCTTTCAACAATCATTTGTCTTAGTTATTTTTTAATTTTTGCCGTTAAGGTAGCACTGATAAATGGCAAAACCTCTTTTTACCGCCAGGGTTTTTGTTTTACCTATGGCTTTCTCCATGATGGGGCCATACTTCAAAAAGCTATTGGCGACAATGGTAATACAGCCTTTATTGGTTAATTTTTGTTTGATTTTAGCTAAAAATTGTTCCGTAGCCTCATAGTGGGTTTTTATGCCTTGATGAAATGGCGGATTAGAAACGACAAAATCATAGCGCTCTTTCACTTGAGATAAACTATCTGAGGCAATATATTCACCGGTCAAATTGTTTAAGGTCAATGTAGTTTGCGCTGAATGAAGCGCTAAAGCACTAACGTCAACCAGAGATAATTGTGTTTGCGGGCAAACAGTGCCTATATAAGCTGCAATAACACCAGCACCACAGCCAAAGTCTAACACTTTGCCTGACATAGTTTCAGGTAAATGCGCTAATAATATTTCCGTACCAGTATCTAGTGCATTTTGGCTAAATACACCGGGTAATGCGGCAATTTTCAATACTTTATCTTGCATTTGCACTGAGTAATACTTGTAAAATTTTTGCAAATCAAAACGAGGAAGTGAGGCGTTAAATTTAGCTATATACAGTAAACAATGGCGTGCAGAGTCCGCTTTATGGCAATATTCGAGATATTCATTAGCGAGTTTTTCGGCCGACTTTACCCCGCCCTTATTTTCTCCAACAATGACTATTGTGGCGTCTTCGGTCATTGACTCAGCGAGCATAGCTAAGATAAAACTAAACTCTGCCTTGCTTTTTGGGAAATGAATAATGGCCATGTCGTGTTTAGTTTTTGCGATATATTCAACACAAAAATGACTGTGTACACGCGGACTATTTAAACGCTGAGAGGTTTTATATTCGGCATAATTTGTGTGATAGCTATCAACGATGGCTATTGTATGCTGAGCTAAGTAATGCGCGATAAAACCGTCGTCTGCGATATTAACCAATAGAGGCTGTGTTGCTGCTAATGCCTCTATATTGCGTATTAATATTTGGTTAATGTTACTTATTGCCATGAAGGTACCTGTAATTGAGCTGAATATTACTAATTAACAGTAACTTATTTGTATGAGTTCTATACAAACAAGCATTGTTTTAGGTATTAATATGTCATAATGGCGAGTATTCTACGCTAATTTATGTATCTCGCCATCATTTGTCCACAGGGAGTTGGCTATTTTTAATAAAACACTATTACGACTTAAAATAAAGTGGCTACATAGCCCATTAAGAGCAAAAGTTTTGGTTTTACGCTACTTTATGATTGGTCGATTTTTTGGCCAAAAAGCCCAAGCAGAAGTGTACCTTTCCTTAAATGACCCACACAGTTTTATGTTAGTGCAAATGTTATCGCGCTTAGCAAAAAACTACCGGATAAATTTTAAAGTGCTTTTTATCTGGGGCACCCTACCTGGCGTGACAATTGAACCAAAACTTTATCGACAATGGGCGATTAAAGATGCCAATATCATTGCCCTGCAATATCAATTAGTCAGCATCACTGATGAGCCCTCATTGACGTCGTTAGCGACAGGCCAACAAACATGGCAACTGCTGGAGAATAACCTTGAAAATGCTGAGCAGATTTTCTTGAAAACATGGGCTAATCATTACACCGAGCACTTTCAAACCTCGACACCTACCATTAACCATCAAGTTAAAAACCAAATGCGCTTACAAGCAAAAGGTCATTATGCGCCAGCAAATATTTTCTTTGCCGGCTCTTGGTTTGTTGGCGTAGACCGCTTATACCATTTTGAAAATATGCTAGACAAGTTTGCGTTAGTGGCTCAGGTTACGGTTGGTTTATCGGCAAATGTAGCGGCTGAAGACGCTATTATTTCAACTGGTTTTCCTGCGCAAGCAAGCGAAATGAACACGACAAAGTCAATAGTTCCAGCAACAAAAGCTTTAGTGATCTATTTATCTTTGCGTAGTCCCTATTCTTATTTGGGTTTTGTTCAAGCGATTAATTTGGCAGCACGTTACCGGCTTGAGTTAGTGATTAGGCCGGTATTACCTTTATTGATGCGTGGCGCATCGATTCCGATGGATAAACAAAAGTATATTTACTTAGATGCCGTGCGAGAAGCTAAAAGACTCGGCATTGAATTTAATGGGTTTGCTGATCCGTTAGGCGAGGGCGTTATGAATGCGTATCGTTTATTTGCTTGGGCAGAGCAACAAGGTAAGGCGAGCGAGTATATGCTAGCGTGTTTTCGGGCCATTTATGTAGATGATATCGATTTAACTAAATCGGCTAATGTTGACAATATAATGCAAGATTTAGCCTTAGATGTTGATGACGCAAATGCTTATCAACAACAGCATGACTGGCAGCAATGGGCTGACATTAATCAGGTGGACCTTGCTAAATTGAATTTTTGGGGCGTGCCGAGTTTTAGTTATGGCGAGCGCAGTTTTTGGGGACAAGATCGTATTCCAGCCTTGGAAAGTGAAATAAAGTCTAAATAAACAGCTAGTTATAAATAAAATAAAATATACGTCTAGCCATCTATTGACTGTCCTTAGACTTAAATGTTTTAATATTGCCGTCCCTTATTCCAGTGGAATTAATTCTAAAGTATTAATTTACACTTAGAAAGGGCCAGAAGAGGAGCGTTTACCAGGTAGTTATTGTGAAGAGATCAAACTCTAGTGCGCAATAATGAGGGGGTATAACGCCGAGGTAATTATATTTTTGATGATGTAATTGCCGGTTGTTAAAGCTTAGTTGTTAATAGCTAAGTATTAGGTTGAATCCTTGCAACTGTCACCTAAATAGGTGGAGAGCTTCTGGCCTTTGTAAAGGCCAAGTTTCGTCCTTGAAATTTTGCCTGTGCAAGCGCCTAAAAGTTCTCCGAACAATAAGAGTTCGAGAGCAATGAATAAAATAAAATTAAAAGAAACCCCCGCTATATCAAACCAACCTTTGGTTTGGACGGCATTAATCACGCCATTATTTGCTGATGACGAAATTGACTACGCTAGTTTAGGTAAGTTAGTTTTACAACAGAACTCCGCTAACAATGGCATTTTATTACTTGGTAGTACCGGTGAAGGCTTAGCGTTAAGCGCGCAAGAGCAGTTAAGTCTCGTCGAATATGTATGTGCTATGCCTTTACAGGTGCCATTAATGGTGGCGGTTGGCGGTTATAATCTCAATGAGCAACTGGCCTGGATAGTACAGTGTAACAAACTCCCGATAAATGCTTACTTACTCGCAACCCCGATTTATGCCAAGCCAGGCCCTGTAGGGCAAACGGTTTGGTTTAAACGTTTACTCGATGCTGCGAAGTTTCCTTGTATGCTCTATAACGTGCCTTCGCGTAGCGGTGTTGACATTGCTATTTCGGCCTTACAACAAGTGCAAAACCATCAAAATTGTTGGGCGTTGAAAGAAGCCAGTGGTGATCTCAAAAAACTGCTGATTTACCGAGAACAATGTCCTAACCTTGATTTATATAGTGGTGAAGATGCCATGATGCCTTATCTTGCCGGTGCTGGGGTGAAAGGATTAGTGTCTGTTTGCGCCAATGTCTGGCCTGAAGCGACGCGCCAATATGTCGCTATGGCCTTAGCGAAGCAAAATGATGGCCTTTTTCCGGTGTGGCGTAAGGCAATATCAGCATTATTTCAAGTGTCTAGCCCAATACCCGTTAAGGTTCTTATGGCTGAGTTGGCAATGATTAGCTCGGCGAAACTTCGTTTACCACTTTGCCAAGAAGAAATTTCATCTCTAGACGACTTACAAAGCAGTCATCAACAAATTCAGCAATGGCTAAGTTGCAACCTTAGCACCTCATCGGCTCGGCATGACAATACGGATGGCGCCTTAAGTACTGAAATAGTGCGCGCTTTAGACTCATCGACCTTGCGAGAAGTAAACTCATGACTTGGCAGCAAACGTTAACAGATTTAGAGGCCGGTAAAATTCGCGCGGCAGAACAAAGTCACAGCGGCACTTGGCAGGTCAATAGCGCAGTAAAACAAGCGATTTTAATGGCATTTAAAGCTGGTAAAAACACTGAGTTTGAAGGGATTTATCGCGGTTTTGTGGATAAGCATAATCTTCCTGCGCGCGAATTCACTATTGACGATAACGTCAGAATGGTACCTGGGGGCTCGTCGGTACGACGCGGTGCCTATGTCGCTCCAGGTGTGATTATTATGCCGCCAGCTTATATCAATGTTGGTGCTTTTGTTGATAGTGGCACTATGATCGATAGTCATGCTCTGATCGGTTCTTGTGCGCAAATAGGCAAGAATGTTCATGTTTCCGCTGCGGTGCAAATTGGCGGAGTGCTTGAGCCTATTGGTGCAAGTCCAGTGATTATTGAAGATAATGCTTTCTTAAGTGCTGGGGTCATTATAGTGGAAGGTATTGTAGTGAAAAAAGGTGCAGTTTTAGCGCCGGGCGTCTCGTTATCAGCGTCGGTACCGGTTTATGACTGTGTCAATAATGTCATGCTAGAAAAAGCGGCAGATATTCCGGAAAATGCCGTCGTTGTGCCAGGTACACGACCCGTAGTGGGCGATTGGGCTGAGCAACAAGGGCTAAATATGGCTTGTGCGCTGATTGTTAAATACCGAGATGAAAAAAGTAATGCCGCTTTAGCGCTTGAATCCGTCTTGCGCTAGGAGTTAAGAATGACTGCAATAATAAATAGACCCGATTGGCTTAGACCTGCTGTACTTGAAGCACTTACACCAGAGGGTAAAGTACGACAAAATAGTGCGGAATCGGAGCAGGATGAGGCGGGGTTTTTTCTCTACGATTTAGACTATCTTGAGCAACACTTGTCAAGGCTTATGCAACAAGATGTGATTAAACTTTGGTTTGCCGTTAAGGCAAATCCATTGTCGCGGGTAATAAAAACCTTAGCGCAGGAAGGTTTTAATTTTGATGTCGCAAGTCAAGGCGAGTTAACGCAAGTGCTTGCACAGGATGTGCATGCCAATCGCATTCTTAATACAGGCCCTGCAAAGTCAAAGCGGCATATGCAGGCTTTTCTAACCCAAGGTGTGCGCACTTTTGTGGTTGAGAGCTTAAATCAATTGCATTGGCTTAACCAAGCTGCAAGCGAATTATCTTGTCAACCACAAGTGTTATTGCGTGTGCAGATGCAATGGCCTGACGGAGAGAAAAATCCTTTAGGGGGGAACGAAGTTAGCGCTTTTGGTTTATCTTGCCAAGCTTGGCAAACGATAAAAACAAGTGACTTTCCAGCATTGAATATCAATGGCTTACATATTTTTCAATGGGGAAACATGCTTAGCAATGAACGTATGTTCGAGCTTTGGTCGCAAATGATAACGCCGTTATTATCGCTAGCAGAGCAATTAGAGATGACCTTAGAGGTATTGGATCTAGGAGGCGGTCTCGGTATTGATTATCTGCAAACAGGGCAAGGCTTAAGCTGGACACAGACTGTCGAAGATTTAGCAAAAATAAAATCCCGCGCCGGTGTTAGCGAACTATGGTTAGAGTTAGGTCGTTTTGCCGTCGCTGAAATGGGTTATTACGTGACCTCGGTGGTTGATCGTAAAGAAAATTTTCAGCAACAACAATTAGTGCTTGCAGGCGGTATTAATCATTTAATTCGTCCTGCAATTACCGAGCAACCTTTTCCTGTCGCTATGCTCAGAGCGTCATCGGCAAGTCCTTGTTATTTCGATCTTCATGGTCCGCTTTGTACCAGTTTAGATAAACTGGGCAAGCTAGCGGTAGCAAGTGATGTTGATGTAGGTGACCAATTAATCTTTGGTTTAGCCGGCAGCTATGGGTTTACAGAAAGTATGCCGTTTTTTCTTTGTCATCAAATCGCCGCTGAATATGTTATGCAGCAAGGTAAAATTGAGCAAATACGTGCAGCACAACCTGCTGTTTGGTATTTACGCTAACTTGGTTATCAGCCGAAATATAAGGTTATTTATGAATGTAATTAGTAAAGAAGTGATGCATGTTGGTGAAATGGCCAGTGGTGCAGCGCTTACGGTGCCGGTATATCGTATTAAAGGTAAGCAGCAGGGACCCAATGTCTATATTCAAGCCAATATGCATGGCGCAGAAGTACAAGGCAATGCGGTTATTTTTCAGTTACTAGAGCAATTCAAAACACTTGAATTAAATGGCAGTATTACGCTGGTGCCTTATGCAAACCCTGTCGCTTGCAATCATAAAAATGGCGAATACACCTTAGGGAGATTTGATCCGATTACCGGTGTTAATTGGAATCGGATGTATCATTTTGACGACAGGTTTATTGAGCCCTTTGCAAAAGCGTATTTAAGCTATGCTATCGATGAAATTGAGCAGGCGTTTAAAGCCATAATGCTGGAACAAATATCGCAAAAATTAAACCATAATATTTATGGTCTGACCACCGGGCAACGTATTGCCTTTCAGCTGCAACATTTGGCACATCAAGCCGATATCGTATTAGATCTGCACACTGGGCCAATCTCGAGTAAGCATTTATATTGCCCTGAATATGCTCACGCCAGCGCAAAATATTTTGATATCCCACATGTTTTATTTATGCCCAATGATTTTGATGGTGCCTTAGATGAAGCAACATTTTGTCCTTGGTGGCAGCTACAACAGGCATTCTCTGTCTTAGGACGAGATTTTCCGATAACCAAAGCTGATGCTAAGCAAGGTGAAGCGATAATTATCAAAGAAAGTTTTACCGTTGAGCTGGGCTCTCAAGAGCAAATTGATTTAGATGTTGCCCATGAAGATGCCGTGGGGATTTTAAGTTACTTACAGTACCAAGGGGTGATCAATAGTCATGATTATCAGCCGAAAACCATGACCCGATATAGCTGTATGTTAGCAGATTACAAAGCGCTATATTCGCCGATGGGTGGTATGGTGGATTACTTAGCCGAGTTTGGTCAGCCTTTAGCCCCTGGTGAGCCATTGGCGCGTATTCTTCGGATGGATAATTACGGAGATGGCGACCCACTGCACTATATCAGCTTAGATGACTGTGTGATTCCGATTTTGCATTTTGCTTCAGCAAGCGTCAATCAAGGGACAGAGCTTTATAAAGTCTTTAGTAAGTTTCGTGTTTTATAATCAGGTGTTATGAAAATAAAAACGCTTTGATTCAGTGATAAATCAAAGCGTTTTTTGTGTCGCTATTAATGGCGCTATCTTTAAAACACGATATGCTCTTTTAAATAAGCAAATAAGTCGCGGTAATGTTTTCCAACTTTTTCGGCGCTATGCTCCTTTTTCGCCTGACGCACTAGTTGTCGCAGTTTTTGTCTTTCCATGCTGTCAAATTCAGCTAACAATGCTTCAATCGTCTCATTGCCTTGAGCAATAAGTTCGTCACGAATTTTTTCGAGCTTTTCAAACTTCACCGACTCTTGCTGATGTTTATTGGCCATGACATCCATGGCTTGTTTAATCGGTTCAAGGTCGGTTTCAGACAGTATTTTCGCAATATGACGGACATGGCGACGCAAGGCCTCATGCTTGTTGGTGATTTTATCCGCAAGCTTCATCGCGGCTTGTAGGTCATCAGACAGCGGTAATTTACTGCGTTGATGCTTCGACATTTTGAC
>TARA_R110000737_G_scaffold76762_1_pt1 | contig 11024 bp, 8 predicted proteins | sample TARA_R110000737 | Tara Oceans TARA_R110000737 (sample SAMEA4398027) | marine metagenome | biome: Polar Biome; feature: [SRF] surface water layer (ENVO:00010504); material: water (ENVO:00002006), including particulate matter (ENVO:01000060) such as... | depth 5 m
GCAGGCGATCTAAGAAAGTTTCTTTGCAATTCAATTAACTCTGTAGCTAACGGTACAATGGACATAGCTAAAGCGAGAGAGGTAACTAAATTGGCAGGGCAAGTTAACGAGTCATTCTATTCCGAAGTCAAAGTTGCTCGGCTTCAGATGGACATGGAGAAAGAAGTACACAAACTAGGTTCTCTACCTGTAAACGAATAGAAGAGCGAGGAAGAGTTAAACATGACCAAAAGTAAACGGTGGGAGGAACATATGCAATATGTAATATTAATAGATGTAGACGATCAAACCCTTATAGCAGGAGGCTACCAAAACGAAGATTCAGCTATGGAGCAATATGATTTTTTGTCGGCGGCCTACCCACACCTTACTTTTGAAATAGCAACAATGGCGGCTAGTTCGCAAGTGAGTTCTATGCCAGAGGAAATGTTTATCCACAATAACCGCGCTATTTTAAAATTTGCGGATGCTCTCGCGGCGGTTATGAGTGGAGAAGGGTACAAAAAAACTTTACATTAACACGGAGGCAAAATAGATGACTATTAAAAAACCTAGAGATTATAGGAAAGAGTATGACAACTACCAAGGCAAACCGGAGCAAGTGAAGAACCGCGCCGCTCGTAACAAAGGGCGGAGCATAATGGAGAAGGCGGGTAAGGTCTCCAAGGGGGATGGCAAGCACGTCAACCACGTAGTACCTCTATCGCAAGGGGGTAGCGCGGATGCTAAAAATCTTTCCGTCAAAAAGGCTGGAGATAATTTGTCCTATGCCCGCACTAAGACAGGGGCCATGAAGAAGGCTAAGAAATCCACATGAGGATAATAGACAATAAGGCATTAGTCCTAAAGACTAAGCGCCCTGAGTTGGTGACGGATAAAATAAAAAACTGTAAGAAAGTCGGGCAAGAAGGGGAGCTTGTAGAGCTAGCGGTTAAGTGGGGGTTTGAAGAGGCTTCCGCTCTTGCGGAACTAGGTGCTAAAGACGTGCCCTCCCCTATGCTAAGGGACTACGCTTGGACGGGTAAGTTAACTCCCTTCGAGCACCAAAAAGATACAGCTTATTTTTTGAGTTTGTATAAGAAAGCCTTCTGTTTTAACGAGGCGGGTACAGGTAAGACGGCGTCCGTTATTTGGGCAGTGGATTATCTAATGAAATTGGGTGCGATAAAACGAGTGTTGATAGTGTGCCCACTCTCTATTATGAAGTCCGCTTGGCAAGAAGACTTATTTAAGTTTGCAATGCACCGTAGCTGTTCAGTTGCACATGGCCCCGCCCCCACAAGAGAGAAGATAATTAACGCAGGCTCTGAGTTTGTTGTTATTAACTTCGATGGGGTTGGCGTAGTAAAGGACACTATATTAAAAGCAGGGTTTGACTTAATCGTGGTGGATGAAGCTAACGCCTACAAGAACTCGCAGACTAACCGCTGGAAGATAATGCGTGACCTATGTAAGAAAATAGACAGGTTGTGGATGTTAACTGGCACACCAGCGGCCCAGTCTCCACTAGATGCGTATGGGTTAGCTAAACTGGTAAGCCCCCACAGAGTGCCTAAATATTACACGCCTTACAGGGACTCGGTCATGTATAAAGTATCTCAATATATATGGCGACCTAAACCTAACGCGGACAAAGTTGTCCACCACATACTGCAACCTGCTATACGGTTTGAGAAAGACCAGTGCTTAGATTTACCCGACGTAGTATCCGTGGAGAGAGATGCCCCACTTACTGCTCAACAAGAAAAGTACTACAAAATGCTCAAGAAACAGATGACTATGCAGGCAGCGGGGGAGCAAATAACCTCAGTCAACGCAGCTACTAATTTGAATAAGCTATTACAGATATCAGGGGGTGCAGTCTATTCGGATAATGGGGAGGTTGTGCAGTTTGATGTAAGGAATAGACTTAATGTAGTACTTGAGGTTATCAACGAAGCTCCTCATAAAGTATTGGTTTTTGTACCCTTCACTCACACGATAGAACTGCTCAAAGAATTCTTGGATAAGAACAAGGTACCGACGGAAATTATATCGGGAAGCGTGACCCTTAACAACAGGAGCCGCATATTCAAGGACTTCCAAACAAAACCTGACCCGCAGGTGCTTATCATACAACCCAAAGCCGCCTCTCATGGCCTAACTCTTACCGCAGCCGACACTATAATATGGTATGCCCCAGTAACTAGCGTGGAGACCTACTTACAAGCTAACGCCCGTATAAACAGGCCCGGTCAAAAACATAGTATGACTATTGTACACATCCAAGGTAGTGAAGTTGAGGCAAGAATATACGACATGCTCAAAAATAAAGTACTTAACCATAATAAAATTGTTGAGTTATATAGGAAAGAAGTTGAATAACTGTTGACATTGTCTATGTAGATGCTATTCTCCATATCCTTTCAGAAAAAAGCAATGGGGCGACATGGACAATATGACCGCAGATAAGATGGCCTTAGACTACATCACACTAAGGAACATCATAAAAGACAAAGAAGAAGAGATCAAAAAACTAAAAGTTATACAAGCAACTATTTCAACAAAGATGCTGGGGCTATGTGCAGAGCAAAACGTAGATAGTTTAAAGACTCCGCAAGGTACCATCAGCCGTAGAGTACAGTCTAACTTTTGGACGGGTGATTGGGAATCTTTGTACTCCTTTATAGAACAGCACAATGCGATGCACCTACTTGAGAAACGAATACATAATGGCAACATGAAGGAGTTCCTAGCTGAGAACCCTGACCTCTGCCCTCAAGGACTGCAAGCTAACAGCACGTATACTATCTCAGTGAGAAAACCTAACAACAAATGAATAAGTTACGAGCACGAGAGGGGCGTTTCCTAGCACCAAATACACTTGAACCCAAGACCTCACTTAAAGTAGTGCTGACTGATGAGGGAGAGTTGGCTAGGAACTTTTATAACCGCGCAGGAGAATTGAAGTGTTGGTCTTCTAATTCCAATACTCCTGATGGTAGCGTGCCCCTTACCGATAGACAGTCCCCCAGATGTATTGATTGTGTTCAGAACATTAAGGGTGGGGCTAGCTACAAAAGCAAACCATGTAAGTTCTTTACCACTGTTACTTTTGTAGAAGAAGAATCAAAAATGGTGTGTAGCCTACGTATTGGTGGGGCTAGTTTGTTTGCCAAAGCAGCTAACAAGATGACTCTATACCAATACAGAGATTACTTAAAAAGTAACGGAGAAAAACTAAACACTATTTTAACTGAGGTATATTTTTTTAGGGCTAACGACTTTTATAAAATATATTTCAAACCATCTCGACCGCTGACACCGGAAGACATGGAAGCAGTAGAAGAACTCATTGAACGTGATGAGGAAAATAGGAACCTTTTTAATAACATTGGAAATAATAGCATGAACAAGAATAGTTACATTCTCAAGAACGTCACAGCAAGATACCCTCGTATTGACCAGCCCTATAAATTCGACAGCAAAGCAGGAGCTAGAGGTAAGAGCGTACCTTGCGATGCCTTAGAAGATGGGGCTTGCTACGAGTTAGGTTTTATAATGTCTAAAGCACAAGCTAAGGATTTATACGCTTCTATGAGTGCGGTGTATAACGAAGCTAAAGACAGTAGCTGGCCTGACAAGCTAGAGCTTCCATTTACACAGTTAGATGGGGAGCTTGTAGGCAAGGCTAAGTTAAAAGCTAGCTATGACAAAAAGCCTACTGGCCGACCTGCGCTATTTGATTCGCAGAATGCTAGTTTGGCTGAAGACTTTATGCTTACTACAGGCAGCACTATTAGCGTAGCTATAGAACTTATTCCTTATAGTATGGCTACCAGTGGTGTTTCACTACGTTTGCGTGGGGTACAAGTAATAGAGTATATCCCGTACAAACCTGCTTCACCTTTTGATATTGAGAGCGGATTTTCCGCTGTAGATGCCCCTGCCGCTGCTGAGTCAGTTGAGGACATGTTTGGTAACTTAGCTGAGGAGGTTGACTCAGAAGAAGTAGAAGCGGTGGTAGAGCCAGAACCAGTAAAGCGTAGCAAGAAAAAAGAAGAGGTTCCTAAGCCCAAGGAAGAAGATTCCCTATCGTCGATAATAGATGATTGGGGGAGTGAGGACGCCTAATGAGCTACGGATATAGCCTCAAACTTTTACAGTTGAATAAGGCTGCCGACAAAAAGCTTCTAGGCGTTTGCCTTGGCGCGGTGTGCATCAAGAACGATGTGCCCGTTGCCGAGGTAGCACAGAAACTTAAAGTAAGTCGTCAGGCTGTCTATAACTGGTTTACGGGAGTTTCCAATCCTAATGTTCAAACGGCTAATAAGATAGAAAAACTAATAGCTAAGTTGGAGCAATAGAGTAATGGAGAACGTAGACCTCATAGACCTAGTGCGCCCTGCGGGAGGGTGGTATGGTTTTCTTGCGGTCAAGGATAAAACTAAGACGCGTCAGTGCATGGTGGAAACCAGAGCAGAATTAGACGCAGAGATAGAAAAATACATAGCTGAAAAATGGTGTGTGTTTTTTACTCTAGCAAAGTTTAAAACCGGTGAAAACCGCACTCAGGAAAATGTAGAGTCTTTAAAGTCTTACTGGCTAGACATAGATTGCGGGCCTAACAAGTCCATAGCGGACGAAAAAACGGGTAGGCCAAGTGGCTATGAAACGCAGAGAGATGGATTCGAGGCTCTGCGTGCTTTCTGCACTACTGTAGGCTTACCTAAGCCAATGCTGGTTAACTCAGGCAACGGATTACACGCATACTGGCCGTTGATCGAAGACGTGCCCAGAGATGAGTGGGTCCCTGTAGTTAAGAAGCTTAGGCAGCTCTGTATAGATAACAACTTCTATATAGATACTAAGGTATTTGAGTGCGCTAGAGTGCTGCGTCCTCTTAATTCTTTTAACTTTAAGTACGGGGGACAAAAACAAGTTACCCTACTGAGTGCCGTAGACCCTATTCCATTTGAAACTATCCGCAGCTTAGTGGGTGTATCACAAGGGGAAACAACTACACCCAAGAATGAAATGTCCGCACTTAGCAAAACGCTAATGCAGAATAACGACTCACTTTTCTCTAAGATAATGCAGCGTAGTTCAAAGGGGGAGGGTTGCAATCAACTTGGAGATTGTTATAAAAACAGGGCTACTCTTGCAGAACCGCGTTGGTTCGATGCGTTGTCAGTAGCTAAGTTCTGTTCTGACAGAGACATGGCAATACACAAGTTGTCTGACGGGCACCCAGACTACGAACACGGTAGGGTAGAAAAGAAAGTAGAAGGCATAAAAGGCCCTCACACTTGCGCAGAATTTAGTATAAACAATCCCGGTGGGTGCGAAGGTTGTACGCATAAAGATAAGATTAAAAGTCCTATATCTCTGGGTCGCGTAATTGCTAGGGCTAATAGTTCTACAGTCACCATTGAACTCGAAGGGGAACCCCTAGAAGAGCATGAGATACCCACGTTACCCGAAGGATATTTTAGGGGCGCTAACGGGGGGATATATAAAGAAGGCGAGGGGGGTGATGAAGAAGATGAAGCCTCTAAACCTAAACTTGTATATGAAAACTTTTTGTACGTAACAAAACTAATGGAGGACCCAACAGCAGGATTCGTTGCGGTACTTAAACACCACCTACCAAAAGACGGCGTAAAACAATTTGTTATCTCCAACGTAAAAATTACTGACCAAGGTGAGCTACGTAAGGAGCTAGCTAAGTACGGGGTTATAGCAAACCAGACGCGCCATAAATATATAAACGAGTACTTGCTGGCCTCTATTAAAGAGCTTCAGCATCTAAATAGAGCACAAATTATGAGACAGCAGTTTGGATGGGCCGATAACGACAGTAAGTTTATTATAGGGGATAGGGAGGTCACAGCGACCGGCATTTACCATAGCCCCCCTGCTAGTTCTATAGCTAATATGGTTGAGTATTTCCAGCCAAAAGGTTCTTTAGAAAACTGGAAAAAAGTCTTTTCCCTATACGGCAGGAAAGGTTTAGAGATACAAGCGTTCGGCGCACTGTCAGGTTTTGGTGCTCCCCTATTAAAGTTCACGGGGCAAAAAGGTGCAGTCATAAACTTCATCCACCCCGATTCTGGTACGGGTAAGACAACAATCTTACGTATGGCTAACAGCGTGTTTGGGGACCCTGAGATGTTGCTTGGCACTCCAGAAGACACAGACGTGGGTAAAATACTTAAGGTGGGTTTCTTGAATAACATAGTTAACACTATGGATGAGATAACCAATATGGCTCCTTTAGATGCGTCCCGAACGCTATATGCCTATTCGCAAGGTAGGGGTAAAGACAAGGCTAAGGCGAATGCAAACGAGCTACGGGAGAACACGGTAACTTGGCGCACACTATCTATTGCCAGTTCTAACGCCTCCTTCTATGAGAAGCTAGCAGTACTTAAAAGCCATGCCGACGGGGAGATGATGAGGCTACTAGAGTTTAAAGTGCCACCCTTAGAAGTCCCCGCTATATCTACTCAGGAGGGTAAAGATTTACTAGATCATATGCTGGTTAACAACTATGGGGTAGCAGGTGAGGTGTACATACAATATGTGATAGCTAACCTAGAGGAAGTAAAAAACACAGTGCTTAAGATACAAGCTAAGTTCGACCAAGAGCTACGACTTAGTCAGCGGGAACGAAACTGGTCTGCTGCATGTGCAGTAAACATAGCAGGCGGATACATTGCACAGAAAATAGGTTTGTTAGAAGGCTTTGACATGGGTGCTATATATCGGGAAGTGTCTGCGCACGTTCTTGAGATGCGCAAAGATACGGCAGCTCCAGTAAGTAACCCAAGCACAATTATAGGCGACTTTATTAACAGGCATAACAATAACATGTTGGTTGTAGAAGATGGGGTAGACAAGCGAACTAACAAAGGGAAGTATCCAGAGTTACTACCAAAAGGTGCGCTCCTAATGAGGTATGAGCCGGACACTAAAAAGGTGTATATAACAGCTAAGACGCTTAAAGACGACTGTGTAGACCTGCAAGTTAACTACAAAGATACACTAAACCAGCTAGAGAAAAACGGTGTACTGGTAGCTACGATTAATAAGCGTCTATCTAAGGGTAGCAGCTTGATGTCTACAGCGGTAAGGTGTTTAGTCTTTGATGCTGCGCACCCAGATTTTATGGACATGGATGTTGTTGTAGAAGCGAGCGTTGAAGATGCAAGTGGAGAAGATTAGGTACGAGATAGATTGGAAAAAGTTTACGGCGGGGTATTCTTTTTTCGTGCCTTGCCTAGACCCGCCTAACGCTTTGAAAGAAATAGCCCCAACCCTAAAACGACTTAATTACAAGACCGTACACAAAGTAGTTATAGAGGAGGGGGTACAAGGTATCCGAGTTTGGAGAGTGTAAGGTTAATCAAAAAACTCATCCGTCTTATATCGTAGACCCTTAGTGAACGTAATGCCTGCCATTGTGTCTTCTCGGTCTACGCGCACACTGGCTTTATAGGAGCGTTCTAAAGTATTGTCGTCCATAAGCGTGGGGAACTGGCGTCTAAAAGCGCGAGCTTCCTTTATTGCTTCCTGTTGCAACCCCCTATCATCCATTTTCTTCGCAGTCTTGTACTTATTTAGAATGCGCTGCTTTCTTTTTAATATACTGTTCTCATAGTTCTTAGCTGAGGACCTTTGCTCATAAGTATTTGACAAGTCTGCTGGAGTAAAGCCTATTGCTTGGGTCATCAGATTCCATGCGTTGATGTCGGTATCTATAGGGTCGCCGTCCCGGTTGCGGGCACCCTCGTTCATGTATCGAAATGACTTTACGCCGTTACGAAAAAACGTGGGGGAAACCCCTTCAATCCCTCTCAAGAACCTCCCTTGTGGGAAGTCTTCTAATACTGCTTTCTCAAGCCCTATCCCGTAAGAGAACATAGGCCCGCCAAGGGATGTCAGTGCGGTACGTAGGTACCCATAGTCTTCTATGCTCTTAGGATCGTCTCTATAGAATATATCCCTAGCTAAACTAGCACGCTCGCTAACGTTTATATTAAGTAGAGAACCTATCAACCCGTTGTAGAAAAAGTCGTCGAACACTTCGTTTAATTCCACTCTAGGGTCGTATGGCTCGTCTTCCTCATCCCCAAAAACCATCTCGAAGGCTTGCATAGTAAGAGTGATTCCCCCAAAGAACGGCAGCCCTTTTGCGCCTAGGAATGCAAAACTCAAACCATAGGTGCCAATAACTTGACGTATCGCTGCACGCCTAACTTCAGGAGGCAGATCAGAACCCGCAAACGCCTGCTTCATAGCGGTCGCTAAAACGTAAGCCTGTTGAAATACGATGTTCTTAAACGTCCAGACAACACGCCCAAAACTATTCTGCATCCAGCGTGGCATAGTCTCAGCCATACCCCCAGTGTGCGCATCACGCGTCATCTTAGCAGCGAAGTCTATAGCAGCTTGTTCATTATTTGCGGGGACGTTTTCTGAGGGTATGCCGTTTGCCATAGCTAAGTCATAGGCAGCTATAGCTGTTGTGGCTCTCTGAAAGCGTTCACTTGCTGCAAACGGCGTAGAAAGTACTTCCACACTTTTATAGAACATCCCATCAAAATCTTTGCCTTTAGTCTTGCCGCGCTCTAGGGCTTCCCGAGCTACAGTGTGCTGGAGCAGCCCACGGTTATCTAACGCTTGGTACAGGTTTTTATATTTTGTTAACTTACCTTCTATTTTACCCTCTCGCCAGTTTTTACTCGCCGCTAGGGTCCCCGCTTCAAGGAGCGCGTCAAGTGCTTTAGGGTATGTAGTTCGTGCCCCCAACATAGGAGTTACCATAAACACTAAACCGGTAAGGTTAATTACGGCAGACGAAATACTACCTACGATATATTCAAGGTAGCTGTAGAAAGTTAGGTTAGCTGCCCAAGGGCTTACCTTTGGGTTTAAGAAAAATTCTTCCTGCATGGTCAAGGATTTAGCAGCAGCAGCCATGTTTTTATCCGCGCCATGATACTCCTTCTGCACTCTCCGTATTTCTTGCATCGCAGTTTCTATCTTTGGGTTGTACCTAGTGTTCGCTATTTTATTAGCCCACTTAATTGCGACGTTAGAATACGCAGTTATTATATCCCTATCCATGCCCGGGTCATTCTTAGATTTTTTAAACTGTTGCATCAAAGAACTTTCAGGGAACATAGAGACATACTGCTGGTAAACCTGCCCTACTATTGATTCTTCAACGTTGTTGTTACGCAGCTCACCCACAAGCTTAGTAACAAACTGCCCTTCAGGTAGCCCTTTCGGGACACTAATAGAATCAAGGTTATCGTACTGCTGAACCTCAAATTTCTGGCCGTGCTTGGCTTTTAACTTAGCAATTTCTAGCTCTCTTTCCCTAGGTGATCCTAGTGCTCTAGGCGTGTCCTTTGGGTTGCCCTCACTATCTAGATTGTCTGGGTCTCTATAACGTATCCAGTATTCCCCCTCACGCGAAAAAGGTACGTATGCAATTACCCCCTCTAACTGAGCGAAGTCTTTCATTAAGTTAGATGCAGCGGTCTCGGGTAGTAGCTCAGAAATAAGCTCCACATAGGTGGTCAAGAAGGTATCTAGTTCCTTACGTAAAGTTCTGTAAGCTTCTTGCAAAGGCTTGGGTAACTGGTTAAACCTGTTATTAAACTGCTTGTGTTTTGCAATTTTTTTATCACTGGCATTTTTTGGTAAAGGTTTTAAGAAATCTACCCCCTCAAGACGGGCATCTATAGCAAGGTCGTTAAACCCTTTAACTTGAGCTGGGGTAGCATCCCTTTCTGCCTTAGACATTTCTCTAATATTCTTACTAGTTCTGTCTATAGCAATGTTAACCTCGCCCCGTTTTCTTTCTATAGGGTCCATCAACCTACCTATAGGCAGCGGGTTTTTACCCCTGTACGTAGGAGAAGTCTCCCCAAACATATTCTGCATGTTGCTCAAGCTGGCACTACCTAATTGAAAAACTCGTCCCTTGTCGGAAGTAATTTTTGATACCGCGTTAAGCATATCTCCAGTTTTACGATTTAAGTAAGCCTCGTTAACCCCCTCCATAACTTGGTCTACATTGCCATTACCCAAATACAGGGTTTCCATAAGTGCAGGCTCTATGCCTTGAGATACATCCAGAAGCTCATTTAAAAACTTAAGTGTTGTGTCATAAGCAGTGTCGGTTTTACGCAGTCCGAAGAACTCAGCTATGGTTTGAAGAACACGCGTCCATAAGCTGTCGCCTTTAGGCGTTTGAATTTGCTTAAGTAACGCTTGAAACTCCCCGTTGCCTACATACTCAGCAGCAAACTCCTGTATGTCTGAACCACCATAAGCATCGCCTACCCGAGTTTTAATCTCACCAAAAAACTTTATAAACTTTTTAGTAGTGGGGTGTTCGCGGTTGTTTAGTACCTGTGCAAGTGCCGCGTGCGCTGATTCATGTAGTAGTGTGTGGACGTTCAACCCTGTGCTAGTGCTGAGTACAATGGTATCTAGGCCCGGTAGGTAGGCACCGCTAGCCATGTTAGGCAAGGTGGTAGCCGTTATACCTGCACCTTCTACTGCTTGTGCTTTGCGCATAGCCGCGTTTACGGCATTCTTACCTAGGAGAACTTCAGTAACTTTTATTAGTTCAGTAAGTGCCGTATCCTGTGTTGTCTCTAAACCGAACAGTTTACGTAGTGCCCGCACAAAAGCTGTAAGGGCCGTCGTATTTTGGTAAGGTATCGCATCTAGGTATTCCGCAGCACCACGGTTTGTCATGGCCCAAGTAACAAACTCTCGGGGGTTTTCTAAAAAATTATTACGGCCTTTTGAAAACTCTTTTTCGATGGGCGCTAACTTTTTCCCTGCGTTTAGTTTTGCGTTGTAATTATCTACTATGTAATTTCTAACGGCATTTAGGTCTGCTACAGCGGCATTTGTTTTAGCGTCATTGATGCCGCCTACGTTGTTTATTTGCAGGCTAGTTACAGCATGATAAAGTTCATGGGTTACTGTTTCATAAGCCACCCCCACTTTGCCGGTTA
>TARA_R110000737_G_scaffold172950_2_pt1 | contig 11001 bp, 2 predicted proteins | sample TARA_R110000737 | Tara Oceans TARA_R110000737 (sample SAMEA4398027) | marine metagenome | biome: Polar Biome; feature: [SRF] surface water layer (ENVO:00010504); material: water (ENVO:00002006), including particulate matter (ENVO:01000060) such as... | depth 5 m
GCCATAAAATTGATTTCTAGGCTCAGACTCTACGTTATGTTGGTATATATTACCTGTGTTAAATGTAAAGTATGAACTTGACAAGCTAACACCCTGTTCTGGTACAAAAGATTTTCTACTAGTCCAACCTCTAACGCTTTCGCTAAACGAAATTGTTTCTTCATCTCCAGCGACAAACTCTTGTCTAAATAAAATATTATCTATATAACCGTTTGTTACAGTAGTAGTGTCAGCGCCATCAGCGTATATTACAAGCGTGTCAACTAAAACAGGACCACTTGGATTTACACTTTCACCTATTGTATGGATAACACTATAAGTACTTACGTCGCCAGCATTACTTGATGTGGTAGGAATAATAGAGCCAAACTCAAAACCTTTTAAAATATTATCATCAGGGTCAGCTGTATAATAGTAGCCACTTATTCCACCAGACGAGCCAACAAGCGCGTCAATAACGTTGTGATCAAATCTTACTTTGTATCTTTCGCCAACAACAGTAGTTTGTGATATACCTTGTGTAAGTCGGCAAAAAGTATTTGTGCTTGTGTTAAACCCAGGGCAATCGTGAAACTGTATCTGGCCGTTGTTGAAAACTATAAAATTGTTTAATATTTGATTAAAACCATCAAAAATCCAATCATCTGCGCTACCTCCAGAAAATAAATCTTGAGCATTAACCAGTGATATGTTATCAATAGTTCCTTGGCAACCTGAACCGTCATGGAATATTACCATGTTAGTAGCGCCGGATGGTGACCAGGCTGTAACTCCCCCAGTATTTGTAAATGTAGCATTGCTAAACTCAGGATTTGAGCTGTTTGCATTTTCATCAATTTCTACATCATAAGTTCCACCGTCCATGTTTAAGTTTATTCTGTAAGCACCAGTTCTGTCTATAACATCTTGGCCATATGGACCGTTACCAGTAGCGTCCAACAACCTAAAGTTTAATACCCCGCTTGTTACAGTTGCAAAAAATGATAGCACGTAACCACCTGGTATTGTTGTTAAGTTATTTATAGTTTGGCGTATTGATGTGTAAGTGCTTGGACCTGGAACTTCAAAAACTATACCATCAGAATCACTTGCGTATACTTGTGGTAAATCGTAAGAGTTTTGTGGTTGTGGATTACCCAAAGCACCTAAGTTAGACACCCAGTGATTAGCTGTACCGCCAGACCACGTTGCTGAAATATCTATCATGTTAATAGTAGACATTTCAAACTCAGCATTAGCAGGAAGTTTTATTGATATATCACTTATAGTATCATCACCCTCAAATATACAAAGGTAAGCATGAACCAATGTTTCAGCAGGTTCAAAATCAAAATGAACCATTGTCTGTACAAAATCTTCGTTGTAATGTTCTAAAACAGGCACGTCACCAATAGGGTTAGCCCCAACATTCATTAAAGCTATTGCATACATGTTGCCAGTTACTGTTGTGTTTGGTTGTGACAAATAAATCTCATTACCTACTAACTTGTTAAATTTATCGTTTTCTTGTTGGTCTCCATTAACAAACATACCGCTACTACCGGTGCCATCGTCGTAAAAAACAAAACCATTACTAACGCCTCCAAGATCAGGAATCAACCAACTACTTACAACCCCATCGTTGTTTGTAAAAGTTTCTGTTCTAGCTGGGTAATCATTACCATATACAATAGGCGTGTCAACACTAAAAGGTTCTTCATCTATAACGTTACCATTATCATCTTTTACTACCCAGTGTGCATAACCTACAAGATCAACCTCAGCCCAAGCATCAACGGTAGCTGGAGGTGTTGGGTCATTGTTACTAGTTGTAGTTGTTGTTGTTGGTGTAGAAACATCTGATAAGTAGTGCTTTTTCTGCATTGACACACCTCCAATTGAGCCATATAGTTCATTTGCTTCATTACCATCAGCATCAACAAATCTTACACGAACTTGAAGGTCTTGAACAACTACCTCTTCAGCTTCATCAACTCCATTTGTAAACTTAAAAGAAATGTCGTGAGCTCTAGAGGTGTTGTGTTCTAAAACTGGAAAATCAAAAGCTGGTGTAATTTGAAAACCTACTCTACACTCATCAGTAGTTCCTTGAGAAGTTCCTGGTATTGGAACATAATTGTAGTCAGCAAAAGTTTGGCTTACCGTGCCTGGTAAGTTGGCAGGGTCCATAATCACAGAGCTTGTCAAAGCTGTTGTACCATCATAAAGGTGTATTGATAAGTATCTCCAGTGATCACTAGAAGTTCCTGTCTGTGGAGAGTTAGGATCTACGTAGCTCATACCTCTTGCACCAATTTGAATTCTAACTTCTTCACCGTTGAAAACTGTAGTAGGAACAGCGGTAGGATATTTAACAAGAACTGTTGGTGGTGTAACTATATCGGTACTTGTCTTTTTATTACCAGGAAAAAATAAATGCTGAAACTGACTTGTTTTATCAAAAACAATACCGTGACCACTGTTTGGACTTGTTGTGGTGTTAAACCAAGGGTTTCTATGAGTAGAAGTTGTTCCAATAGGAGACTCGTTATAAGGAGGTGCTTGAAGATTATAACCATCTTTAATTGGGTTCCAAAAAATATCTCCACTAGGACCTTCTAAATACCCAGCTAATCCTGTGTACCAATTACCACTATTTGATCCGTAAAGATTGCCAGTAAAACCAGTAGTTGGCCAATCTATATCATTTCCAAATACCCCACCATTTTCATTTCCAGTCGTAAAATTAGATGTATAGTTTCTTAGTACCGTGTATTTTTTATCGTCACCTCCGTATCCATTTCCCACTCCAGTTCTAAAAGGATCACCTTTATCGTCTCGATCAAAAACTAAATGGTAGTTTGTGATTGAGCTAGTTGTATAAACTGAAGGATCACCAGGAATTGTTGTAATACTAAAAGTTTCGCCTAAAATATCCCCCATGGGAATTTCATCATGGTTTGTTATAGTAGTTTTAAAAAATAAAAATCTATTATCTAACTCACTATTACCATTATTTACCGTTAAGTTTAGTCTTGGTTCTACTAAAGCGGTAGAGTTATTAACCTCACCATTAAGTATGATGTGGTTACTTTCCGCTAATACATCGGCGTTAAGGGTTGCTCCATCATTGAAAAAAGAGTTTAATATATAGTTTTCTGAAGGTTTTTTAGATCGTAATGTTATGTTATAATCTTTACTATAAGCATCATAACTACCAACTATCTCTCCTGATAGCTTTAACTCATCTCTAAAGTAATCATTCATGCCTGAATCTGAAATAGCTGTTAAACCGTCCATAGAAAGCCTTAATACAGCTCCTCTTTGTTTGTCTGCAAAGTAAGCTCTATAAGATTCTTTAGCAAAAGACTCTGGGTTTTTAGATATTCCAAAATCACCAACAAAAGGTGTTGCATCACCTAACACAGCGTTTGTAGAAACTAATTGAGAGTTTCCATCAGCATTAAACAAAGAGTCTTTATTAGAAGTTATACTAACAATTCTGTCCTCGCAAAGAGCAACTAAACTTATTCTTCTTTGAAATAGTTTTTGTATACTACCATAGGTTGGGTTTAAATCTTTAGTAATGTTTTCAGCCATTATAAACTGGTTCAAATTATTGACACCAGAGTTTGAATTATAAATACCTGAAAATATTAAACCTGATTTTCTTTTCTCTTCTTTATACTCTGTTTCTAAAACTAAAGAAGCCTTAACCCCATTTTTAATAGTAGGAGAGTTAAAGTCATCTCTAATTCTATTAGATTCAATACCGTTACCAAAACTAAAACAATTATGATAGCCTAGCCCCGTTTGTAAAGAAATATCTATTTCTTCTATAGTAAATTTATTTATATGATCGTTTTGCACAGGAGTATAAGTTTCACCCTCTTCGTTTGTTACTTCTGATACCCCAGAAGTACCTGTTATTTTAGCTGTAGTATAACTACCATTTTTCCTGTAAAACCTAACTAAACCTCCAACGTAATTTATATCTGTATTTGTTCCGTCAATAACTTCTTGCGCATTAAAACCATTCTGCTCTTTGTTTGCTAATTTAAATGTGTTACTATTTTCCCAGTCTACTAAAACAATTCTACCTTCAATAATAAACCTTCCATTTCTAGCTGCAGGAATGTCTAAAATCTCTACTACAGAACCAATTGGAGCAAATTCTACATTTGTTTTATTTGTTAACTCTGTAGGATACGCTTGACTAGCTTCGTAATAAATATCTAAATTACCTTCTTGTTTAGGTTCTGTTTCCCAAATAGCAGATTCCGTCATTACTTCACTTAGTACAAGACTACTGTCAGTTGTTTTAAACTGAATATCTAAAGAAGTTGTTGCATCAAAATTAGTAGCGTCTATACCAGATTCTAAAAAAATGCTTTTGTCTACAGGGAATATATAAGTAACTCTTCTATTGTTTGCTTTACCAAAGTTTTCTATAGCTTCTTTAACATCTTCCATTCTAGCTGCTTTAGTACCAGATGTAGCTCTAGCCCATTGTAAAACTTCTCTTTGCACAGTTTTAGAAAGTTCACCAAAGTTCGAACCACCCTGGTAAACATAATCTCTATTCCACAAAGTATGATTATATATTTTTTTAACTTTAGGGTTTGCTAGTATTTCAAATTCAACATCAAGATTTGAGCTAAAAATAAATTTAGCACCTTGTTTAATGTTTTGTATAAATTTTTGTATTTTTAAACCTGGATCAATTGGGTAGGTAGGATCCCACTGTTTGTTGTGCCTAATTGAGTAGTCTAAACTGTTGTCGTAACCATACCCAATACCAGGACCTGGTGCTTGAGCCAACGGCTCTTCGTTAATAGGGTCATAGTTACCTTCCATTTCAATTACTAAAGTATCGTTTGGATAAGTATGAACATGGTCAACATCGTTAAATACACCTCCACCCCATATAGCTTGTAGATAAGCGCCAATACTGTCATTACCAAAGTTAGGTGCAGAATCTTGTAAACCAGGAAACTCACCGTCGTGAAGATCAACGCCTGGAGCCATAAATGAAATTTCTATATAATGAACATCTGGTTGGTCACCATAAGTTAAATCTGCTGATCCACTCCAGTGGCTAGGTAAAAGAGCTGAAGTATTACCCTCGTCTCTCCATCTTCTATAACCATCTGGACCGATTGAAATATGCTTGGATGAAGTTGTAAGTATACCTTCCATGCTTTGAACAACATGGTTTTCGTTAGGTAGTAGTTGCAACACTTGACCTTGTTGCCACTCGTTACTGCCAAGTAAACTATCTCCATTAATATCAAAAATATAATCTATAAGAGGTTTTCTTGTATTTGTCTGATACTTGTAAATTCCCCAACCATATGCTTTGTCATTAAGAGTGTTAGCGTCTACACCACCCGTGTCTAATTGATCCCATATTGGTGCATATTTATGCTGGTCTCTTCTACCCATCCAAGTACGCCCAGTGCTTTTTGCATAGTTACTACTTGACACTTGACCTCCAGCCATATAAAGAGTGTCTATAAAAAAACCTCTACCTGTAGGAAAATCACTTGCGTCGTTAAAAACTTCAGACACTAAACTAGCATAGTCAATTTCTTCGTTTGACAATGATCCATTGTGGCCGTTTATATTATCAACTGGAGTTGGTTCAATAGTTGGTTGTGTTAAAGAACCAAAAATATCTTGTGAGTAAGTGTTGTAAAGCCAAAAAGTTTTTGATGAAGATGAGATCATATAGTTGGTCTCGGTTGACTCTTGGCTAGGCTGTACTGTTGATAAAGAACTTATTTGTACAAAAAATTTCCCAGAAAATTCTTCAGGTTCTACTTCGTCTCTTTTTTCTATTTTAAATTTTAAAACATCAGACATATCATCACCTGAAGCATTGCCTTTGGCTAAAGCAGCATCCTCTTCACTTATATTCCTATCTAGCTTTAGCATGTACTCTACATCATTAAAGACTGAAGATATTATTTTATATCTTTCAGATGTTTCACCAGAAACAGAGTTTTTCCAAGAAGCGTATAAAACAGAATCAACCCACTCACCTTCTTGTTCTCCTTGTAAAGAACCACCAACACCATTAACCCAATTATCTCTATGTACATAAAGCATATCTATTTGAGTAATCGGCCTGTTTTCTTCAACTGTAAATATATCATTTAAATAAGTAAGCGCACTAGTTGGAGCATACACCTGACTAACCTCACCAAGGCTTACATACTTGTATTTTATAGCGTCTGGAGCTTCGTTTTGTATATCTAATACTTTAAACTTGTTTTCTAACCTTACCTGTCTTTCACTAGCTCCAATTTTTTTCTTAAGAGTTATATAACCATCTTCTGATATTTTGTTTCTATCCGCTGATATAAAACCTAACCATATGCGCTCGTCTTCTAAGTCAAAAATGTTTACTTTTTCCGTGAAGTAAGCCTTTTCCATTAACAAGTTGTAGTATTCTCCAGACTTTTCTTTAATGTAAAACTTATAGTAATCAGCCCAATGAGGTTTTTTACCAATAAGAGAAACAGCTAAAGAAGTAGAATTACTTGCGGTTAAATCTATTTCTGAGTTAAACCAAGGTAAAGTAACACCTTTAGTGTTGTCCATAACAGGAGTCTCCCTACCGTATTTATCGCCCCAAACTAAACCAACACTATAATCTCTTTGTGATTTTAATGATGGCACTCCACCTACATCAAAATTACTATTTGTAGAAGAAAAATCTAAATTTCTTTTCTCATAGTTAACATTAATATTTGAAACTGCTTTAGAACCATCACTGCTGATTAAGTTTCTACCCTGAGTGTAGTTACCATACACTATTCTATTACCGGTAACCTCTTGTGACAATGCTTTTAGAGGAACATTATCCCAAGGTCTTAAAAGTTGATTTGATGGAATAGCAGCAAATATGTCTTGCGACTCTAAAACAAAATTGTTTGTTGTCCACTCGTAATCGTCATTGTTTATTTTTTTAACAGAAAAAACAACCGGAGAACCTTCTTCTTTGTAAAGTAGTTCTATTTGCACAACATCTTTTGGTAAATTCTCGTATTTGTATCTAGAGAATTGAACAGCTTTGATATTGTTAACCATACCAGTGTTGTTACCTTCTTCAAGAGAGTAAGAATTGTCTATATTTTGCTCTTCTTTGTAAATAGGTTTAAATATTACATCTGTAAAAGGGCCAAAAGAAGAGTACTCTCCGTCTTTATATTTGTATCTATAAGAAAATCTTGGAAAAACTTTTTCAAAAAGCACGGCAGAACTGTCGTGGTTGGGAAGTATAATTGTTTGGGGAGCTAGTCTAGGTGATCGTTTTATAACAGTAATATGCTGTTCTTGTATATCAATAGCTGTAGGATTGTTGTTTTCGTCTAATAAAACTGTGTGCGGTGCTGTGTCTAAATCTCCACTTACACTACCTTTTATACAGTCCTCTATGTTTATTTTTTTAGGCTCATTATGGTTGTCCGTCCAAAAAAGTAGATTATCAATAATGTTAACACCTGTTATAATGTTTTGAGTAAACTTTAAAGTAGAATTGTGTTTGTCTAATAAAACAATTTTGATTTTATCTAGCTCTAAATCATATTGCAATATAGCGTGAAGTGGAATTAATTCTTTTGTTACAAACCAGTATAGTTTGTTTGTTTTTTCATCAGCAATAGTTGCTATACACAAATAATCTGAAGGCACAAAGCCGTTATAATCTATTGCTTTATTACCTAATATATTCTGAACAGTACCAATACTAGCATCACCTGAAGATGTTACCTTAATATTTAAGGCATCTCTATACTCTCCACTAGGAATAATTCTTTCATCAAGGTCTTTGTTCATTTTACCTTGAGTGAAAGTGTTTTTAATCTCCGGCATATACTAGTGTTTTATCAACTTAGATTTACCTCTAAGTATTTGTGTTATTTCCTCTAACTTGATATTTGATAGTCTTAGCTTAGCTTGTCTTGTAGCAGCAAACTTTTCTTGTTTATATCTTCTAACTATATATTCTGGCACGTTTGCTTTAGTAGATAAAACAGCGTACATTATATGTTTATACAATGCTTCTTGAGCTAGCTTGTGTACTTGCATTTCATTATCAGTACCTAGACTATCGCTTATGTATTTTAAGATCACAGTTTTTCCTGAAATGTTAGAGCTAAAATGTATTAAACCTTTTAAATTGTCTATATAAAAAGATCCATTAGCTTGAGAATGTTGAGGGTCTAAACCATATCTTTGACCAACAGATAAATCTCTGTTTTGAGAATCATACTCTTTGTTTTCGTTTCTTAAAGAATCAGACGACCTGTAGTTATTCCAAGTGGTAGAGTTTTCTGTTTGTAAATCTCTATTCAACAATACTGTAGTTGAAAGACCGTTAACAGCAGAAACTTCTTTAATAATATTCTTAAATTTTAACTGCCCAGGTATTGTTGATCCTATTACTCCAGTACCATCGTTTTCTGGTTCTGTAACTTTTACTCTACTATTTATTATAAAATAAACTGTATCATGACCAGAGACATCAATGTCTTGTTCTTGTGCCACGTCAGAACCTGCTAAAGAGTTAAACAGCATGAACCCAAGATTTGGATCTTGAATGTTTCTACTTAAATAGTTATTCCTAGAAAGTTGTGCATCATTTCCTTTTGTATTTGTATTTTGCTGTCCAGGCTGTGTTTGTACGCCTATTGTAACTTCTCCATCAGGAACAGTAGAACTTGTTGAAGACGTCTTGTCAAAAAGATTTACAACGGCAGATATTTTTAAGTTATTAATGCCTGTAACATCTAGTTTTTGCCAGCAAGACAAAACTCTACCAGTGTGATCTAAATTGAAAATTGGGTTTATAGGTTGAGAAACATGTGTGAATTCTAAGGCTTGGGTAGAGTTGTTAGATTGAATCTTATAACCACCACCAAAACCCAAATAAGTAGATGGAGGTGAGTTTTGACCATTCCTTTGTACGCGGTTTAGTGAAGATTTTTTCCATCTAGGGTGTATTCTACCAATAGCACTTGAAAAACTATTACCAAGTAAAAGCTCAACGTCGTTAGAGAACTCGTATGAGCCATCTACTTCTTGAGCAATTGAAAAAGGATTTGAAGTTTTGTTTGTTGGATAAATAGTATGTTGTATACCAGAAGAATCTGACCAAGATAAATTTGTGTAATTTACATAGTCATGAGGAAGTATCATTTGTAATGACGGTGGTAAAACTATTTCTTGAGCTTTTATAGATTTAAAAGTATCAAATGATAATTCTTGTAAAGCTCTTTGAGCATGAAAAGAAACATCTGTTGCACTTGCTTTGTTTATTATTTTACCCTCACCAACGTAAACTACTAAAAATTGATTTATAATATCTTGAAGAGATGTAAATTGATAATCGCCATAACTTTCTCCTTCGTAATAATCTTTTTGAACTCTATTTGGATCTACTGTGTAATTAGGCATTTTTTATCTTTTTTGTTGTTGTATTTGTTTTGAGTCTTCTGCAGAAGCTATTTGATAAAGACTTTGATCTTTTAACGTTATACCAGCTAAACCTAGAATTCTTGTTACAAGCTCTGTTTGCTCAGACGCATGTAGCTCAAAATTATGATGCATATTTCCGTTAGGGTTATACAATGCTTTTTCTCCAACCACAACATATGTCCAATTAGGGTTTTCAGGCGCTTTAATATAATTACAAGTTACATCATTTGTTTTTGGACTAGCACCTATAACAGTTATACCATTAGAATCTCTAAGGTATACTAACTTTGTATCTGTAGGTTTAATAAGACTAATAAATCTTGTTTGGTTGTATGTTTTTCTATCAACATATTCAACTTCATAAACTTGATTTCTATTACCTTGACCAAACTCTTTCCACAACACTTGTTGTAGTTTATATAAATCATCTGGTAAATCAGTACCATTACCAACAGAAGCATTTGTTCGTTCAAATAAACTAATTTTTTCTTCTAGTAAATCCACCATATCAGAGTGTGTAGTGTTGTTACCAGGAATTCTTAAAAACTGGTTTAAGTCGTAAAAATATTGCTCAAATATTTGCATCTGTGCTTGTGCTGCAAATAAGTTAAACTCTTGAGGAGTTATGTATCCTCTTTGTTCTTTATTAGCTAAAGCTAATACTGTTTGATAAACTGCATCTATTTTTACCATATTGTTTTTTTTGTAGTTTGCAGTCGCCCCGTAGAGCGACCGCTTCTACAGTTTGATTACTTTAATTGTTTTTCTATATTTGCATATATATCCATACCTTCATCAGTTTTAAACCAAGAGGCTAAAGCTGAGTATGGGTGTTCATCAAAAGGAACGTTTAATAGTTTTCTATTATTTGATCCCCATGAAAAAGTTCTATTATCAGAAGATAATTTTAGTATACCCATTTCAGTAGCTTTTATACCGAAGTTTCTTAACTGGACATTGTCGTCATTTAACAAATCTAAGAACAAAAGAGGGTTGTTTCTAGCAAATAGTAATAAATCTCTTTTAAGTTCTTTAGAACTCATCTTAGACACCTCAGAACCTTTCTCAACACGCATAATTGCTTCTGCCATATCTATATCTATATCTCTAGCCGCAATGATTGCATCTGCTTCTAATTCTAACACTTCAATATCTTCAGCAGCTTCTTGAACTGGTTTGTATTCGTAATATATTTTATCTTTATCTGGGTGGTATAGAGATAATAGTTTTTGTAAAACTGTTTTTTCTTTTGGAACAAATAAAGTTCCAGCTCTAAATATAATGTGTTCTAATCTTTGGTCACCTTGCATTTCATCTACAAATGGTGTTTTTTGATTTTGACAATACTTAAGCTCTCTTTCGTAACCTTTCTCTTCATCAAAATAATAAACATTAGCTGCTTTTATTGATCTAGATAAAGGTTTTTTACCACCTTTTAAATTGTATAATCTATCTTTTATTTCCCAAGTTGGTTTTTTAGGTTCAACTTTAATTTTTGGTTTTGGAGTTTCCATAACCGGTGTTACTACTTTTTCTACG
>TARA_R110000737_G_scaffold122189_1_pt1 | contig 11000 bp, 2 predicted proteins | sample TARA_R110000737 | Tara Oceans TARA_R110000737 (sample SAMEA4398027) | marine metagenome | biome: Polar Biome; feature: [SRF] surface water layer (ENVO:00010504); material: water (ENVO:00002006), including particulate matter (ENVO:01000060) such as... | depth 5 m
GAAACAGTGTACGCTGGTGACAAATGACTTTCTGCAAAATCACCACCTTCAGTTAGCCAAGTAGAATAGCCGTCCCCAGAAGCTCCTTTGTAAATCCAGTTAGATCCGGTGCCTTCATAGGTTTGGTTCGTATAATTATCTACATCAAGACCATAGCCTTCTTGCCAAGAACCAGAACATACCTTAACAACCATATTAAAGTCTTTCGGTAATGTGAATGTGTGGGGTGCATTATACATATTGAGATACCAAGAGATATTTCCACTGGCTGGTATTAATCCGTTTGTTCTATCTTCATTGAGTTTATCAGTATCAAACTGAACTAGGATCCTAGACTTCTCAGAAGTATTTCCCGAAGACGCGGTTCCTGCGCATACCTGCCCATAAATATAGAATGTATCCAATACATCAGCGGCTCCCATATTTGATCCGGTGCCCCTAGTTTGCAAATCAATTTGAAATGCATTTGTTATTGTATTGTCTGCCGTAGCTATGTATCTTTTAATGCCCATTATTTAACTGTTCCTACTATGTCTGTATCAGGAAATTTAATTTCAAATATAACGTCAGAAGGAGATGTCACCACTCTTCCATCTGCGGTGGTCATTTGGTCGATGTTAAAAATTGATGTCGAGTATGATGAGCCTGTCTTCCTGACTATTTGTAGATCTATTACATCTAACAACCCATCGACATTCTTTAAGACTCTTAATATATCTCCGTACCTAATCGGCTCACCTATGTTCATTTTTGCTCTTAAAAAATAAAACTTCAATGAGTTGGTGGCTTGTGTGAGTATATTATATGCGTTGTAGTTATCATCTGCGATGATTGTGAACTCCAAACCAAAATTTACAATCTTAGCGTCTAAAATATCTAAAGTGTCGTTTATCATCTTATTATCTGATAACCAAACTTTTAAGTTGTTTTTCATAGCATCGTTAGAAAAAGCAAGATTTCCGAATTGGTCTTCCGACACAACATAAATATTTAAGTTCCTTTTGAATGAATTTTTATCTTGTACAATTGCTGCCCTTTTAACGGAACCGAACTTTGGTGGCATATTATAAATTAAAGAAATATAATCTTGTTGGGTTACTGCTCTATTCTGAGAAGAGAACATACCATATGCTTTATACTTTATTTCTTCTGCGCTATCTTGCCGACTGCTTCCTACAATCGGATTTTCGTTTTCAAATTCTAGTGAAGAAATAACAGATCTGATCTTAACACTGCTAAGAGCCTCGATTTCATTAAAATCAAACACTTCTTCTGAAGACCGGGATAGTGACTTAGCGGAGATATTAACATTATTCGGTCCATTTATTCTATACACCACTGTAAGGATTGTATTGGTGGGTGCTACTCCAAGCTTATCGCTTTCAATCAATTTTGTTGGATCAAAACTTCTATCGCTTATGTGGTCTCTTCCATGTAGGTCTAGTGCTACTTTTGACGGATCTGAAATTGCTTCATTTGTTAAATTACCCTCGGATCCATACCCAAATTGAATGAAGTACTCTCCATTTATATTTTCTGAAGTATATCTTCTTGGCACCGGTATTGATTTAAGCAGGTATACAGGCTCCGTTTCCAGAACTTGCGATGATAAATTAATGCTGTTATTTCTAACAGGTATATATACTGTGTCTTGTGTCAGATAATCTACTTCATAAAACTGATTTCCTTGACTATCAAACACTGAAATTACTTCCACGATGTTGTCGCCAGACAAAAGAAAACGTGGGAATCTTTCGTATTCTCCTACAGAAATCGTCTGGGTTGTTAATTCGCCAGAGATAACTTGACCATATGCTTTTACAGCGTATGACAATGGAACTCCTGTGGTTGAATTTACTGCCGCTACAACTATTTCAGTGTTGACACTGTTGAAATTTACGTCTTCAGCTAATGTGAAAGTTGTTCCAGAATCTGTTGAGAATTTAGTTCCCCTTCTTAGTATGGGGGCATATTTGAAATCTGGTGTGTTTGCGGAAACTTCTCCAGATATATCCGCTGGAATTATTACATATAGAGAGATTTGCCCAGAAGATACTGGGATGCCAGAGCTTTTGTAACCTAATTGGCGGCTGAGTTTGACAACATTCTGATATTCATTTGCCGTGTCTAGGAAAGATTCATTAACTTGATAGTCTAGATAAAAAGACAGAACATCCCCCACATATGCAACGGTATCAAACATAAGAGATCCGAAAGAAGCCTCTGTAAAATCTTGAAACTTGTCTGGGTAGTATCTCTTAGCGTAACCCACCAAATCATCTTTGATTGAGCTAAAATCCCGACTTGTGTAATCTATTGGAACTAATCGTTTTTTATCAAAAGCCACTATGTAATTTCTCCCTATCCTATAAGTAGTCTTATTTTTGTATTATTTTTTTTACAAAAATCAAAAACCATAGCTATTAACAGTTAATCCTATTTCGTCATCAGCATTTAACACTGGAATCCTATATCTGATACTTATTGCTACTTTGCCCGGTTCCATCGAAGTATCACCATCAGATGTTGTGAATCTAATACTGACTATCGAAAGAAATGGCATATATTTTGCCACCTGCTCTTTGATTCTAGATTCTATTATATTGTATAATCCGGGGACCATGGGTTCAAAAAAGAATCTATGTATGCCTATACCAAAGTCTGGCATCATTATTCTCTCTCCCGGGCTTGTCAAGGCAAGCATTCTAAAATTCTGTTTAACAACATCGGATAAAGTTTTCAACATTTTATATCCGTCTTGGTCGCTTATGCTTAGAGGTAATTTTGGAGCGTAGTTTGGCATTATTTTGTCTTCCTATTATTTATTTTTATTTTGGGCAGCGTTCGCGATACCTCTAGGACCACCTTGCTTGCTAATGAGAGGTGGCTGATATGCATATGATTTATTTCCTTTTACATCGTAAATAGATTCAAAAGTTTGTTTTAATATGTCTTTTGTATTATTAAAGTTATTGATTATAGATTCATCGCCTTCCAAACCTAGGTTGTTATAAATCATCAGCATTGTAGATAATTTGGGAATTGGGATGCTATAAGAGAACAGAGCTTGCATCTCTACGCTTCCAAGAATATCGGCAACTGCGTCTTGAATAACTTTCGCCCCCTTCCCAGATGAGATATAAAGATCAATTTCCAACGGTATGCCGCTTTCCGCATAGCCATATACAGGAAGTGCGAATGGAGTTGAAGTGTCGCCTTTGAGTTCTATTTCTCTACTTATAGCCGGAAATATAAGTGAAGTTTCCAAACTATATTCGTTCTCCTCTCCAGCAGTAAATACTTCTTCTTGGATGAATAAGGATTTTTCTCTTTTAGAGTATTCGAGTAACTCAGGCATATCTATAGAATTTTCGTTAAGTAAGTTCTCTACAGAGTTGAACAATTCTTTTATTTCTGGTGATTGAGATACATCTGCATCAAGAGCAGGAGCTTGCGTGGTGGTTGTGACCGCGTAGCAAAGTCGAACTCCCAGCTTAACCGATTTAAAGAAATCATAGAATTTATTGTCCTGATCGGAAATTGGAATACCATAATTTCCATCCATTACAGTGGTTGTTGTACTAGTCATATTTTTCCATAATCTATTTATGTTATTTCTATTTAACAAGCCTTTTAAACTTTCGTCTGGTGAGAAGGTACCAAATACTATATCGCCGCCCTCGGTAGAAGAAATGCCTAAATCTCTGTCAACCAAATGTTTGTTATATAATGTATTGAAAGTTCCATCGTTTTCGTTGCCTTCTTCCAATTCTTCTAATCTAAAATAGAACTGAAATACAAAGCTCCCATTTAGAAAGTCATCTTTGATAGTTGGCTCGAATAAAGAAGAACTTTGTTTAGATTTGCCGCCATCTGATTCACTGAGTATCACCATACTATCATGTACTTCTTTTATTTTATTAGAGGCAATATAAGAAAACGGGCTTGTCTCTTTATCCATATCGTGACTATCTAAAGTTGTTTGCTTCAATCTCTCTTTTATGTATATCAAAGGTCTTTCAAGATTTTGTCGGACATAAAACATTGTCGCATCTTGCCAATTTTTAATTTCGTACTCTTTGTCCGAAGATGTATCGTGAATTGTTCCATGAATACTACCTATCGTTGTTCCAGATTCGCCCGGTAGACCTGGGAATGGGCTGGCACCGGAATCATCTTTGATTGCGGTAAACTCTGTTCTTTCGTAAACCATTCTCGTTATAATAGCTTTCCACTTATGTTCAAAGTCCGGCTGACCTTTTAGCCAATTATTGAATTGTTCAAACACATATACAGCAGTTGCCTCATTAGTAAATACTTCTTTTGGAAAGAACGACAAAACGAAGATTCCTTTTGCAAAAGTTTCACCGGCAAATAATTGTATGGTTGATGATACTATTGCTTCCAAAAGAGCGAAGTGGGGCATGCCTATAACCGGAGAGTTGGGATCGTAAAACTTACTAAAATCGTAAGCTTTCTTTGCTAGCTGTTTGGCATAATTGATATCAACCATACAATTTGGAGTGGCGCCCATTCCGGGTGATGTTAGCTTTACGTTTTCTACTTCTAGCCTCTTAAATTCTGGGAGGGTTATAGGAGTTAATCCTTCAAGAAGACCTTCCAAGATTTTTAAGACTGTCTGGTCTTTTGCAAAAGGACTAGCATCGAAATCTTTTAGCATGTTTGAATCAGAACAGGCTTCGCCCATCTTATTTACTACAGTACCTATAATAGAATAATAAAGATCCCCCATTAGGAAATCTTTCATTACATCGGCGAATTCGCCTTCCTCTGGGGTGTATGTGCTGTTCGGATCGGATGCGTCCACTTTCTGGTTCGTAATATTAGATAAAAGTAAGTTCGCGAAGAATTGTGATTGTTCGGGTCTTTCAGGGGAACCTTCTCCTGCTAATTTAAGTGGGAATTTTTCTAAATAAGATTTAAGTTCTGGATTTATTCCAGAATTCTCACCACTAATGTCGAAACTTAACCCTTTCTGGCTCTTTATCAAAAATGAGTAATTATCTTTATATTGAGGAAATCCAGAGCTTTGGTCCACTTCTGGTGGATTTAGGAGTAAATGGATATAGCTTGAATCGTTTAGATCCGCCTTTATAATGTTATCGTCTTTGGCGTTGAGAAAGTTCAACCCTTGTGATAAATTAGACAAGAAAATATTTATCGGAATTCCTTCTTCTGATCCAAAAACTTTTAACTCCGCTAATTTGTTTTTCATATCAGGAAACCAAGGATTTGCAACCAACATTCCCAAGGCTATCAGAGGCGGAAAACTAAGCAACTCCTTTAAATTGGAATCCTCTTTCACTAAAACGTTTGCACTGGCTGAGAAGAGCTTGTTACTTTCTCCAATTATAGTACCTTCAATTGGTATCATCAGGGTTTCAAGTGTCTGATCTAGCGCATGATCGGCTGATTCTACATTCAAGCCAGACATAATTGACTGTGTTCCCTTTCCGTCAGAAAACATTGGGGGTAATTGAGAAGAGAGATTATCGTTCTCTCTGATGAGATTTGCTAATGTTTTATATTTATCCAAGTCATGATTTAGATTTTTGTTTGCGATCTGATCTAAGCCCGGGATATTCCCACATTTATCTGCAAGATTGCTCTTCGTTTGTTCAATTAAACTAGCACAAAGAACAGGGTCAGAGACTTTCTTCTTTATGGCATCCTCCAAATAATCAAATGCTGATGGCTTGAGCTTTGATCCAATACAAGCAAAAAACTCTGCTATTCTTGGTATGCTGTCTAACTGCATATAAATATGTGAATAGGTGAATACAACGCCTTGGACGGCTTCTAAGGCAACCTTCGGGGCGCTTCCGTCAAATAAGCCAAGCATTTCTGAAGATGTTAGCACAGAAGATACATCGGCTAGCATGCTACTAACCATTGAATCTGTTACACTGGTACCGGCTATATCAAGACCACACTCTTCAACTGATATTGGTCCGTTTTCTTTTATGATACTTTCTGCACTTTGAGCGCCGTAATCTTTTACTCTTGTTTCTCCCGTTGAACAAACCAAGTCTGGGCAAGTTAGCAACGCATCGAGTAATGCCGCAATCAATTCTAGTAAAAGCTGGGATAATACAAACTCTAAAATAGCTTTTAAGGCATCTAAAAGCGTCTGCAATAAATCTGTTGTCGGTAATCTAAAGAATATTGATGGGATGTTAAAACAGAAAGAACACAATAAGTCTTCTGTTGATATTTTCTCCATAAAAGAGTCTTTATTTGCAAAATTTCCGTCTTCATCGATGAAATTTGTATCAAACGCAGCACCCTCTGAATTGAAAACATCTTTAGGATTATGTGCTATTGTACTGGGGTCTAAGTTCAGACCGCCTGAGCCTCCTGAAGCGTCAATGGAAAGGTTGGGTACTCTTATATCATCAAAGTCCATAACGTCCAAGAAACATTTGCATACTTTGCTATATAAGACCTCTGGTGTAATATAATTTAAGACATAGGAATACAGATCATCTAGATCAAATATTTTATCTCTAATATCCTTTAAGGCAGCACCAGAGGATAAGAAATCTCCAACGTATTGCACAACCCTTTCAGCTTCCGATGACATAGCCTCTAAAAACTCGCCATTTTGAGCAACAGTCGTTTCACCATCGATTTCTGATAGGAATTTGAAGAACGATGTGCCTTTTCCAGATGGTGGGCTTGGACAAGGAGGGAAAAATTGCAACAAATTAAATTGAAATGCTCCCAAATCATATCTTGGATGCAGATCTAGTTTCTGATCCAAATCTTCTGCAATACCCATCATTATTTGGCTGAACGAAGGGAATTGGAACCAAGATCTACTGCACCTTTCAACAGGTAAATCTGATCCTCCGCCTGCGCCTGCTTTTTTTGTTTTTGGAAGCACTTTGGGTTTCGGATCTGGAAGCCATTCTTCGACGACTGTCCTCCATGGTAACATAGGACTTTTTAATTCCCTGTGGTGATAAAGTAGAGACATCGTGTTTGGAAAGGTAAAAGGTTCTAAATTTTTATAGTATTCTAGACCAATAGATAGCAAAGATTCTTCGCTATTGCTTTGGGTACTGGCATCGTCTATGTATGAGACAAATGTTACACCAAATTGATTGTCAAATCCTATATTAATGATACTATCTGTTTGTTTTTTAACGTCAAATCCGTTAACGGCAATCATCTTCTTGATCGCAATAGGAACATATGATAGCCTTTCTGCTTCACGAGTAAAATCAACCCCAGTTACCGTAAATTGAGAGGAGAAAATATCTAGATAAATCTTATTCAAAGAATAAATTGATTGTTCCAGATGTAACTCAAAATATTTAGAATTCAGTGAAATAATTTTCGCAGATTGTTCCTTTAAGTCTTCCAATACTTCTGTTTTTGAAGGAAATGCATTTACATATATACCACCAACCTTGACCAATACCTTAACTTTAGATCCCGGTCGGGAATCTATATAATAATCTTCTGATTTAACAGCCAAATATGTATCTACTAGTTTGTCTATGTCAGAATCAGATACACTTTTATTATAAAAGTCCAGAACTTTTTTCAAACCAATTTTTTTAGCCTCTTCCATCTGGGATGTGAGGTCGTCTTCATCGATAATGCAATTGTATGGCATTGTAACGCTGACCCAGTGTTCTCCGTCCAATCTGTGATAGTAGGGTTGGTCCATATCCCTATACCAAGTTCGTATAAGAGTTCTAGCCATATCAGACATATGCATAACATCAGTTTTTGCCAACTTTTCATCGAATATTTGTTCAAAAAATATCTTTTTAGTTGATCCGGCTCTTGGAGATATTACCTTAAGGCAATGTGGTTCAATATACCCTGTCTTGCCAATATAAGTGGATGTTGGATCTACAACAAGGATTTTATTGTATTCTCCTTTTCCGTTGACCCATTCTTTTAAAACTTTAACAATTGTGTTATCGCTCAAATATCCAATATTTTCTGCCTGTGGTCCGGGTTCTTTCTTGAATTCAACGGTGGGACAACCGGTATCAGACAAACATATATAACTCGTGCATGCATACTCATCTCCGCCACTTTCTAAAATAATTTTATCGGCGCGGGCTGCGATTATCGGAGGAGGGTGTATAAAACAATCTTTTCCACCGCCTTTGGAGAATGTAGAGAAATTACCAAAATCTGCGCCTATACCAGACCCAAAATTATAACCTCCGGCTTCATATAACCCTTTCAACTCATCATCATACAGATTACCGTTAGTTTTCTCTATCAATTCCCCTATTTTAAATCCCGCTTCTATGTATTCCTCTTTGGTCCCACCTAATGATGCAACACCTTGCCCAACAAGGTCCAAAATAAGCTTCTTCTCATCAATTTCAAACTCTGTAACGTATCTAATTTCTACATAGCCATCAAAATCCCCCGCTCCCGATTGGGATGAGTTTCCTTCGTCGTCGAATTTAGGTTCAATTACAATCTTCAATGCAGCAGATGCCACATCCTGCATCTTTGCACTAGTCGACTTATAGGTTTCAAAATTAGGAGTTGAAGTATTTTTTCCGTCGGTGTACGGGTTGGTTACAATTATCTCTTTATCAGGACAAGGGTATATCCTAAGAGATTTTACCCAGCTAGGGATACCGAAGTTGGTTATGTTCTCTATTGTTGAATTCTCCAACAATGCATCTGCTAGATCACTTTTCTTGTCGGATGTATCCGTAATAGTTCTCCAGTTTATGTTTCCAATGTCTTGGTCAGATCCAGCATCATATTTCCAAATTGGCAATGCAAATTGAGATTTTGCAGTTACAAAGTAGTGAAAAGATCCACCGGTATCTGCGGAACCTACAGAAAACTCGTTATCTTGGATAGCCGATTCAAATAGTTCTTCTAGTTTAGAACTGTACCACGCGCCCCCCCCGGCATCTAATCCATCTAACAAATCTTTGGTTGTAGATTCAGGTGTGTCGGCGCTTAGATCTAGGATTGTTGGCAAATTGACTTTTGACTTGTTCCCTTCATTCCAAAGAGCGGCAGAAAAGTTAACGGGCGAGTTGGTGGTTGGGTTTCCGATTGAAGTAACGTCGTTATCAGCATTGTAACCTGCTGGAATTTTCAGATAAAGGTATGAAAGAAGAGAAGTTGAAAGATAATAAGATTTTTGCAACCTAGTCATATTAAGTGTATTTTCATCATACTTCTGTTTAAATTCATCAGGTATGAAGGGATGTGACAACGGATCAAATATACCTTCCACGTTGCCAGCAGTTGGATCTATATCATATATTGATGTGTGATTGTACGCCCCCTTTGCGGCATTAGAATTTATGGGGTCGAGGAGATATTCTCTGTGCAAATTAGTTTTCAAGTTTACAGAGATTTTATCACGAAATAGTTTTTCGCTATTACTTTCTGTATTTCCAGTAGAATCAATAAAGTCGTCGTATGCACTTCCTTCGGGGTTTCCGTTACGACCAATAATATGCGTATATCCCAGCTTTGTATACATGCTTGACGGCGGCGGTGATCCGCCTTCGCCGGTATAATCGAAGTGACCGATCCTAAACTTTCGTAAAACGCTTTGGGGCGTTATTCCTAGGCTGGATGTTATTACATCTGATTTATTTAATGGGGTTCCACTTGAATCGTTGTGATCGTAGTCCCAATTGTAGTCGTCTCCCCACCCTTTATCTTGCTGTACCATATATAATGGCACAACATCATTTACGTATTTCATTATATGTGGATAAATTTCGTTCAGAGTCAATGATGGGTCTCTGCGATAATTATTATACTCAACTGAATTGATTTCTTTGTTTGGAACCAGACCATACATCGATGCAATGTTGTTATTTTCAAATTTTTGTTCTTTGGCTGCTTCAGAGGGAGAATCAGTAGCGTTAAGCCAATTTTGAGGATTCATATACCAGCCAGACCAGTCAGGAACTCCATACTCACCTACAGTCAATGCCAAAGAATTTAAATTCCCGTCTTCTACCGCACCATATTGTGGGCTTTTCCAAGCTAAGTTTGCAGTGGCAGATGTTTCTGTCGACTCTACGAAGTCGAATGAGAATGCAACGTTGTTGATATAATGACTTTTGGATGCAGGGTACCAAGCTCTAGCATATGTTTTAGGAACTGGATTGGTGTGAACACCCCATCCTCCGTTGAAAAGCAAGCTTGACAAAGAACTTTTCGCTGTTAGGAGTGGGTCATTATCGACCTTAAAGCCAGTATATTGTGCATCGACACCGATTGGCTCCACAAAAGCAAATGTTCCAACAGTTTCATATCCTGCTCCGTTAAACGGCACTGCATTAAGCACTTCGTATATGTTTCTTATGAGGCTATCTTGTTCTGAATAGTTGATATCAACTGATTTTTGTAAAATATCCAAAGATTTCAAAGACTTATATGAAATACTAGCTTGATCTGGTATTGCTCCCTCAAATGGAGCTATATTTCCAAGGCGACCATATTGATAAAGACCTTGAGCATATTCTGTGAAAAAGCCGCCTGCTTCTGCAAACTTTTTTTCACCATATGTTTCGACGGCTTCGGTGGCCCACTGTGATCCGAATACTTCTTCCGAATACTCTGAGTCGGAGGTGGCAACCCTCTTTCTTGTCTTATTATGACTAAACGCCGTATATTGGTTATCAGAATCGTCTGCCCAAAATCCAGTAGACAAATTTGCCGCTGGGATTCCGAAATAATTATATAACAAACCATATCTGATAGATTTGCTTATAATCCCACCTTCGACAAGGAGTCGAGCTACATCATCTGGTTTATAAAACCTATATAGATTTTCAAAAGTTAAAGGCGAATCGATGATGCTAGGGTTCGATGATACATTGTTGTTTGAATAACCATTTTTACTATAAATAGGAAGCCTTATTACAACGGAGGATTTAATTTTTAGTGGGGATTCTGGAGGCTTTGCAGCAAAGAAATACTTATTGAGCGAGGCATCGTCGCTCGGTATCACTTCATTC
>TARA_R110000737_G_scaffold334074_1_pt1 | contig 10988 bp, 8 predicted proteins | sample TARA_R110000737 | Tara Oceans TARA_R110000737 (sample SAMEA4398027) | marine metagenome | biome: Polar Biome; feature: [SRF] surface water layer (ENVO:00010504); material: water (ENVO:00002006), including particulate matter (ENVO:01000060) such as... | depth 5 m
CCTCCCCCAAACGACAACCTGAAGAAAGCCTAATTCAATTAAAGATAGAATATCAAGGATAAATATACGTCTATAAACAGCTATCCCCGGTCATAATATATTCTTGTTTCCAGGTCATCCTTGCCGTTCCGTCCACCAAACTGGTCAATCTCACATGAAAAACCCCTGCCTTGCCGCGCATACAGCCCCACGACATGCGACCTCCATCACCATTTTCCTGACCATGGTTCTGATGTTGCCGGGACTGTTATTCGTAACACCGGCCAATGCGACGGCACAGAAAACCGGTTCCGACTGGACAGAAAAGAAATGCACGCTCTATCAGCAATTCCGCGATCAAACACAGGCACCTTTGAAACAAGATGACCTTGGCGCTGAGTTCCTGCAAAACGAGGCTGCATTTGTTGCTTCGGGCTGTACTGCACGCAGTTACGTCTGCCCGATCAGCGCAGCGGAACTGAAATATGCCAACACCATGTCGCTTCTGATGATGAACGCGGGTGCAACCGGGTCATTCCTGCCCTATGCCTGCAATTAACGCATAGGTTGGGCATCTGCGAACACCATAGACTAAAAGGATGATATTGCCGGTTAATCTGCGCCTTGCATCGCAACAACTTCGCGTCTATACACTGGAGAAATTCTAAACGCAGGAGGTTATTTTGCAGGGTAAAGATTACGAACTGACCAACACCCATGTCGATATTTATAACGGCTTCACGGTCTTCATGAAATGGGGCACTCTTTCAGTGATCGGCGTTCTGATCCTGATGGCGATCTTCCTGCTGTGATCTGCGCCTGACCGTCTGACGGATGCATTGATCCACGAAATTCAAAAAGCTGCCGGTTTTGGCAGCTTTTTTTATGTCTCAGATAATCTCTGTCTCATAGGTCACGATATCAAATCCTTCTTCGGCCTGGGGTGGCACGAAATACGACGATATCTGATCAAACTGCGCATCACTGGCGGCAAAGGCATGTTGCCCCGCCTGATTGCGCTGGCGTAACCGCGCCTTGCACCGCTCATCAGGCAGGTTCAGGAAATGAAGCCGATGATCCGCCCCGCCATCCTTGCAAACATCGCGCATCCATTGGCGAAGCCCCGGTGTATTGGCCGGAAAATCAAGCACAACCGAAACCCCCGATGCCAGCAACATACTGACATGTGGCCCCATCACCGCCCGAAGCTTCTCCGACATTCTTACATAATCACCCATGGTTCGCATCTGATCGCCAAACAGCGCGTAAAGCCATTCATCCTCGCAAATCAGAACGGTTCCCGGCTGCCGCGCCAGTTCCGCCGCAAGCGTCGATTTCCCGGCGGCAATCTTGCCGCAAAACAGATGCAGTATCGGCCGGTCGGCACGCAGTGGGGATGTTGAGGCCATCGTCGTATCTCCTTGGTTTTAAAGTCCTGACAAACCGGAAGACAGACATAAAAAAACCCGCCTAACCGGCGGGTGGATTGGTGCAGTCGACTGCGCCTACCCCGCCATTTTGAGAATGGCGGTAATAAACAGGACATTTCTGACTGCGCTGACGTTTTTCATCGCCCAAACATGACATGACAAAACCGGCCTGTCCACCGCCAGATCACGGCAACAAACAACAAATCATCAAAAGATATTCACCTCTGGGTTATTTAAAGCTAAGCTTTCGATGTTGTCTTGCTTGATAACAAGGGGCACGGCCCGCCGCCTGCCCATAAATCCGAAACAATCGGGGAGGAAGCCATGCAAGGAAGCGATTACGATACCCAACTGGTCGAAGTTCATGAACACGGCTGGCATAACTGGACCAAATTCGTCCTCTGGAGCATCATTGCCATCGTGGCGATACTGGCCTTAATGGCGGCATTCCTGATCGACTGATCTGAAAGTCTCATTTGCCCCAAGAATAGAAAAGCACCCTGCATCTGCGGGGTGCTTTTCTATTCTGCAACACAGATTGATCCCAATCGCCCCTCCGCCGAACAGGGTCCCCCTATTGAAACGCACCTTTTGCGGCTCCATCTGACTTAATTATATTTTGTAATATCTCTTATGAGACTTGGGGACCGTTCAGAGTGTTTAGCAAACTAAAAATCAGCACACGATTACTGATGGCATTTGTCACCATGGCCTTGGTAACAACAGTAACCGGCGCAACAGGTTTTTATTTCACGTCAAGTGTCGGCAAAGAAAGCGAGGTCGTCGCGATTGATCTGGCCCCGCTGGGCGATGCGGCAATGGAAATCAAACTGTCCGCGACCAAAGCCCATCTGTTATTTGAAGAAATCATGGCGGGTGATGAGAGCGAAGATATCAATGAGGTTTGGCAGCTTCTTGATGAAAGCAAATGGTACGCCAATGCCATCTTGAATGGCGACAGCAATGACGAAGGCCAGTTTCGCCCCACCCAAAGCCCCGAAGTTCAGGCCAAGATGGGGCTTGTCATGGTTGCCATCAGCAGTTTCACCGCCACGGCGCGCGAACGCTATGCCATGCTTGCCGGCAAAGAAGGCGTTGGTACCGGCGCTGATCAGGAATTTGACGACCTGTACGAAAAATTACAGGATCAGCTTACAGCCTTGATGCCGACGGTCAAAAACAGCGGGCATCCTCAAATCATTCCGGCAATAGAGTCCATTGGCCTTGCCAAATTCCACCTCGCCAATGCCCATCTGTTTCTTGAAGAATTACTAAGCGGGGATGATGAAGTCGTCTTCGATGACGTTGCCGCAGACTTCAAAACCGCATTTGACATGATTTCAGCCATCAAAATTCCCGTGGCGGCAAACAATGTCAAACAACTGGCATCTGATATTTCCAAACTGGGAACGGCCGCACGATCCCGGCTGGACAACACATCCGGTACCGTTTCCGCTGGCAGCAAAGCCGATGCAAAATTCGATGAAAGTTTCAATAACTTCATCACGATTGCTGATGAGGCCGAGGAAATCATCCATGATGAAATGGATGCCGGTGTCAAAATCATGCAAAGCAAGGTCACGTCATCCAGCCTCAGCATGATCGTCATTACGCTGATCGGTTTTGCGCTTGCAATCCTGTTTGCGGTTTGGGCCCGCAAAAATATCACACACCGGATTACCGTCCTGTCACGCGATATGGGGCAGCTTGCCGCGCGAAACCTGAAAATTGAAATTCCGTTTATTAATGCTGCCGACGAAATCGGCGATATCGCCAGAACCGTCAATGTCTTCAAACAAGCCATGATTGACGCCAACACCGTTTCTGAAGAAAAAGACCGCGATCAACAGGAACGTGACCGTGGAAACCGCGAACGTGAGAACGCCATCCGCAAGTTCGACGGGGAAATCGCAACCGTCATTGCCGACGTCACAACATCGGTCAACCAGATTGGCAATACATCGGTTGTGATGACCGATGCTGCCCACGCCAACGCCTCGATGGCCGATGATGTTTCTGCGGCTTCCGCAACAGCCAATAGTAACGTGCAAACGGTTGCCGCCGCCGCCGACGAACTAAGCGCGTCGATCAACACGATCATCGATCAGGTCAACTCATCGTCAAAAATATCTGACGAAGCCGTCGAACAGGCCCGACATACCAACGAACTGGTCGAAGGGCTTGCCGCCTCGGCATCTCAAATTGGCGAAGTTCTGGGACTTATTTCCGATATCGCCAGCCAAACCAATCTTCTGGCACTTAATGCAACAATTGAAGCCGCCCGCGCCGGAGAAGCCGGCAAAGGTTTTGCCGTGGTTGCATCCGAGGTCAAAAACCTTGCCACCCAGACCGCCCGTGCCACCGATGAAATTGGCAGCCAGGTTACCGGCATTCAAGAAGCAACAAAGGATGCCGTCACCGCCATTCAGGAAATTTCACGCATCATTTCAAGTATGAGCGAGATTTCAGCATCCATTGCGGCGGCGATGGAACAACAGGGCAGCGCCACCAATGAAATCGCCACCAGTGTTGCAAATGCATCGGATGGAACAAATGTGGCGTCGCAGAAATCAATTGATATCCGGGCTGCAACTGAAAGCAATCTTCATCGCGCGGATGAATTGTCGAAAGCGGCCAAAACACTTGAAACCAGCACCCTGTCGCTTCGGACATCGGTTGACGGCTTCCTGGCCGATGTGCGGACCTAGACCAAGCACATCATAGCCTGCAACATCCATCCCGTTCCCGGACGGGGAAAATCATAAAAAAAGCGCCCTGCAAATGCGGGGCGCTTTTTTATCTGACAAAGCCAGAAGCAGTCTATTTCGGATCGCTTAGCCGACGATTTCGGTCTGAGCAAAGAAATAGGAGATTTCGATTGCAGCATTTTCAAGCGAGTCCGAACCGTGGACCGAGTTCGCTTCGATGGATTCTGCAAACTGTTTGCGAATGGTGCCCTCATCGGCATTTGCCGGGTTGGTGGCGCCCATTACTTCACGATACGTGGCAACAGCGTTTTCGCCTTCCAGAGCCTGGACAACGACCGGGCCGGAAATCATGAAGTCAACCAGTTCGCCAAAGAACGAACGTTCTTTGTGAACGGCATAGAAGCCTTCAGCCTGCGCACGCGTCAAAGCGACACGTTTCTGCGCGACGATGCGAAGGCCTGCGTCTTCGATGACGGCATTGATTTTACCGGTCAGGTTGCGGCGCGTTGCGTCCGGCTTGATGATCGACAGAGTGCGTTCGACAGCCATTGGGTTCACCTAGCTACTTAAAAAAAATTCGGTACCAATATCGGACCTGCGGAAGATAAAAAAGCCGACGACAAAGCTTCCTTATCATCCGCAGACCCTAAGGTTGGCGGTATATAAACGCCCTTTAAACGCAACGCAACACATAGTTCGGTCCGCGCAATTCAGACCTGCGTTACCTGCATCTGCGGTTGAACCCCTTAAAACCCGGCGGGTTTCCCGCAAAACTGCGATTTACAGGCATTGGCACCCCCCACCCGGCACAGCCATCCCCCATGATGACAGTTTCAAGAATCCTTGCGTTTGCGCCATCCCTGCCCTATTGAAAGCACAGATTTTCAAACGATTCTCTCTAATCCGGTCAAAACCGGTGCGGATATAAAAACGCGGACCCCGAAATGCTGCAAATTACCGACCTGACCTACCGCATTGGCGGACGTATGATCCTTGATCATGTCACGCTGACCGTGCCTGATGGCTATAAACTTGGCCTGATCGGGCGGAACGGGGCGGGAAAATCCACCCTGTTAAAACTGATTTCCGGGGAAATCGCGTCCGATGGCGGCGATATTACCATGTCGAACCGCACCCGCATGGGGGTTGTTTCACAGGAAGCCCCCGCCGGGTCGCGTTCCCTGCTTGAAACCGTTCTGGCCGCCGATACCGAACGGGCGGCCCTGCTGCACGAAGCCGAAACCGTCACCGATCCAAACCGGATTGGCGATATCTACACCCGTCTGGCCGATATTGATGCCCATACCGCCGAAGCGCGCGCCGCATCGATCCTGTCCGGTCTTGGTTTCGATGCCGATGCCCAGCGACGCCCCTGTGACGATTTCTCGGGCGGCTGGCGCATGCGTGTTGCCCTTGCGGCAACCCTGTTCTTGCAACCAGACCTGCTGCTGCTTGACGAACCAACCAACCACCTTGATCTTGAAGCCACCATCTGGCTTGAAAACTATCTGATCAACTATCCCGGCACCATCGTCCTGATCAGTCATGACCGCGACCTTCTGAACAAGGCGGTCAAACAGATCGCCCATCTGACAGATGGCAAGGTCACGATGTATGGCGGCAATTACGACAAATTCGCCAAGACGCGCCGCGAACAGATGGAACTGGCGTCCAAGCATTACGAAAAACAGGTCGCCCAGCAAAAACACATCCAGTCCTTTATTGACCGCTTCCGCGCCAAGGCCAGCAAGGCCAAACAGGCGCAAAGCCGGATCAAGATGCTGGAAAAAATGGGCCCGGCGATTGCCGTTGTCGAAGACCGCAGCATTTCGTTCGACTTCCCAAGCCCAAAAGAACTGCCGCCGCCCCTGATCAATATCCATAACGGCGACGTCGGCTATTCCGAAGGCAATCCGGTGCTCCGCAATATCAGCCTGCGTATTGATATGGATGACCGCATCGCGCTTTTGGGCGCCAATGGTAACGGTAAATCAACACTGGCCAAACTTCTTGCCAACCGGCTTGAACTGATGGCTGGCGAAAAGATTTCATCGAACAAACTGCGCATTGGCTATTTTGCCCAGCATCAAACCGATGAACTGCGCGGCGATGAAACCCCGTATCAACACATGGCATCCCTGATGCCTGATGTGATCGAACATAAAGTCCGCGCCCAGCTTGGCCGCTTTGCCTTTGAAGGCCAAAAAGGCGACACCAAGGTCAAAGACCTGTCGGGCGGCGAAAAAGCCCGCCTGCTGTTTGCGCTGATGACCCTTGATGCCCCGCATATGCTGATCCTCGATGAGCCGACCAACCATTTGGACATCGACAGCCGCGATGCGCTGAACCATGCGCTAAACGCCTACGAAGGCGCTGTCATCATCATCAGCCACGATCCGTATTTGATCGAAGCCTGTGCCGATCGCCTGATCCTTGTTGCCGATGGCGGGGTCAATGCCTTTGACGGCGACGTCGCCGAATATCGTCAGTACCTTTTGAACCGGGCGCGTGATGAACGCCGTGCGGATAAAGCCGAAGCCAACGAAAACGGCACCGCCACCAAACCCGAAGAAAAAGGCAACCGCAAAGCCTTGCGCCAGCAGGCTGCCGAAAAGCGCAAAGCCGCCGCCCCGATCAAGCGCGAGGTTGAAAACCTTGAAAAGCAGATGGAAAAGCTGGCCGCACGCCGCGACAAGATCAAAGAAGAAATGGCCGATCCGGCGCTCTACGAACCCAGTAACGCCGATCGTCTGACCGCCCTGCAAAAAGACCTCGGCAAGATCGAAAACGACCTTGCCCAGACCGAAAGCCGCTGGATGGAAAAGCAGGAAGAATACGATCAGAAAGTGGCGTAAAGCCCCATCTTCTATCACCGGGACCCGGCAAACTGCCATTTCCGATCCAGCCCACAGGTCCTTGATAAAAAGCCAGCCCGATTAACCGGGCTGGCTTTTTGTTATCATCCTTCAAACCGCAGAATACGGTTAATGCGCGGTCCGCTGTTCGCGTTCTTCAATCGACTTGCGTGTTCGCTTTTGCTGAGACATTGCGCTATCGGCAAAACCAAACAATGTGGCAACGTCGCGACTGTCATTGGGGAAAATAGAAATCCCAATGCTGGCACTTATCTTGATGGTAATGCCATCAGTTTCGATCTTGCGCTGGATCGCCGCGGTCACCTTCTGCGACACCCAATCTGCCTCTTCCGGGTTTTTGATATCACTGACAATAATCGCAAATTCATCCCCACCAAGTCGGGAAACCGTGTCGCCATGGCGCACTGTATTCGTAATCCGCTGTCCGACAGTGGTCAGAACAACATCGCCAACCTCGTGCCCGTAACGGTCATTGACCGGTTTAAATGCATCCAGATCGATATAAAGAACGGCAATCATATGGCCTTCTTTTTCGGCATGGGCACAGGCAACTTCAAGACGGTCTTCAAACAACGGCCGGTTCGGAAGCCCGGTCAGGGCATCATGATTGGCCAGCCGCCAAAGTTCCTTGGCATTTTCCATATGGTGCGAAATATCAACGCCCATCTCGACAAAGCTGACCGCCTCGCCATTTTCATTGCCAATCGCGCTGACCACCACATTGGAATAGAAAAAATCACCGCTTTTGCGACGATTGCGAACCTCGCCTTCCCAAATACCATTCGACCGGGCGGCCATCAAAATATCATCAAGATTTTCGGTGTTTTCACGCGCCGCCCGAAGAAATGACAACGGTTGTCCAACCGCCTCGGTTGGCAAATAGCCGGTCATGGCGGTAAAGCCCGGATTAACCGTCTTGATAATCCCCGCCTTATCCGTCACCACAACGCTGTTTTTTGAAACCTTCAACACCTGTGACGACAGGCGGGCATCAAAACTGTCGGCAAGTTGGCGTTGGCGGGTCCAGGCAAATGCGGCACTTCCGACCGCAATCAGCACAATAAATGCGATGGAAATTGTCACCATCATCGACCGTTGCGGCCATAAAAGCGCGTCCAGCACATCTGGTGCCACACGGGCCCCGATATAAAGGTTCAATCGGCTGCCCGCTTCAGCATCATCGCTCAGCAACACCGAAAGCGACCGACTGCTGTCGCGCATCATGAACATATCGGCCACACCAAGCTTCTGCACGGTGAACAGGCCATTCTCGGTCTGGAAACTTTGCAATCCCAACCGTATATTTTCCCAGCCTTCGCTGTATCGGTCGACAATAGATGCCGGATCGTCCCCCAGCACCATCGACCAGTTTTCCTCCCGATTGCCCCCCCGTATCCAATTGCCTTCCTGATCAAGGACAAAGGGTTGGGCATGTCCGGCGGCAAGTGGTGCAAGCACATCATCAAACAGCGGTGTCGCCCGCAAGTTCAGGACAATCACCCCTTGGTGATCCCCCAAACGGTCAAAAACCGGGGCCGAAAGGCGAATGACCGGTTTTATCGGGCGTTCGATTTCACCCAATTCACGATTAAGATCGATACCGGAAATATATACCGTTCCACGGGGCGCACCTGCGACCAACCTGAAATACGGCCTGTCTGCTTTATCCTGAAGATCACGGCCCGGAACAATATAAGGAACACCGCCGCCGTAATTGACCCGGACAGTTTCTTTTCCATCGTTGTCGATGAACCGGATCTGGTCATAGACCATGCGGCGTTGGGAAAACAGAACATATTCCTCGCCAAGTCGGGCAAATGACGATGTCCCGTCAAAGGTCGCGTCAAGGCTAAGGCTTTCCGACAAGATCAAAAGATCGGAAACGACATTGCCAATTTTTTCCTGCAACTCAGACAGTGATTTTTCAAGATTAAATTTCTGCTCGTCGGAAACCGTTTTCAATCGTGTAGAACTGCCATCCCACACCAGAAACGTCATCAACAGGCCAAAAACCGTACAAAGGGGAATAAAGCAAATCAGGAACGATTTGATATAACCTGCATTGCCTATGCCACGACGGAACTTCATTCAATCACCTACCATCTGCCTACTAACCATAGATGGGCCCGGCAGGCGATTTTACACGCTTCAGACCCTTAAATTTTCCAACTTATAATTTCAAACCATACCCTGATCCCTCGCGCATACAAGTATAACTCCACGCCATCCTCCAAAATCTGTTCCCAATATCCCTTCCCCCTGAACCATACCGGCCCGATACACCACCACAGGATGCACAACCCTTTATCGCCCGGCCTCTCGCCCCGCACCATTTCCGAAATATACGGCCATCATCCCCCCGCAAACTCGGCGGCCCTGACCCTCCGCGGTCATACCGCGCTTCGCGAAAAATGCATCGACCGCGCCCGCCCGGTTGCCGCCTGACCACCCCCGCTATCCGTTCAATGGAACCGGTACAGTTTTAAATCCGGCTCAGTTCAGCTCTTTCAAACCGGTCGGGGTTTCGATTTGTGCGCGATAACGAACATCAGCCCCCCGGACAACCACAGGCGGCCGATCTATCGAAAGCTCGCAATACAGCGCCTCGACGGAAGCTGGATCAGGATGTTCAAGGATCATCGAAAGAAGACACGCCCCAAAATCGGGAATATCGGCCATAGATGTCGGATCATCCTGATGATCAATAATCGACGGCACGCCACCATCCAGAGGCAACGATCCATTCGCCGGGATGGCAAAGGCAAAAGTCGGGTTCCCCGTCGGCAAAAGAACCTTCTCGCCAAAAATCGCGCCATGGGTTGAAACAAGGGCATCAATCGTCTCTGTCGCAGCAACCCAGCCTCTCAAACGACGACCATCCTCCCAATCCGACCTGATCCTGTCCTGATCATCCAGACCAAACCAGCGTGCTCTGCCCGGCGCAATACCGTCCGGGTTCAGCGCCACAATTTCCAGATAAACATTGTTGCCAAGCTGAAGCCGGTGATTATGCGTCCCCATATAATCGTGGCACGTCCCGAACGGCACGTCGAGATCAAGACAATTCCGAACATGCCTCACGCCTTCGGCCAATGATGGCGCGATAACGGTAATATGATCAAGTTTCAGCATGCTTGGGGAAAACTCCGATGCAAGACCGCTCAGTTAAGGTTTATCGACGATCAATCTCTGATTGCATTTGAAACATTTGATCCGTCGTTTGGTTTTTTAATCAACCAATTTCAAACAAGAGGAAAAATTGGCGGTTCATTTATCCGTTTGCCTGCCGCCATCGCCCCCGATCAGGCCCGCGTTACCATCAGGGCAAAGGCAATTGCCGCAATTTGTGTTGTTTCGATATTTTTTTGCCAATTAAGGCACCGTAAAGCTTGCGAAAGACGATTTTTGGCACAGATGATCATTTGATACTTTGATAGAAACTTTGCTCTTTCGATATCAGCGGCGCAGACGGTATGCCGCCCCAAATCCATTCTGAAACCGGTCGGTAGCCTGGCCGGAAGTGCGGAGTAAACCGATGCGAACACCCGAACTGCCCCCACGCCTTGAAAGCAAACGCTTTGTCTTGCGTGATTTCACCGAAACCGACCGCGCTTCTTTTGTCAAATACCGCATGGATTCGCGCTATCGCGCCCTGCATGGACAGGATTCCAGCAAGAAAACCCGCCTGTCAACAAACGCCCTGTTTGACCGTTTTCTTGCCTGGCAGCACGATGTGCCACGCCGCAATTACCTAATCGGGATTTTTGATAAATCCACCGGCGCACTGGTTGGCTGCACCGGGCTTCGTGGTGACGGCCTGCCGATTGACACGGCTGTTTTTTCCGTCGAACTGGCCCCCGATCATTGGCCGCATTACCGCATCGCCGTCGAAGCCAGCATGATGCTGGTTTCCTATGGCTTTCGCGTTCTGGATCTTGCGGCAATTGTCGGCGACACCGCCAGCAGCCACAAACGCATCACCAAACTGGCCCGCT
>TARA_R110000737_G_C14623275_1_pt1 | contig 10968 bp, 7 predicted proteins | sample TARA_R110000737 | Tara Oceans TARA_R110000737 (sample SAMEA4398027) | marine metagenome | biome: Polar Biome; feature: [SRF] surface water layer (ENVO:00010504); material: water (ENVO:00002006), including particulate matter (ENVO:01000060) such as... | depth 5 m
AATAACACCTCCAGTTAGGTGGCCAAATTAACTATGCCACTACAGATCTTCATCTATTACCGCTAAAAAAGTAGCGGATAACTTGGGAAAGAGAATCGTAAAGCGAGCAACAATTAATTTCGACAAAGAAGGTAATAAATCTAATAGCTATCAACAGAGTGAAGAATATATTGTTCGCCCAGAACAATTGATGCAACTTCCCTCACCAAGCAAAAAAGGAGTTACAGGGTATCTATCTGTTAGCGGTTGGAATGCAGTATATGAATTGGTTTGGCCATATCCTGCGCTGGATAATATAGCTGAGGCTTATATTCCCGTTGAATTGGATAGTATATCTGAGGATGTTGTAAACAACTCGAATAGACGTGGTAGTCGAGGACGAAGCCGACCATGCTAACTATTTCCCCAATACGTAATATTAATTATTACTCTGATTTAGCTAAAGAAGATTATTACCTAGATGGAGGAGAGCCAAATGGAGTTTGGCTCGGAAAAGGGGCAAAGTTATTGGACTTATCAGATAATGTTGATAACGAAAAATATATAAATGTAATGCACGGTTATACGCCAGATAAAAAATATGAGCTTTGTCAAAAATCAGGTAACAAGCATCGTCATGGCTGGGATCTAACTTTTAGTGCACCAAAATCAGTATCTATCGCTTGGGCACGAGCAAATGATGAACTCAAACAACAAATTCAAAATTCACACTTTGAAGGAGTTAAACAAGCTTTATCTTTTATTGAAACTCATGCCGCTGTTACTCGCAGAAATAAGTTAGGCATGATGCGTGAAAAAGTGACAGGGCTAGTTGCTGCTAGCTTTGAACATGCAACAAGTCGTGCACAAGATCCACAATTACATACCCATTGTTTGATTGGTAATGTTGCTCCAAGAGCTGATGGATCATGGGGCACGCTTGAAAGTCGAGACTTTTACCTTTGGCAAAAAGCGGCAGGGACGCTTTACCGCGCAGAATTAGCCTCTAAACTTCGAGATATTGGCTTTGAAATAGATAAAGACAATGATGCCTTTAAGCTAGCAATAGTTCCCGAGGTAATCTGTGATCATTATTCAAAGCGAGGAGCAATGATAAAAGAGGAATTAGCTAAAAGAGGCAATGCTAGCAGTTGTGGCAAAACAGGGGATATTGTCGCATTAGCTACCCGCTCAAAGAAAGAAGACGTAAGTCGTGCAGACTTATACATAAAATGGCATGAAGAGCTTGGGGAACTTGGTTTTAATGAAAATAAGATGCTAACTGAGTTGTTACATAATAAATCAACGGAATTAAGTTGGTTAAGTGAAATGGATAAACCGAATATTGAGTTGAATTTAGATACCTTAGAAGAACATGTATCACAACAGAAATCTGTTTTTCGTATGCAAGATATATATAAATCTGCTGCTGAAATAGCGCAAATTGCAGGAGGAGGGGCAAAAAAATCCCAACAAATAGCAGAGGAGTTTATTGATAAAAAGTCGAGCATTTCTCTAGGGCTAGATTATAAACACAATGCTTTATTCACCACTCAAGCAATCATTGATAATGAAAAAGCAATGATTGCAGGGGCTAAAGGCCTTCGTAAAAAAAACCAATTCATTATTGATAATAGTGTTATTAACAATGCCATTTCTGCCAAATCATTTCCGTTATCGGATGAACAAAAAGAAGCTGTTTTTTCAGCATGTCAAAACACTGCATTTGATATTATCCAAGGCAGTGCAGGGGCTGGTAAGTCGGCATTGATGGACTGTGTTGGCAATGCCTATAGGTCTTCAGGTTATAAAGTCATTGGTTGCGCGATTGCTAAATCAGCAGCAAATAACTTAGCAGAAGAGGCGAATATTGAAACCTTTACTATAGCTAAATTATTAAAAGATAAGTCACTTGCTGAAAACTCGATACTTATTGTAGATGAGGCGGGTCAAGTGAGCACTAAAGACTTACGTAAACTTATTGACCTTGTTGAAAAGAAACACAGTAAATTAATTTTAGTTGGTGAAGACAAACAACTTGATGCAATTGAGCATGGAGGAGCTCTAAAATACTTATCACAACCTGAAATACTAGGTACTACCAGAGTAGAAACAATAAAGCGTCAGCGTAAAGAATGGGCGCGGCAAGCTGTTGCTGATTTTCGTGATGGAAAAGCAGATAAAGCTTTGCATGCATTAGAAGATAGAGGGTTGCTGAACTTTGCTGATGATGCCGATCAAACTAAAGGTTTGTTAATTAAAAAGTGGAATGACTACCGTATTAATAATCCGCATAAAAAATCATTATTACTAGCGCAGCGTTGGCAAGATGTTACTCAATTAAATGATCAAGTGCGTTCAATACTGCAAGCTGAAGGGAAAATTGATAATAAAGAATTATCAATAAAATGCTCTGTAAGTGGTAAAGCGTTTATCAATAAGTTTGCAACTGGTGAACGTATACGTCTTACTAAAAATGATTACTCTAAAAGTTTATCAAATGGCGACTTAGGGAATATTGTTGATATTCAGACTGAAAGAGATGGTAGTCATAACTTTAAAGTTAAACTAGATAATGGTAATAAATTAATAATCAACACTGATGAATATTGTAATGATGAGGGTGATTTATATATGACTCAAGCATATGCAATGACCGTGTATGCAAGCCAAGGGTTAACAATTGATGGTGATGTTTTTGTTTACTATACTACTGGAATGGATAGGGCTAATACTTATGTGGCTTGTTCAAGACAAAAAGACAATAGTCATTTATTTGTTAATAGGCTTGAACTAACTAAATATAAGAATGACGGATTTAAAGTTTTCACCCATAATCTTGCTAAGAATATGTCACAAAATAAGCAGAGTAGGCTCGCTGTAGAGTATCGAGAATATGGTCATATTGGATATGGAATGGAAATATGAAAAAAGTGAATTCAGCCTAATGAAACTGAATGTATAGATTGTAAGTGTTTGTAATATATAGTATATTGGTTTTAATGTAAATTTATATATCATAAGATAGGGAAGTCTAATAATGCAAATATCACCGCAAAATACACTTGATCAGGGATTTGTCTTAGATAGAAATGGACAATTAATCACAGACTCTAATTATTTTGAACATAAATTTTCTTCGAGTATTGATCTCGTCATCAGAGAAATTTTGGTTAAGGCTGAAAATGATACTGTGACCTCGGTTACTTCGTACATAGTAAAACCTAGAGAAACTGTTACCTTAATATCAGAGCAAAGGGTAAGTATTGCGCCTGGATATATTGCTTATGTATTTTTAAAAAACAGACTTTCTCAAAACGGAATATTAGCTTTAAATACAGGAATATTAGATGGTGGTTTCACTGGTCCTATATCTACAATTGTCACTAACTTTTCTAGTAGACCAGTATCATTAGCTAGCTTGACTCCTAGTAATCGCGGGATAGATACAATACACAAATCATTTTTTAGAGTTGTTATTCATAAAATAGAACTAACGGAAGAAGAAATTAATAAGGTTAAAAAATCTAATTACACATATGAAAAATATCGTAGTATGAAGGAAAGAGATCTAGATTCATTACCTAATTTTTTTCTAGATCCAACGAAGCAGCAACATGAAATGAAATTAGACTTTGATCAAAAAATATCAGATATTAAAGATGTTAATTTTTCAAAATATCTAGCAATAGCAGGTTTTATAATTCCTATTCTCTTTATATTTTTAGCCCCTCTAGGAAAAGTTTTTAGCGACGGGTTATTTTTTTCTAAGAATCAAATAGATTCAGATATAATTAAATTAGAGAAAAAAATTAATGTGTTGGAAGCAAAGCTTCATGATTTATTGGTATATAAAATCGGAACTAACTCTAAGGATAATGTTAAATCAGAGGAGTTCATCAATGCAACTTTTCATAAAATTGAAGCTTTAAACCATAAACTTGATGTATTAACTAAAGACAAAGTTCAAAGCAATAATATGGACGTTTTATTAAGTGCTTTTATTGAATTTAAGAAAGAGGCCAAGAGTTATAAATCAACATGGAATCAAAAAACCTCAACTTATTTATCTAAACAAAATACAGTATCAAATGATATTTTGAAAAAAATTAAAGACATCGATACAAAGATGGCTTTGCTTATGAATAAATTAAATCTAGCTATTGATAACTTAAAGTAAGTATTCAATTATTGATTTAAGGTTTTCTTGACCAATGCTTTGTTTGATTTTGATAGTTGAAACTTTTTCAAGTTCAGGCTGAGCATTGAATGCAATTGAACTCCCTACTTTCTCAGCTAAAAAAACATCATTTTTACCGTCACCAATAAATAAGCATTCTTCTGCGGTAACTCCATGTTCTGAAGCAACTTGCATCATAAAATTTACTTTTCCTTCGTTATCTGATGGCAATAAATTAAAAAATTCTAAATTTCCTTCTTCGTCAAAAAAGTATTCACAAGCACTAAAAGCATGATTGATTTTAAATTTTCTCTGTGCTTTATCTGCTAAAGCTTTAAACCCCCCACTTATTAATACAGTGATAATATTTTTTGACCTCAGAAATTCAAAAAGCTCGTCTGCACCATCATGGAATTCTTCTTGAACAACTACTTTTTTTAATATACTTTCAGTCAATCCATATTTTTTATGGATAGACACGGTGTCTAACATCCAGTCCAAATATCCTTTGTATTTTTTATCTATCCATCTGTCTTTAGATTCCTCCTCCTCCTTGTAGCAATCCTCACCTAGCTCTTTCGCTAAAGTTGTCCATGCACTTGGAGCAACTTTTCCATTATCAAGAGCATGGTTTTTTTTGAATATAGTACCCTCCATGTCAAAAAAGACAATTTTAGGAAGGTTAATTTTTTTTTTCATTTTAAATTCTTATTTATAAATACATAATTATATAATTGATAGGATATAAATCACTTGATTTGCAAAGATCATATTGACACGCTATTAAAAAATACTGAAAGTTGCACGGTTTAAATATTAGCGTATAGAGATTTAACTTAATCGATAATACCATATGTTTGAGTACTTACCTTAGACTGTTATTCAATTATTTCTTTAGTTCTATTTCGATAAAACTCAATATAAATACAACTCATCTAAATCTAAAAATGGTTTTCCTTAAGAACCAAGAGGGGCGATTTTTGTACGGTAAGCACTAACTTGACTAAAAATAACAAATAATTATATCCTGGCTCCTAAATATATTACTGCTAAATACTTTAACCTGGTATGATTGCCTTTTTTGATTACAGGTTAGTTGAGATATATGGGTAAGGATAAAGTTCTTGTTATTGATTTGTTTGCTGGCCCAGGAGGTTTGGGCGAAGGTATATCATCGTGTATAGATAAAAAAGGTAATAACCCATTTCGAATAGCTGTATCAGTAGAAAAAGAACCTTCTGCACATAAAACGCTCACAACAAGATCTTTCTTTCGAAAAATAAAAAACAATCCAATAGCCAGAGGTGATTATTATTCATATGTTCGAGGAAAATTAACTCGTGATGAGCTATTTAATAAATACCCTGAACAATCTAAAGAGGCTAAAGAAGAAACGTTAGGTGAACCTAAAGCCCTAGGTAATGATAATGAACTTATTCATAAACGAATCACAGAATTAGTCTCTACTCATAAAGGGCCTAAAATTGTAATAGGTGGACCTCCTTGCCAAGCATACTCGTTGGCTGGCCGTTCTCGTAATGCAGGTATTCAAGATTATAAAGCAGAGAAAGATCACCGTAATTTTCTGTATATGGAATATTTAAAAGTGCTTTCTATAGCTGAACCAGATGTGTTCGTTATGGAAAATGTAAGAGGGATCTTATCGGCAAAACTTAATGGAAAAATAATGTTCCCTCAAATCCTTAAAGATTTAAGGAATCCTGGTCGTGTTACAAAGGTTCGTAACGTTTCTAATTATAAAATATATTCACTTGTTGTAGGTGCTGAAAAATCTAATAACCCTCAATATAAAGATTCTTCAGATTTTCTTATTCGCTCAGAACAATATGGTATTCCACAAGCTCGTCATCGAGTAATTTTAATCGGTGTAAGAGAAGATATTAAAGCAGGTCCTCAAGCAATTATAACAGCAGAGGGGAGTATTTGTGTGGAAAGTATTCTGAGTGATTTACCACCATTAAGAAGTGGTTTTTCTAAACAACCAGATGACGAAAAAGCTTGGACTAAAGTGATATCTAAGCATGCTAAACAGCTTAAAAAGATATTTGCTAAAAATTATACCAGTGAACAAATTAATGGTTTAGATTTAGAACCGATTAAAGGGCTAGAAAGAAATAGCGTTCAACATGAAAATATTAACAAAACTAAAATACCACAGCCGTTAAGAGATTGGTTAATAGATGAGAAACTAGGGTGTGTACTAAACCATGAAACCCGTGGTCACATGGAAGCTGATTTATTACGTTATGCATTTTGTGCTGCATATGCAAAACTAAATGATGGCGTTTCACCAAAATCACGAGACTTTCCAGCAGAGCTAGCACCAGCCCATAAAAACTGGAAAACAGGTACACATGCAGATCGCTTTCGTGTGCAATCTGCTAATAAATATGCCACAACAGTTACAAGTCATATATCAAAAGATGGGCATTACTTCGTACATTATGACGCTAGGCAATGCCGCAGTCTCACAGTTAGAGAGGCCGCGCGTTTACAAACTTTTCCTGATAATTATTTATTTGAAGGAACAAGAACACAACAGTATGTGCAAGTGGGGAATGCTGTACCACCATTTTTGGCACAGCGTATAGGTATGACTGTAATGGCGTTACTCGGTACTATCTCTTCAAGTTAGTACCAAACTTCACTTATTAAGTTCATTTCACATGTACGTGTAACCAGGCCTAGTTAATTGTTGTCCTATCCAGTGAGTCAAATCCCGTGTAATTTGTTCTCGTAATTTAGTTATGTGAGCTAACTCTAATTTATTTACGATTTTTGTATCATCAGGGCAGGATAAAATAATTCTGGAATTGAGAATAAACTTAGAATGTTTACTCTGTGATTTCTCATTTGAGAACCCACAACTTGTCCATAAATAATCAACAGATGAAAATATTTTTTCAAACGTTTCTAATTCTGGGTTTGTAAGTTTTCCCAAATCAATCATCATCCCCCCACAAAACTTTAGATAAAAAGCTTTGTTTTGTGCGTTGTCACAAGGTGCTGTAATCTCTAAAGCAATACAAGTAGCCTGTTCCACACAATTTATTAAAGTCTTTTTATGCGGATTAAGTTTCGCTTTTAATGACGCTTTATTTATGAGTTCTATAAAGTCATTCCGTATGCGTCCTTCATCGATGATTGCTACATCATCGGCAATACCATCATAATTGGAGTAACAAAGAGAGGTGGCATTTAAAAAACTTGAATATAAATATACACTGCCAGGGCCTTTTGAATGAGGCAATACCGAAAAGTGTAATAGACGATTCACATCTTTTTTCCAGTTTTTTATTTCCGAGTTTATATCTATATGTTCATAATCATTAATATCAATTAGTTGGGTGACTGAAGGCGACGTCCTATCAAATAACTGGCTGTTAAGTATGTTGCTTAAGGCTGAAATGAAGTTCTCATTGGTTAATGATTTCCCTGCTTCAGCTTTTGCTAATTCATAAAGAATTTTTCCTAATTTACTGTCATGTCCATCTTTATCATCAACCAAGCTAAGTGAATGGAGCTCTGCTAATGTGCATGAAACTGCAGAATCTATTGATTTTTCCCAAGCAATTAAGGCTGATATTGCATTAGTTTCAGTGGTTGATTCTTCTACAATTCTTTTAAAATGACCTTTTTCAAGACCTGTAAGGTTGGAATACTTCTTTACATCACCATGCTTTGAAGCGGTAAAGTATGTTTTATCAAGTGATATGAAATCATATGGCCGCAACCCGGGTTCTAGTTCTTTTCTTAAATGTTCGAATAAGCGTTTACCATACTCATTTTCATCTTCAGAGCTCCAAGTTGACCAAGTAACTAACAACCATGGTCCATTATTGGTATCCAATAATGTTTCAATTATGGTGGCAGCTTTATCATAGTCCTTTGTCGAAGGGCTTGCTCCACCAGTAAGATTGATGTCTTGAAATATAATTCTAACTTTTTTAATTTTTTGACTTTTACTCTCAATGAAATTGATCATTTCCTTTTCATCAGCGTGAAAAAACAAATGTGGTATATATAAATTTTTTAGTTGCTCTGAAATAGGCTGACCATCTTCAATTTTATCATCTATTACTAACGTACTTCCTTGTGACAACATTATTTGCTGCTCCCTTTCCCAAAAACTAGTGCTAAACATGCTCCACATGTAACTTTAGGTATATCTATCGCGCCTTTTTCAGGGATTGAAAGTCGCCCTTTATGACTTTTCATCACCATATCTGAGTAGTATAAACCTATCCCCATTCCTCCCGGTTTACGTGAAAAAAATGGCTGAACGATATCGTTAGCAGTATCAATAAAACCTGGTCCACTATCGGCAATAACGATAGCAGGGTGCTCTAAATCATGTGATGGACCAATCCAAATGTATTTTTCAGATTCATCACCATCATCAGTCCAATAGATAGCATTATCCAATAGGTTTACTAGCGTTGTTGTTAGCATTCTTCTGATGCACTTAATATCAAAATCCATTCTGTCTGAATGTTCGAACCCATTGAGAAAAGTAATACCGTGTCTCTTTAAACGCCTTTGTTGAGTTAACATTACATATTCAACTAACCTAGAAGCAGGTAAAGTTTCCATCTCTCTTGTATTAACCATATACATTGCGCCGCGAAGAAGTGAAACTAATTCTTCAGACATTGCTTGTAAATTAGGAAGCTGAATACCCTCCTCAATTGCTTCATGGAGGTTTCGTACTCCTCTTTCTAATTCGTGGAATACAGTGACAAGACCTAGGCCTGCGCCTGCGGCTGACATTAATACATCTCTGGTTTCTTTATATGCTTTCGTTACTTCATTAATAAATGGTTCTAATGGTTTGTAAATTTCATCTTTTAGTACTTCTTTTTTCAATGTGACCAGAAGTTCGTCGGTTGTCGGCTTTCGATTAAAGTCTGATGTTTTAGAATCGTTAGAAGAACCAGGAGGAAGTGATAATATATTCTTTAAAACGCGTTTATCTTTATTACGTTCTGCTTCAAATTGTGTCAAAACGGATAGCATTGCATGTACAAGCTCATTGTATGAGTTGTTTTCAACAAAACCTTCCCTATTGGTCTTTTCGATTAGTCCTTCACTATTCTCTAAATCGATTTGCAAACTACCAAGCATTAACCTATTACTTAGCTTTTTACTTGGACTTTGAATGCGACGGTGATCTAAATGCAACCAATCGTCACCAACTTCACCGTAATTATAAACTCTTAAACCATCTCTATAGATTCTCAGACCACCTTGATTTTTCAAATAATTAGATAAGTCATTTTTACCATCTCTTAAATAACGGCCTTCAATTTCTTTATCAAAATCGTAACCAACAATTCTACCGCGCAACTCTCCAATACCTAACCCTTTCTTTTCACCAATAGGTTTTCCTAACAGCGGCATGGATGTTCTCTTAATGCTTTTACTTGATGATGCCGAATCTGAAGGTAAGTTTTTGAAAAAATCAAAACTTTTGTTTTCTGTTATTGAAACACCTCTTTCTGTGATCAAATCAGGATAATCAACTTTCATTGTTTCAAATGGTTTGAAGTTATAATCGTAACTAAGACCCTTATCATTCAAAATAAAATCAAATCGAAATAAAGATTGGCTGACAGCGAGCTTTGCATCGAACATATCCTCTAGCCATTTTTTATCAGGTTCAATTATGAAATTTACATTGAAATCACTTTGGTTCTTTTTTTTCTTAATTTTTTTAATTAGCTCAGATGTTTCATCGTCTTCTATTAATGAAGTCGACGTCATTGAGCTGACCGAACGATATAACTTTCTTATATCGCCTCGGCGCCATTGTTGTCTAAGTTTAGAAAGAGTAATTAATGTACCAGTTTTATTTTCTGTAAAAACAGCTGGTTCACGTGTTGATATTTCAACTTCAGATTCATCTAAATAGTCATTTTTTAAAAAAGTATCCCAGTCAATTGTTACTACAACTTCTTGTTGGTCTTTTGCCCTAGTAACCATTGATATATGAGAACCAAGTCGGTGAACAGCAAAACGTCCTACTCCCTTTTCACCAACGGCTAGACGTCCTTTGAGTGTTCTTTTTCCTTTTACTCTCGCTTCACCTTTATGACCATGTGCCGGTTCCATCCAAATTTTTGTAACCGTTTCATAACTCATACCATCGCCATCATCGCTAATTTCGATCATGCCATCTGGTTTATCGACATCTAAAAATGTTAGATCAACATCATTAGCATCAGCATCATAGGAATTTTTAACTAATTCAAATAAAGCTAAAGTATGATTTTTAATTAACTGGTCGCCTAAAAGAATCATAATTCGAGATTTTGGTCTAAAGAAATGTTTTGGTTTTTTGGACTTGCTTTCATTTTGCACGGCTAATTATTCCTTAATTAGAGCTAAGTAAAAGTAGGGGGTGGTATATCTATGATTTCACTATAACTCTTTATTATTAGGGGATAAATGAATTTTAGTAATCAATTTCTGAAATAGTATTTTATTTTGATTATACGGTGAACTTAAATGTAGGCAGGAGGAGTACCCAATATCGTTGAAATACACGCTACTCATTTGATATTAAAAGTTTATATTAATATTTCTTATAAAATTAATTTTGAATTATAGAGTGTTGAAGCTATTTTTCCATTTCATTTTAACTCATCTGCAAAATTATTTGTTATTATAAATATATAGGTCTAAGTGTGGTTTTTTATTTTTTTAAATGTAAGTAATTGATTTTAATTGTTTTTATACCTACGCATCATAGGGGTGTGTGAAGAAAGGTCATTCTCTTTTGGAGTGCT
>TARA_R110000737_G_scaffold93876_3_pt1 | contig 10954 bp, 13 predicted proteins | sample TARA_R110000737 | Tara Oceans TARA_R110000737 (sample SAMEA4398027) | marine metagenome | biome: Polar Biome; feature: [SRF] surface water layer (ENVO:00010504); material: water (ENVO:00002006), including particulate matter (ENVO:01000060) such as... | depth 5 m
TGATGATGCCCCAGTACCGCCATTAGATATGGATATGGGAACACCAATACTTGCCGTATCAGCATCTAATAATTCACTGCCATCACAGTAGAAAATACCTCTTTCATTTGTAGCTATGACAACGCCAGTCGTACCCGATACTTTTACAGTTAGAGTATAACTGCCTGTAGTACGATTGTCGATCCAGTATTGTTGAACAGTTGCGGGAATAATTATAGTCCTCGCACCAGTCAATGCACCTGTAAATCTGTAAGCAACCCTATTTAATTGAGCGCCTGATAAAGTATAGTCACCAGAACCGGGAATATCAATAACAGTATAGTCAAAAGCAAAAGTAGAAGATTGGCCAAAACCAATTGTAAAAAAGTTAGCCCCATCAGACGCTATAATAGATGATTCACCCGGCTGAAAAGCTAAAGGATTGACCCCATCAATTGTCGTAGACCCCGGCGTTGTAACTGCAATTTGACCAGAACCAGAATTGCGAAGGTACATGAACCAGTTTCCGCCAACAACGGTTGGGTCAGGTAAAGTTATGGTACCACCTGCACCTGTCCAATTGAACATCTTAGCCCTATCAACATTGCCAGCTGTGTAATTAGAGTTAAATGCTGTAATAGGTACAGATTGAGAAAGTAGCGTTCCAACAGCGACTATTCCTGTTCCAGCTAAAGCTGAAGCATTCGCGCTTGATGTAGTAGCCCCATATTGTAAAAGCTGCCAAACACCATTTGTAGTGGTATTATCAGTTAAATAAACTTGCCACAGTTGACCAGCGGCTATCGTACCAACTTGTACTCCACCAGCATTTAAAACAGTAAAAGTATAACTTCCTTTATTATTAAAAAGGATTGTATTACCTGTTCCACTTTTATTAGCATCTGGAAGTGTAATGTTAAAATTAGCAGCGCTAGGAGTTACATCCATTATGCGAGTAGCTAAATTTACGCTTGTTGATGTTTCTTCGGGCCAGCTTAAAGTTATATTTGCGCTCAAACTAACTGCGCTATAGCTTATCTCACTTGGATAAATATTTGCTCCGCCAAATACATCTGTGTAACTAGGCATTATGCTTCACTCCTCTGTGCAGCTCGATCCATTATTTTAGATAAATCTTCACCACTCAATGCTTGAGCTGCTCGATCATACATTTCTCGCCACATCGGAACTCTTTCATCATTCTTTAAGAAAGGAGTGGCTTCTAAAAGAGCTGCATATAACAATACGTCAGGTGCATATTCTGTTAGCCAATTAACTTGAAAATCTTCACCTAAAAGTACAGGTTGTTCATAATATAAAATTTCTAAATTGCTTACAGCAACTGGTGTAGGTGCTATTAACCAATGTTGATAATCATAATCCGCATAAAACTCAGGCGCAGCCGTTTCAGACTCATCTGGCCAATAATTTCTACAATACTCATAAGACCTTGCAAATATTGAATTTCCAGCCACATTCATTGATACGGTATCTCTCCATCGGTCAGGCTTTAAATACGTTGAAACACCGATTGAAAGAGGCAAATTAACAGCTCTAATAAAACCTTCAACTTTAAGCTCACGAGCAATCCTACGCTCTCCCAACGTTATTAAACGTGGAAGTTGGTCAAATACAATCTGATCGCTTGCCTCAGTAAATCCACGCTCTAAATACCTGCGAAGGTCCACCAATAAGCTGTCATAGGTCATCGTATAACTCATAAAGGCTTCCTATATTTAATTTGCATCATTAATCCTTATCCCAGAAAGCCGTGCCGCCGAAATATTTAACGGCATAATAGTACTTCAAAGCTCGTCTTTTACGCAGCCAAATTAACCACTTACTACCCTGCTCTATCTGACGTTGCATGTTATATAAAAAGCTCCTATCAGCAGATGCTTTATGGGAGGCATTTGTCCCCAAAAAATACTGATAGTCGTGAATTAGGCACGACTCATGTATAGATAGACCATATAACGTAGATGGCGTAAAAAGACCACTAATAGAGCCTTTTGCCCCACATCCGTTACATATACGACTCTTATCTTTATCGCTTAGAGTCTTATACGAGGCTGGTGAAAATAACTCGGTAGTCATTACGCAGGTTTATCAGGCCATGTAATTTCATTAGGAAAGCCATCTTGTTCTGGTATATCCCTTAGAGATTGACGGTAGATTGTCATTGCAGCAGACATAGATATATCTGAGTTTGCAGCCCAATCGGTATGAGATAAAAGCATACTTCTCTTTTCACGAGCAAGCGCTGCTAATCGAGTATCTGTCCCCGCTAAATACGCCACTTCTTCTAAGTCACGAGCCGCCTCTTCTTCTGCTGTAAAGGCTATGTTTCCGTTTGATGTTGCATGATATCTGGTCATTATATTTTCACCCCATAAACTTTAAATACGCCGCTAAAGTTTCCTGACGCGGCCTTAAACCTGAACCCTGTTATTGTTGATGGATTAAATTCCAGTAGGAACTGATTTATTATTGCTGGTGTAGCTAAAGCAAAACCTGAATAACTACCACCAAACATAGTAGCGTTGTTAACTGAGCTTGCATTTGCTGGGTCATAAACCGTCATAGTAAATGCCGCTCCTCGTTGAGATGAAGCGCTATTTAGTGGCTCGGTTATGTTTGGAGTTTGATTTGACCAAGTACCGTTCTGAAGCTCTCTTTGTATATAATCATAATTTCCGTATGAGCCATCTTTTTCTCTTTCCAGTACAATTCTAACACCACCTGAGTCTGCAACATATATATCCGTTGCTTCTATTAAATATTTGCTATAAGTAGAAGTAAATACCGTATCAAGTGTAGCGGTAGCAGCGTTAGTGGCAGTAACTGAACTAAGCAAAACTAATCCAGCGGCAGGTATGCCCGATAATCCTGAGCCATCGCCTGTAGGTGCCAAAACATCGGTGCCAATAGCAAGTCCCAACGCTGTTCGTGCTGCCCCTGCCGAACTAGATGCTGTTCCGCCATTAGCTACAGGAAGTGTTCCAGTAACTCCAGTAGCTAAGGGTAAACCTGTTACGCTGGTCATTACACCAGAAGCAGGGGTACCTAAAGCGGGAGCCACTAGCGTTTTATTAGTCATCGTTGTCGTGCTTGTCGCAGTAACAAGATTCGTTGGCGTGATTATTTCTGATAAATTAGCCATTTTTTATACCTCTATCTCGGTGGGCCATATAATTGTATTAGGAAACCCATCTTGCTCAGGGAGCTGTCGTAGTTCCTTACGGTAGTTTTGCATATCGGTGGGTGTAGTCTGCCCTAGCTCATTAGCTCGTGTAACTACCCAGTCAGTCTTCGCTAATAATAAGTCACGCTTCTTACGAGCATTAGCTGCCAAGACTGCTGTATCTGCTGCAATATCCTCTGCTGATAGATCAACTGCTTCATGAGCTAAGACCCACTTACCGTCTACTAGAGTTGGTGTCCAAGTCTTAACTAGCTTCTGTGTGTCAGTAACTGCTGGAGTTACTTCCGTTACAGGATAGGCATTGAACGCAGCTAAATCTTCTTCGCTAACTTTTTTAGGGAAGCTAGTGTTAGGATTATCCTTTCGGAGTAGTCCGACTGAGTACGGGTACTGCTGTACCATACCGTCTGTTGCTTTTACTAATATCATTGTGTGTTCCTTTTATCTGATATGTTTATACTGCCGCTGCTCCAGAGAAGTCTGGGCCTTCGGTAACTGTGCCATTTACAGTGAAGTTACCCACAGTACCACCGTTAATTCCGAACGTGGATGCACTTTCAAACTTCATGTAGATTAGTGGATTTGGTATATCTCCATCTTCAATTTGCTTAGTTAGGTCTATGGGATAGCCAAGTTGACTTATGAACTTATTACGGTTGGCTTCTTGTGAAAAGTCTATGTAGTCTGTTGTTAAGTAAAACATTGAAGGTGCAGTAGTAGAAAATGACGTTCCATTAGTTCTAGCCATAAATGATGCTTTGGTTACGTCAGAATAGTTTATATTTTGGTTACTGTAATTGGACCAAGTAACAGCAGATGTGGAGCCGTTTAGTGAGTAAAAGCGTTTATTTACATCACTCAAGTCTGCACTAAGAAACACAATGAACCAATCGCCAAAAGCTAGAGGTGTGAATTGTTTATATACATGAAGAGGTGGCCCAGCCCCGTCACCATCCAGAACATTAGCCGCCGCTTGATTGTTGTTGTAACCAAAATAAAACGCTTGGTTATTGTCAGAAAGGGTGGCCTCAAAATCATAATTAGCTGCGCTGTTATACTGAAACACCCTAACCATGCTTATTGTTTTAACGTCAGATATACCAGAGATACTAGAGTTAAGTAAATAACCATTACTACCATTGCCTTTAGCACTCCTACTTGAAAACTCACTACCACCTCTAACACCTGTAAACGGCCCATCCTCAACCGTATAGTCACCGCCAGTGCCTAAGTTGTTGCCAGCATCAACACCAACTATAGGTAGTGCTACTACCGGAGTAACGCCAGTATCCTCAATGACCTTGCGTACAGAGTTAGGAAGGTTGGTGTCTGAGTTCCAGAATGGGTTTTCTGTGGCTAGGTCGATGTAGTTTGTGTCTAAATAATACTCACCTATGTCACCATCCCAATAGTTATCTCCGGTTGCCCTACCAATCCTCATATACGATCTTGTAAAATCTATAGGAACGTCTACATAATTGTTCCACGTAACCGTTTCTTCTTCCCCGTTAATATACACATGGCGTTTTGATGTATCTGCTAAATCAAAAGAAAATACAATATGGTAAAAACGGCCAACAACTAAAGTTGTTAAATCTGCCGATGCAACAGTGGCATCAGGTGAGGTTTTCCAAAAGCTAATGGATAACACCCCCGCAGTATTTGTTCTTATGCTATTTATGCCATATTCAAATATCGACACACAAGGGCTATAGGTAAAGGCCGTGTTATGTGTTATGCAAAATGAAACGGTACATTGTTTAGAGTCGGTTATCGCAGACCCAAGCGACCTTTGTAAATAATCATCACTGCCATTAAAATCACTAGCACTGCAGTTATCCTGATTAGGCCCACGCTGTGCCGTAGCCATTATGCCATTCACTGTAAAATCACCGCCAGTGCCAGAGTTATATCCGGCTGTAGCTTCCTTGGCCATAGGTAGGTATATGATGGGGTTTAGGTCAGTTTGATCATCAGCGGGTTTATTATCAGCTGTAAGGAATAAACGTCTGTTAGCTGTGACGCTTATGTCAAGGTAATCGTAGTCTAGGAAGAAGTTTGCTAGTCTGCCTTTGCTTCGGCCTGAAGTGTTTGAGGCTGAACCTACTCTGAACAAGGAGGTAGACGGGTCTGTATTTATGGTGCCGCTATACGCATCAAAAGTAAAATTAGACGTTATATTAATATCGTTAACATAAATAAACCGCTTCGATGAGTCGCTTAGGTTAATCGACATAACAACATTTACCCAAGTATCTGCTGGTACTCCTGTTTGTCCACCATCGGTATAAGCGTCCAACCTTGTGCTTCCGCCAGAGTCGCGTCCCTTTAACTGCCAATAAGCGCCTAAGTAAATTTCAAACTTATTTGCAACTGACGTTTGATTGACTAAGTAGACCATACAATCCGTTGAGCCAGTAGCCTTATACACCCAAAAAGAACAAGTGAATTGATTAGTGTCACCATTACCTGTTAGATTGGTAGTACGGCTAAGAAAGTCATTGGTACCATCAAAGCTCACAGCTTCTGGCAGCACATCACCAGATACAGGGTTAACGCCTAATAACTTACTTTCAGTAGTCATCTTTAAGCCATCCCTATTCCAGAGGCGATCCCGTACCACGTAGTACCTGCATCAATCGTAATGAAAACAAGAACATCAACACCAGCAGCTGTAAGCGTAGGAGCTGTAGCGGCTGGCCAATCAACCGAAGTAGGCCAAGTTACTGCTGCACTACCACCGTTAGTTAGGATTAACGAAAATGAACATGCATTACCAGAAACTGATGGATTAGAGAATGTTATTGTTTGCGCCCCTGAAATAGTCTTGGTTTGCACGTTGCCCAGCGCTAAGTCCACGTCATTAGCAGCCATTGCTACTTTAGTTTCAGCGTAGTCTTTAAGAACAGGACGCTGAACAATCTGATCGGCTAAGTTCTGAGTACCCGTAAATGAATTAGCTCCAAGAATAGCTGCCGTGCCTACAACGCCAGAAGGCGGTAAACCCGTTGTGTTGGTTAGTGTGCCAGAAGCAGGAGTACCCAAAGCAGGGGTAGTCAACACCGGAGAGTTCAACACCGGAGAGGTCATCGTCTTATTAGTTAGCGTCTGAGTACCCGTTAAAGTAACAAGATCACCGCCATTACCACCCACTTGAGCATAAACTTCCCAAGTTGTACCGCTGTACACGAACTGTACAGAAATACCATTAATGTCTAAATTAAGGTCAGCCGCTGTGCCTTCAATCGTAGATCCATTGCGACCAGCAATACAGTTGTTAGTACCGAAAGCACCACCAGAATCAGCAATAATAACTTGATCACCCAATGTTGGTGAAGCAGGTAAAGTAACAGTAAATGCTCCACCGCTAGTGTCTGCAAGAACACCCTGCAAGTTTGAGACTGTAAAATTGGCAGTTTTAGCAACATACGAAACGCCCGCTGGTGCTGGAGTAACATCAGCAAGAACAGTAACTGCTCCTGAAGAGTTCTTAAAGAATAATTTACCGTCATTGGTATTTATTGCCAGCTCACCCTCGGCTAAGTTACCAGCAGTTGGAACAGCTGAACTAGTTGCCGTGCGATATAGTTGGATTGGTGTATAGCCTGTTTCAGCCATGATGATGTCCTCTTGTTATTAATAGCATTAAAATGTTCCGCCCGTTATGCCTGTCGTCGCAGTTACGGTTGTGAAAGATCCCGCAGCTTTAGTTGTGCCACCAATAATAGTATTGTTAATTGTACCACCAACAATGGTTGGAGCGATAGGCGCTGCTAATTTAGCTGTGGTTACTATGCCATCAGCCAATTGGTCAGTAGTTAAAGGTATGTCTGTAGGCGCATTACCGATATAAGGATTAGACATTTTATGTGATCTCCAAAATTGATAACACCGCATCAACAGATGATGCCGCACTTGAGTTTACTTTTATAGAATCACCAGTAATCAAGACTATTTTTTGATTTCCGCCAATTGGAACAAGAGCGCCCCCAACAGGAACAGGAGCGTCTTTGACTACATAATAGTCAGTACTCCCGTCATTAACTGTTACGTCTATGTTAACAGTGGCAGCGCTTGTATTTGCAACCGTTAAACCAATAACAGTAGTTTGTGTAGAAGACCCAACACTGTATCCACCAACAGCAGTTAGTGCTGTACCAATGCCAGTCGATAATTTTCTTGTAAATGTATTAGCCATTATATTTCCTATCCTAGTGCAACGGCCAAGGCCACTACATCATCAAGTGTTACACCAACTGCTGGTGTAGCAGAGGTCCAATTTGTTCCGTCAGAGGTCAAGATATTTCCGCTTGCCCCAACTGCTGTTATCCCTGTACCACCGTTTGCAGCGACTAAAGTACCAGCTAAAGTAACATTACCAGTCGTACCCGTATTTGGCGTTAATCCAGTGCTTCCTGCTGTAAAACTAGTAACAGCCGATGTTATAGCTGATGTCCAAACAAATGCGGAACCGTTCCACTTTAGAAATGTATCAGTTACCGTTGGAGCATCTAAGAAGTTAGTAGCTCCAGCACCTGTATTATAAACTATTCTGTTTGCAGCGCCTCCAGCAACGTTTGCTATCTCTGTTAAGTTAACAGCCCCCGTCTGACCATTTACCGATATAACAGTGTTTGATTGGTCTAATTTCTGCCAAACAGTCCCATTAAATATAGCCCAATCGCCAACTTGCCAGTCTGTTATACCGTCTAAGTTTGTTGTTCCAGCGACATTTGTTATGTAATACTGACCATTTACACCAGTACCTGATGCTAATGTTGGCGTATTCGTTGCCGCGTTCCATGTGCCTTGAAAACTTAGTCCACTTGAAAAACCTGTTGTTGTTACGTTAGTAACAACACCTTCAGCATTTACGGTAATTATTGGTATAGCATTAGCAGAGCCGTAAGTTGCAGCGGTAACTCCAGAAACTGGTAAATCAGCGTTAACTAATTCCCTGTAACCTGTTTGAGCTGCTCCACCAGAAGCTGGACCACCATAAAATACATTCGCTGGTTGGTCCGTTTGAATAATCGCGGAACCCCAAGTATATGCTCCTGTACCACCTGAAACTAAAACTTGGCCCGCAATACCTGCTACGCCTAAGCTAATATCATTACCGCCACCATAAGCTATTCCGCCCGGCGTGCTTGTATTTGATTTACCTGTACCACCTTGGTCAATTGGCAACGTACCGTCAATTTGATTTTGGTCACTTAAATCTACAGGAGGATGTTGATGGTCTCCTCGTGAAAGTTCATTTAGAGTTCCAGCAGCGCCACCAGTAGTTGAAGTTAATGGTGCTGTGTCTTCAAAGTCTGCTGTTAAAGTAACATTACTATTAAGATTGCCACCGCCTTCTAAACCTGCCCCTGCAATAATTTGTCTAGTTACTGGTACATAACCAGTTAATGTTGCAGTAACAGAAGTGACAGCTGTAATTCGCCCTTTAGCGTCAACTGTTAAAACGGGTATATTTGTAGAATCACCGTAAGTTCCAGCAGTAGCTCCTGTATCAGAAAGTTGAGTTGTTCCTACTCCGCCATTAGCGATACTTAGAGTAACATCAGAGCTAAGTGGACCACCTCCAGTCATGCCCGTTCCAGCAATAACTTGTCTTGTTGTTGGAACACCAGATACTTGTAATAAGTCTCCTGCTCTAACTTGGTAACTAACTCCCTGATAAGTAAATAGGAGTAATCCATCGGGAGAAGCAACAGGTGCTATAGGGAGTTGTGTAACCCTACTTGGTATTAAATTGCTAGGAACGTTCGCCATTAATCCATCTCCAGATATTCTTCGCCATCTTCAGCGATAATAAATTCGTCACCTGCTTCTTGGATAACTCCTGAAGGGTGTGTGTCAATATTTGTGTCTGGCCTATTAAAAGGCAAAACAATTTGGTCGGGTCTTCTTGGCGCTAATAAATAAGGGTCTAATTCATCCCTATCTTCTTGACATACCATAAGTCCGGGGAAATTTGGATCTGGAAATAAATCAGCTAATACAAATTTACGTGAGCAGCGCGCACACAAGGCAATTCCAAGTGTCGGTTGACCCGTTGGATCAAGATATATACTCACGCTGTATAAACCCCAATGCCCGGATTAATTTGAATTACAGAACCATCGTTGTCTCCGTCCCATGCGCGTTGAAAACTAACAACTGCTTTTGCTTCAAGAGAAGCAACAAGTGCTATGTCGGAGCTAGGTGTTTCTGCACAAACTCTAGCAGCTAAACCGTTTATTATGGCTTCTAACCAACGACTAGGTATCTCTACTTGTTGTTGTAAATTATCAGTATCCATTATTTGACGATGCCGCCATAAAATTAATACGTGATTTTCTGATGCCGCGTCAGGCGCTGGCCATAAATTAACAACGGGTTCTGGAAGGTCTCTTTGATAGTAAAAACTACTAGGACGACCTGTAAAAACTAAATTACTCTGATTAACATAGTTATCTCTACTTAAGATACCTAAAGGAATAGACTGTGGTGTATTTCCTAAAGTAATGGAAGTATAAGATATTGTAGACGCACCATCTGTTGGTACAATCCTAAAATACTGTTTAGCTAACGCACCGTTTATCTCGGACCACACTATATCGCCAGCTCCTGCTATAGCATTAGTGGCTAAGTTTTTACTGGTTGAGGTGCCTACATCAGTCCACGCGGCATTATCAGCGCTGGTTTGAAAAGTAACAGGAACGGCTGTGGCAGACCATTTTATTCCAATAAAGTTAACTATGGTTGCTGTTGTAAAATTAACTTTATAAGACGTATTGACAGCCGTAACAGTTCCACTAAGCACTTGAGGTATGTTTAATCCTAGATTTAAAACATCTATTGTTCCCTTTGGTAGAGTAACAATTTGATTGTTTTGATATAAAGGTAGGATTTGTTTTTCTATGCACCACGATGGAGTTTTGATGTTAGCAAGCTCATCAAGCATAAACGTCAGAGAATCAAGAGCGTACTCTTGCATCTCTGACGTTATTGCTTGTGCGGGCAAGCGACACCTTCTGAAAGCATGGTCAATCACTTTCAGGGCATTAAATGTTTTGATCCCAATGTTGCCAGAATAAGCCATACCTTTCCCATATGTTTTTAGCTGTTATGGTCGCTGATACAGCAAGCCCTATAAATGTTGAAGAAATACTTCTCGTCCTAGTAGTTTTTCATAGGTTTCTTAGCCGTACGCCGAACACCAGTCGTTTTTCTTTCTGAAACATTTCCGCCAAACGTTGATTTCATAGATCCCATCTGTTTAAACCCAGACATTGCACCGGCCGCAGCGCCAGCCTTAATACCTTTTGAAATTCTCTTTTCCGCATCTGAAACATTTCCGCCAAACGTCGATTTTTTCGTCGATTTTTTGTAATCTTTATTAATAGCGGCAAGTTCTTTCTCATATGTTTCAGTTCCACGCAATTTAGCGCCAACTTTACCGCCACTCTTCATCATTCTAGTATCACCAGAGTAAGCGCCTTTGCCCATTGACTTTTCAGTGCCTTTACTTTCGTTACGTCGAGATGTCATTGATTGTTTTTTCTTGCCATTTCTAGCGCCCATTGAATCATCTAAGCGGTCATTGTAACCTTGTTTCATAATAGTCTTCCTAGTATTTAATAGTTATTAGTAACCGCCACCTGAATTATTTATGTGTGCGGTTATCGTGGCTCCAGCTGTGAATGAATTAACTCTAAGCATAATTGCTCGGCAGCTTTCGCCACCATTTGCTAGAACTTGAGTTGTTACCGCGCTCATATT
>TARA_R110000737_G_scaffold17896_2_pt1 | contig 10950 bp, 15 predicted proteins | sample TARA_R110000737 | Tara Oceans TARA_R110000737 (sample SAMEA4398027) | marine metagenome | biome: Polar Biome; feature: [SRF] surface water layer (ENVO:00010504); material: water (ENVO:00002006), including particulate matter (ENVO:01000060) such as... | depth 5 m
TTACCTGCAGGGTTTTACCCTGTTATAGAGGAAGGACTACAGGGTTGCCCAACCATATGGTTGGGGTCAATGGCCTAAGGGATTGTTGCCCTGCAACACTGATGCACACACGCACTGATGCGTCATGGAGAACTGGCATACTGCGTGGTTGTTTTACCTACTCCCCTACCTGCGGCGCTAGCCGCCCCTGTGGGTCAGTGTCGCCCTGCGACACTGGCACACCTCATGCGTAGATGCATGCGTGAGGTGATGCTCAGGGCATCAGGGTTTTACCTGCAACGCAGTGTTGCGTTTAGGTCAGTGGTCGCCTAGGGCTCAGGCAACCCCACAGGGGGGTTTTACCCGCCAGGGCGGGTAGGGAGATACACGGAGGGGCGTTTTACCTGCCTAGTTTTACCCTTCCTAGCCAGCCGCGTTATAAATATATTTTTTTATCTGAGGCAAAATTATATCATGCAACTCATTGGGATGACACATGGCTCTCCCGTCTAGGACAACACCTGGTTTGCCACCCGCTATCAAGCCAATGGGCATTCATACCAGCGATTCGGGAACTCGTCGCAAAGTCGTAATGGTCAACGGTGTGCCATACTATCAATCATCGGGTGAAAGCAACACACCAGGCTTTGGCCGTAAAGAAGCAGGTTCATGGTGGCCATTCAGTGGCATTGAACCACAAGGCAACAAATGGGCAGACCACTTGCCTGACAATTGGTGGGCAAAAGGTCCTGGGTTAGGTGAACACCCCGAAGAAGGCGCAACCGCACATGCAATGGATTGGAAGACGAACAAACCAAACCAAGTACACAATATCCTTACGAACCGTTTCAGTGAACAATTGGATAACCACGATTGGCATGAGTTTGAAGATTCAAAACAACTGAACGATTCATTGATAGCCAACGGATGGGATGTTCCTATGCGAGGTGAATACCCACAATCACAAGAGCAGCCCCCCGAAGGTTCGCTTCAATCACAAGGTTCGGATTTTCAAAACGGTGTGGCGATGAATCTAGCGTATCGTATGTTGAAAGCCCGTATCGCTTCACCGGATGAAGAACACCCAGAGATTGGGAGAACTATATTTAATCCTGATACAAACGAAGTCACTGACTCATCTGTGAGAGTGATGCCGACCAAGGATGGCAGACACAATAACCCTAACAATTTTATTCGTGATGTAATACATGAAGACATGCACACAGCGACATTACCCGAAATAGACCACACCAATGTAGCGCAAGCAGAATACCCTGCTTTTTTGGGTGAAGAAATATATTCACAGCGGTTGGCCGAAGAAGGTAAATCGGAAAGACCACGAGAATCATACGATTTAGAAAGAGCAACTCCACATAATCAAGCGTTGTATCGTATAAGTACTCACCCCAATGTTCCTATTGAAGATAGGGCACGAGCAAAGCAAGCATGGTACGATGACTTCGTAGAAACAGGAGAACCGATGAATCTGGCGTGGCGTTTGTTAAAACGACAAACCGAGTTGGGCGAACACCATGAAGACTTCCCGTCATCACAAGGACCAGTGACGGGGTATCGTGCAGTATCCAATGAGCAGCGTGAAAAAATGATTCGTGAAGGTATGGTAATCAAACCATCAGCAAAGCGGCCCTGGGGTCATGGCGTATGGGCATGGATGGGGCATAACAAAGAAGGTCTTGATGATGCTAAGTTTAATGCAGAGCATTGGGCTGACCAAGCGAATTACACTGGCAAACCATCAAGTGTAGTGGGCATTAGAGGCAAACAAGATTTGTCACACCCAGATAGTGAAATGCATAATTACAATGGAGAATACCCGTGGAAAGATGATGAAGATGCATCACATGGACCATACGCACTCCCAAATGACATTCCGCCAGAACAAACAGTACGCGTTGTAAATCGGCATCCCAGTTCCGCCAGTGATTGGGCTGAAAAGTGGGGGCGGCAAAATGAGTAATGTGGCAATAAGTCAATAAGTGACTCCGTCATCCCATCAGGTATGTCGGCCTTTGATATTGCATGGGCTTTACTCAAAGCCGATGAAAAACCTGATATATTCGGGCGTAATTTTGGCGGCGGTAATGATACCAAACCTGATTTGTTTGCTTTTACAGGTGGTGCAATGGGTAATGATTCAGGCTCAAATCCTGAACCTAAACCATCAGTGCAAGCGAAGCCAGATATTTTTGGAACAACCGACAATCAGCAAGTTGAAGCACCCGCACATGCTGAAGGCAATGGACACGACTTAGCCATCACTGGCGACCAAGCGTGGGATGATTTAGATACATTTGATGACAAAATGCAAGAGTGGATTGACATTCATGGTATGCCCTCAAAAATTGTCACTGGCGATGATAGAGGAACTCATAAAATGGCACAATTGTTTGCACAAAATAACAACATTGAATGCCAAGTACATTCTAAAAAGGATTTGAAAGCAGAGCATGGATACGGCGCACGGGATGTGATGAACCAGAACATTGTTGACGGAGCATCACACATGCTTGCGTTCCCACATCACGAGGAAACAACAACACCCGATGCAATTGGTCGTGCATATCACAAAGACATTCCTGTTCATTCGCATTTTACATTCTCACATCCTGATACACCATTGCGTGACCATGAAGAGCGTAAGGCAGAAAGAGCATCACAAGACGCAGAAAAGCCACATTGGTTCAATGATTGGGTTGATGATGTTGGTGCAAAAACTCATCCCGAAGAACATGAAGGCGGTGCAAAGCGTGGATTAGACCATGCGATACGAAGGCGTGTCAGCACACGAGGTCCAAACAGTGGATACCTCGCTCAAGGATATGATGAAACAGGTCAGCACATGCGTATGAACACAGGAAAGGATGGTCGGGGCGGTTCAGTTGAAGGTCTTGTCGGAACACCATTGAACGCTTCAACGACCAGACATTTACCTCGTGACACTCGTACTGCGGATGATAAAGCGCATGACAGATTAGTTGAGATGGCACAAGACGCTGCCGAAGGTGGACATTTTGGAGTTAATGTTGAACCCCGTAATACTCCTGGAATGTCTCGTAGTCAACACATCGCTGAAAGAAAACGAGCAAAACAAGAACGCAACCGTCAAGCAGCAACAGGTAATTTACCAGTTGATTTCAAAGGTGGTCCTACAGATGAAACCAGAGCCGCAGAAGAAGCAATGTGGGCAGATATTGGTAGATTAGAAGGCAACAAACCGAATGAAAGAAAAGTACCAATGCATCGGGGAAAACGCGGTGACGATGAACCCGAACAAGAAATGGATGAGGAACAACAAGAATTGGAACGAAGAGGTCGTCACAACGAACAAGAACTCAGAGATGCCAAAAGACTTGGTCGGGCACCTGAATTACTAAGCACCGAATCAGATGAAGAAGGGAACTTAGAAGCATTAGCCGACCCACATCACATTAACGATTTAAGATTCAAGGTTGGTAAAATGTATTCATCACCAATGATTGAAGCATTTAATTTCATAAAGGGGTTTTGAAACATGTTGCCAATAGACATGGCATTCTTAATTCTAAAAGAAGAAAAGCCGGATATATTCGCAGGTATGAAGCCAGATATATTTGGTAATAATACTCCAGAACCAAATGAGAAAAAAGAAAGACTGTGTGAGTTTTGTGAATCAAGACCCGCTAGAATATGGACATCACGAATACCACCTGGTCGCGATAGAGAAGAAGGGCATGCTGGGATGTATTTTGGAACATGTTCAACTTGTGCTGATGAAAGAGTTGGTGTTTGATGGCATATGAAGAACAGCAACAGGAACAAGACCCACAAATGGTTCAAGTCAGTTATGGAACTCAAATGAATCCTCCGGTGACAGATACAAATTATGCCAATTCAACTAATGACGATTGCTGTGACCAGGCAAAACAAACATTTAACGAATTGATATGGAAAAGAGATTTAGAAGAAATGAGAGAGACAATAGACAATGTAGAAGGCTCTTTACGAGAACACGGCGGACTTGGTGGAGAAATGGCTGATGTCACAATAGCAATTGCTCGTGGTGAACCACCACCACATAACCCCAACCCCGAACAAATTAAAATTATACATGAATATCTTGATAGTCGCAAAAAAAATATACAAAATGAATATCAAGAAAGATATGCAAGACTTGAAAGTGCAGTTAACCGTACTGATTGTGAAGAGTTCAAAGCGACTTTGAAAGAATTGGTAAATCGCGACGCTGCTGGAACACCAGCAGCATCACAAGCGCTGCAAGAATGGTTAGACTGCTCGGGCACTGACTTTGAGTTTGGTGACAGTAGTGGTCAACCTGATTTTCAAATGTCATCCGATAAACCCATAAACAACGCATGGGCTGTATTGAAAATAGCGGAGTGGTTTAGATGAGTGCATTTGAAAAAGCGTGGGATTTATTGAAAATAGAAACTCCATTTTTCCCCGATGATGACGAAGGCAATGCATATAGAGCACAGTGGGAATTAGAACACGGTGGTAAGAAAGTAAATCCTAGAAACAAGATGTGGGAGAAGCAACAAGACCGTAGCAATGAACCAATGGGAGAAGGTGAAGATAGAAACAGTGAACGCAGATTCCGTGGTCAAGAAACATACCACGGTGGAGGAAGTCGTGTGCAGACCCGCGGCAAAATAAGTGCTGCAGACCGCGCTTCCCGAGCCGCCCAACAAAAATTGCGAATGCATCGTGCAAAAATAGATGATGAACGCAATGCAAGAGTTGTTGCGGCTAGACAAGATGAACACCAAGTAGAGCAAGGTCATCACCCTGGTTCTATGATGAACGATGAGGACATTGCTGACCCAGGATATAGACCTCCACGAAAACAAAGAGACATGTATAATCCTAGAGATGAGAGCGCTAAAGAGTACGATTACGATGCCGACAAAAGGCGTTATGTTGAAGCACAAGACATGGAAAGTATTGATGACAAATCAAAGACTTTACAAAATAAAGTGAAAGACTCAATGGAGATGGGAAGACCGAAAGGAACTATTGGCAGTATGGTAATAAAACCTGGAACGGAGTATGGTCTTCATCCAAATACAGAAAAATGGATTGGAGAAGTAAATGACACCCACACTGATGAAGAAACAGGAAGAAGTAAAAAAATAGTAGGGTTTGGAAAAACAGGTGAACATTGGGTTGATGATACAATAGACCCAAAACACCCGATGCAACAGGCTGTTGATGCTGGACATCTTGATGACATGGAACATAGTTTGAGTGTGCAAGACCACTTCGGCAACCCCATAGTGCAACAAGGTGGGGATGTAGCAATGACCCCCGAAGCAAAAGAAAGATTAGATGCGTTCATGGTAGAAATGAACACCGCTGCTCAACCGGCTCGTCGGCAATGGACTAGCGCAGAACAAAAACCTGATGAAGGTGAAGATAATACGCATGATTCACGAGGAACATTTTACGGATTACCTTGGAATGAAGACACAGGATTTACTACTGGCGAACCAATGGACATCGCTTATCAATTGTTGAAAGATTCGGATTGGGAAAAAATACCACCTTGTCCTAATTGTAAAGGAACGGGTGAAGACCCTAACGAAGAGGGTCAGCCCGAAATTGGTATTGAACCTGGAGAATGCGAACCGTGTGATGGAACGGGTAAGGATTTATTTGGGTCTGTGGCTATTGATGAGGAAGGTAGGCCAATTGAATCATTTGACGAAAATAACCCCAACTGGCAAGACTCTATAGAAACAGGCGAACCAATGGACATCGCTTATCAATTGTTGAAAAATCAAATGATTTGACAGCAAGGTTTATTTTTAACACCGCTTACCATAGAATAATGTGGCTTTTATTTGCTTTTGTTTTGTCGTTTATTGTTGGATTTTCTTTTGCTTGGTTTGCATTTGATGATTTAGGCGAAGGCGTAGTATTTTTCACTGATGAAGAAGATTTACAACGCCTTCATTGGGAAGGGCTAAGGGGGAAGGGCGAATGAGTTATATTAGATTCAAACACAAATTAAGACAAAGATTACCTGAAAAAATAAGATTCGCTACTGTTTGTCGTAAATGCAAAACAGCAAATGTAATTAAAAAATGTACTACTTGTAAAATTGAAGAAGCCTTCCTTTGGAGTAAGCCCTACTAACGACATTGACTTTTCAAAAGTGCAAATGCTATTTCAATTGGTGAACCTTTCAGTGTTCCCTGTTCCTTGAAGTGACGAGCGCGATTATCATGCGGGTTTTCTAAAACCAATGTATGTTCTTTGGTATGTGAAACATCAGGACCGCCATCTCCGTAAATGCCACGCTTGCGTCTTTCACGGTTTAATTCTTCACGATATTTTACCCGTTCAGGTGTGGATTCGTACTCAGTGTCGTACTCCAACTTATGGCGTTTAGCATCAGTGCCCAACTCCGCCATGATGTAAGCAGAGTGCATATAGTTGATAAACTACCTCACCATGCCCTACACTATGGCACTCGTAGGCGTAATATCAAAGGCAGTAGGTCCTGAAGAACTTGAAATGGCATCTCGTGGTATCACTCCACCTGACTTGGGCGGAGGTCCTGTCGGAGCAAAAGGTATCCCTCGTGGATATTCATATTCCGATGGTGGGCATGAGCGCGACTCATATCGCGCTGCATCTCAAAAATACCATGACCGAATGAGTGGTAATGCTGAAACGGCAATACATGACCATGACAGAAGAGTTGAAGGCCGTTCAGCCATTCCGCATCCATCATCCGATGAAGATTCATCTCCAGATAGATTACTTGAATTACTTGGGTTAGACCGAGAAAATCCTGGTGGTAGTGCTGGATTGCGTGGCGCAATGGCACGACAAGGCGGCGGCGCATCATCTTGGTTTCAAGACGGACCTGGCGCACAAGGTCGCACCATGCAAGGTTCACCAACCGCACACATCCCTGGAACTAAAGAAGCGTGGCCATCCGAGCGACACCATGCTGAACTCCCAATGGAAGAAGGAATGGAAGAAGGGGAGATGTCAACTGCAGGTCGCCGTGTAGGTGTTGCAGGTAAAAATAATCTCCAACAACTACGAGGTCGTGCTAATTCATTGAATGAAAATGCATTTGATACTGCCGACACTCCACAAGGAAGCGGAAGTCGCAGACAGGGCTGATTTAATCAACCACACTGACTGAGCACTGATTGGGCAGCGGGGATGCCCGAGTCTCTCTTACCCGCCCCGCTTGCCCACCTGTATCAATAATATCATATATCATCCGTACTCATATTATTATATAGTATTTGTAATTACATTACATGATATTATCAATACTGTTCATCGGTATGCTTAATGAGAGGGTCAACCTCCCGTTGAGGTGAGAGGCGGATACTATGGGTGAAAGCAACAGCAACGAGGATATATTGCGTGTGATGGGATTTATCGGGTTTGTATCTATACTCGTTGGGTCAGCAGTAGCCGTATTTGATGCAGGGTTGTGGTTGAGAAGCGATGAAACATACGGGAACGCAATGACATACGCAATGGGCGCATTCACATTACAAGGAATGTCATTCTTCTTTTACAAATTATTAGTTCAAGAAAGCATGGACAGCAAAGCACAATGGACACGACAACAACGAGTTCGTGACAACAGAATGAGGGATATGCAATCTCAATTCGCCAATGCACAATTAGAACAAGAACTATCCATGCGGAAGATGCAAATGGATAAGCAATTGAGCATGATGAATAAAAATCCAGATGCATTCATGGCCATGATGGGCGGGAACAGTCTTGGTATATTGGATGACCATTACAAAGAACCAGTTATGTTTGACGATAGCACTGCAGATTTCAACCCACCACCAAAACATAAGATTGACGATAAAAAACCAGTAAACTTGGGCGTTGATTACGGCGAAGAAGATGAAAATAAAGGTGCGAAGAAAGGTGCTAAGTGATGGGTCTTATTTTCAAAACACCGGCTGATGATGCAGTTGAAGGAACACTTCGTCAATTACATATGGCCAATCAGGTTGATAGGGTATATGAACGAACATGGGGATGGGTCAAAGCATTGGTGTGTTCATCAATATCAGTAATTGTTTGCTCGGCTTTTGAATACTACAACGAAACAAGTATTTACAATGATACATTGCTTTGGATAATAGAACGCGTCACAGGTTGGTTTGTTTAATGTCAGGAGCAGTTTTAGTCGGTGCTGCAATCTATGGCAAAGAGTTGTATGATTATTGGAAACCTAGACGAATTGGGATTTACGGACCTACGGAAGTAGGAAAGACAACACTTGACCGATACTTGACAACACCTGGTGAAATGGAAGACCTAGGAGATGACCAACGGACACGACACTTCAAAAAATTGATTGGTGAAAATTATGTTCTCCCACACCCAACCAGGAAACGACTTAGATATGAAGGAAAAAAGCGAGTTGTTCATTCATCCGACATGGGTGGCGAGCGTAAGTTCTGGAGTCTATGGATTGACGATATGGTTGACAGACAGGTTGAAGGTATTGTTTTTATGTTTGACGATAGAGCAAAAGGTGGTGGCACGGGTGCAGTTGACGCAGTCGCTGGTTTTGAGTTCTTAGTGGATGCTATCATTGAACGGAGATACCGATACCGTAGTTTCAAAACACGATGGAAGGGTAGAAAATACAAACCACAATTCATTTTCCTCATTGCTAACAAAGCAGACCGATGGTGGGATGACCAAGCAAGTATTCTTTGGCAACAGCAAAGATTGAGGGAACATAAGATATTTGACCCATTCCGACCCGCTATGATTAAATTACAGAAGGCAGGTGTTGTGTGTAAGACCAACATGATGGCAACCCGTATCGGGTGGAATGTAGAAAACAGTTTAATGACGATGCTAGGAAGTTGAAAATATGTTATTTGATAAGCGACAATATGCAATGAACAACCAACTGGCGATGAGCACTCAAGCCGATTTAGTAAAATTATCAGCCGAATCCAACTTAAATGTCCAGCAACTACAAAGCACAGCACAAGCACAAGGCGCAATGCTGGCTGTTGCTGAACAAGCACCACACATTGAGATACCAAAAGTCAATTTTTATCCGAGCGTACATGCAAACCCACGCAAACGCCGAAAACAAGATATCAAACAAGCATACCGTTTATTGAAACCAATGAAGCGTCATCGTTTATCACCACGACGCTGGATGGGTGGCAAATACCGATATGCTAAAAATACTTCACAATGCTGCGTTGACGGATGTGATGTTGACAATTTATTACGATGTATTGGTAATGTATATGATGAAATCCGTGACGAAGAAACTGGAACCTCTTTATGGGATAAATACTTCACAGACCCAGTGACTCATACTCCTCGTGCGTTTTTAGCCCGTGAAGGTGTGACAAGTGGGCGAACATTGAGCGCAACATATTGTCCTGAGCATTTACATTTGTATGATTTATTATGTCAATGGGAAGCCGAAGAAGAAGCGGAACAAGAACGCAAATCTGGAACAATGAGAGACAAATTAAAGCGTGGTATATCTACAGTAGTTGTACCAATCTCAGTCGTTAAGAAGCGTGATGACACACCAGAACGACTTGTCAAATACGAAGAGTTCTTCCGTATGTGTCGTAAAGACGGCGTTCCGGTTCAGCACTTTACCAACAAAGAAACTGGGATGAATGATATGACGGTGGTTATTTTTGATATGAGACAATTTCAAAGGTTGGGTGACAATAGCCCATTATTGACCGCAGCCTCAACAATTCCTACTATGCAAACTATGGCGCAAGCACCCGCTGGTTCAGGTCTTCAAGCATTATTAAATCAAACTAAAGACGAAAAAGCAGTGTTTGACGCACCCAGTGTTCCTACACAACCCTGATGAACTAACACAGACTGCAATGGAGTGAGCGAGTATTATGTGGCCATTTGGAAACGAACCAGCAGCACCTCAAAATGGGGCAATGGGATTAGGACAACAGCAATCATTTGGTCAGCATCCACAATTTGGTCAGCAATACGGTTCACCTTACGGTCAACAACAACAACAAGGTATGATGGGTTCATTCATGGGTGGTGCAACAAACGGTGCATATAACCCAAACCAACAAATGGTGCCTCCATCCGAATTAGAAATGGTGTCAATGTTATTGCACCACCAAAAACCAGTTGACCAATTCTTAATGGGGCCTAACTTGAATAGTCTCATCAGTATTATCGCTAATGTCGTCAATCTATCAATGGTTGAGTTCTTCCGTAATGCTAAGTTCACTGAAGACAAAGAAGGCAATTTGGCTATTGATGTCGCCTCATTACCACAACAATATCAAACGCTATCGCCAGAAAATGTGACGGCTGAAATGACAAAGATGCAAGCAGCATGTAATCAAACAGTTCAACAGTCTTTGATGGAACAACAACAACTGTTAGCAATGGCTCAACAATCTTCTATGCAAGGTATGTTAGAAGGTGCATTAGCAGACCCAGGCGTGATGGAAAAAGCAGGTGGCGCTATGGGCGGATTAGTTCGTGGAGTAGTGGGATTAAGATGATACCAGGTAATCAACAAGGAGGACCGCAAGGGCCTAAGCAAGCAGGTGGAGTTATCGGTTCATTATCCGATGGTTGGAAAGTAATGCATGATACCGGCCATGATGTCATGGTGGATTTGATAATGGTGCAAGTCATATCATTGTTTATCGGTGCATTCATACTGTTGGCAACACAAGGGCACAAAATGAGTTCAAATAATTTAACATGGACTGTTGGTTCAGTTATGGTTATGTTTGTACTATCTGGTGCTGTATATAGACGGTTGGCTCGTAGTTGAGTTCACCATTTGTGAGCAGGACATTTAGCAGATGGCAATGAAACCTTTTTTCTCATAAAGCAACCACATAGAGTACATCTAACTCCATTGAAGTGGTCGCACGATTCACAAATACTCATTCGTTGTTCAGCCATTTGTAATGG
>TARA_R110000737_G_scaffold26147_7_pt1 | contig 10940 bp, 11 predicted proteins | sample TARA_R110000737 | Tara Oceans TARA_R110000737 (sample SAMEA4398027) | marine metagenome | biome: Polar Biome; feature: [SRF] surface water layer (ENVO:00010504); material: water (ENVO:00002006), including particulate matter (ENVO:01000060) such as... | depth 5 m
CGACTTGGTGACACTGACTGACGCGTCAATTCACTTCACGCTTCAAAAAGCGTTAATTCGTTCAATAAAGTGGGAAAATAACCAACCCACACTTGTTTTGGTATTGGTAGAAAACCCCCCAAGTGATACAAGAAATTGAACAAAAAGGGGTTGACCATGGGTGAAGAAACACACAGGCGCGTTGACCGCCTTGAAAAATGGGTGGGCACAATTCAAGGTGAAGTGAATAACGTGGCCGTTGAAATGGCCAAAGTTCACATCACACTTCAACACATGGCAACAAGCGCCAAAGAAAATGAAACGTGTCAGAAGGTTCAGCATGAAGAACTGAAAGAAATTTTGGCCGCCCAATTGGGTCAACTTCACCAAGTTCAATTGACCCGTCAAAAATGGCTTCAAGGTCTTGTTAGCCCCCAAACAATCATTTTGATTTTGGCAATTGTGGCGGGGTTTGTGGGTGTATCGGTTCAAGACTTATCACAAGCCGCGCAAATAGGGGTTGAAACAAAATGAACCCTTGGCAAGAACTACTTGAAGAAATAAATTCACCACGGCTTTTTTCTTGTTTGAAAGAGTCAAAATATTCAAGGTTGTGGGGCTATTTCGGAAAAGAAAGCGGCTTGACCCGCCAAGAATTTGGCCAATTTTGTTCATGGGCGCGGGTTAAACTTGGCGCCGATAAAAAAGGGGAGCGCGTCAAGGCGTTTGAAAAGGTTGAAAAGGTCAACCCGTTTGAAAAAGACCAAACTGACTATGGCCACGCGGCGGGGTATTATTTCGACGAAAACAAAGACCTTTACATAATTCACTTGAAGTCAAAAAAGCGCCCGATGACAATCCCTGGCGATATGTGGCGTTCAATGAAAGTGGCCTATTCAAATTGGGACGGCGCCCCGTCAAGCGTGAATGAACTTTCAAGAAAGTTTGGCTTGGCTAGAACAACCGTCACTGAACTGTTCAGGGCCATGGGAATGACACATGACTCTTCACCTTGGTCAAATGAAGAACTTGAAGACACTGAAGAAAGTTCTTTGGTTGAAGACCTTTTGAGGGCCAAAGAAGAACGGGTTTTGGTTCAGGCTGAACGCAAAGAATACAGACGCGTCAAAAAAGACGCTGACGCCTTCAGGCGCCTTGACCTATTGGCCGCCCGTTTGGCGGGGCGCTTTTCTGAATTGGCCCCCGTTCACAATGTGCCCCGTTTGAATTTGCCCAAGCCAAATGAACCCTTTGTTTTGGTCATTTCACCCACTGACTTTCATTGGGGGAAAAGGGGGGAAAATTACAACCGTGAAGTGGCAAGAAAACGCCTGATGAAAATCACTGAACGCCTTCTTTCACGGGTCAGCGTTGGCGGCTCACCTGAAAAAATCATTTTGGCGCTTGGCGGTGACGGCCTCCACATTGATAACGCCCAATCCACCACCACACACGGCACACCCCAAGACTGTGACGGGTCACCTGAAGACTTGGCTTGGTCATATGTTCTTTTGTGCCGTGACTATGTTGACATGGTGCGACAATTCGCACCCGTTGACCTTTTTGTTATCCCTGGCAACCATGACCGCTACACCGCCACCCTTTTAAGGGCCGCCCTGACGGGGTGGTTTTCAACCGCTGAAGACGTTGTGGTGTGTGACTCTTTCAGCAACCGTCAATATATAAAGTATGGAAACAGCCTTTTGACCTTTCTTCACGGTGACATTGGCAAAGTCAAAGACTGGCCCGCAATTGTGGCGGGTGAAGTGCCCGCGCTGTGGGGTCAAACCAAGTGGCGTTTCATCTTCACTGGACACCTTCACACAGAGCGTGAACTTCCCACATTCGGAAACGTCACGGTGTATAGAATGCCGTCATTGGCGGGTAACGACACATGGCATGAACGCAAAGGGTACAAGTCAAGAAAAGGGCTTGTGGGGTATATGGTATCAAAAAACCGTGGTGTGATAGGTCAACACGCTGAACCCGTTCTTGAAGAAGACTGAAACCGCCGCCCACCACGGCCCAAACGCCCCGTGGCGAAAAGCCCAAGCCCAAGGGCGTCAAAGACGTTGTGACAAAGGTGTTTTGAAGGCCAAAGAACCTTCTTCATTTCAGTGGCCGTCAACGCGTCAACAATTCTTTTTTGGTGAATTGTTTTGGGGGTGTTGGCTTTCCACTGAACGGGTTGAATTGTTGTGACTTCACAGCCCGCACCTTTGAAAGTCTTTTGAAGGTCTTTGACGACAACCAAAAGACGGTCAATGTCTTTGTGGGTTCTTTTCTTGTCAGGGTATTTCACAGGCTTTTCAATGACCACCCTGACGGGGTGGCCGCCTTCAAAGAACGGCGCCACAACTTCAAAAACGCTTTCTGACTTCACATACCCCCCGCCCAAAACCAAGGCTGTGGCGCTTTGACAGTCAAACACCGCCCACGCGGTGAAGTGAACGCCTGGGTCAATTGCCACGGTCAACAATTTGAAGACGCCTTGGCCACCGCCGCCCCTTCAGGGGTCAAACTCCACACAAAACGGTAGGCGGTTGTGCGGGGGTCACGTTCTCTTTTGACAAAGCCCCGTTTCTTCAAGGCCGTCATTGAAAGACGTACAATTGAAGAAACGTCATTCAAGGCGGTTGTCATTTCGTCAATTGTCAACGGCTGTGGCGATTCAAGAAGAAGTTGAACACAGTTCTTTTGAATTTTGCCACACCCCTTCAAACTGAGAAATTGAATTTTGTTGTTCTTTGGCATTGTTTCACCTTTGCCCCTTGGGCGTTTTTGGCCCCGTGGGGGCGTTTGTGGCGCTTTCTTATACACTGACACCCTTTCAAACGTCAAACGCCTTCACAGGCCGTTCAATGGCCTTTGTTACTTTTCCCCGCATACCCGTCAGAAAACCACCCGCCACCCTTCAATTGAAAGTTTGAAACACTGACTTGTTTGACGGGTGTTTTTTTGCACTTTTCACACGGGGGCGTTGGGTCATTTGCCTTCATAAGTTTTTCAAAGGTGTGGCCGCATTCACACCGCCATTCATATATTGGCATCATTCACCGCCTTTTTTGACGTGTTGCCCTGTGAAAAGCCCCCAAAGAAGTTCTTCTTGTATGGCTTCAAGACGCTCTTTGGCCGCTTTGAAATATAGGGGGTCTTTTTCTATCCCAACAAAGTGGCGGCCATTTTTGAGCGCCGCCACCCCCGTGGTGGCACTACCACAAAAGGGGTCAAGAACCAAGTCACCTTCATTTGACCATGAAAGAACGTGGTCACGGGCTAATTTTTCAGGAAAAGGGGCGGGGTGTCCTTTCTTTTTGTTATTCAAACAAGGGAAAATTTGCCAAACATTATGACGACGGCCCAAAGCGGCCACTTTTTTGACGCCGTGGCCTTTCATTTTTCTTATTGTCCCGTCCCTATCCCTATTTGTTCCAAACATAACTGAACCCGCGCTTTTGTTCTTTTTGTCTTTGATTATGTTGGCCGCCTGGGGCGCCCCCTTTGAAAAAATGAACATATATTCAAAAACGTTTTGGTAACGTTTCATTGAACCCACATTTCCCGAACCCGCCTTGTTCCAAATCATGGTGTCATATAGACGAAAACCACAACGCTTTGCAAAAAGGGCTTGTTTGAATGAAGAACCCGTTTCACTACCTTTGACAGTGGCGTCACCCACAACCCAAACCACCACGCCCCCTTCTTTTGTGACCCTGAAAAGTTCTTGAATTGAATTTTCCCAAACGGCTTTTGACCAATTCAATGAGCCGTTGTAGTTTCTTAAATTGTCATAGGGGGGTGAGGTGACAGTCAAGTCAATTGAATTGTCAGCCAACGTTTTCAAGACTTCAAGACAGTCACCAAGGTGAAGTTCACATTTCATCATTTCACCCCCTCAGGAAAAAGGGCGGGTTCAGCGTTGAAAACTCGCCGTGTGGCTATTTCACAATATTCAAAAGAAATGTCAACGCCTATGAAACGCCGCCCACTTTGGTGGGCAATTTTCAAGGTTGTCCCGCTACCACAGAAGGGGTCAAGAACCAAGTCACCTTCATTTGACCACGAAAGAATGTGGTCAAGGGCTAGTTTTTCGGGAAAAATGGCGGGGTGTTTGAACGCCTCTTTGTCTTTGGTTGAATTTCCACCCCCCACAACGTACCGCCACACGTTTTCACGCTTGACAATGGTGTTTATTTTCGTCTCTTTTTTCACAAAAGAACCGTCTTTGTTTCTGACACCCGCTTTGAAACGCCTTGTTCTTTTGTCATTGTATTTGTTGCGACGCGGCCTTTTTTGCGGGTTGAAAGTCTTTGGGGAACCTTTTGAAAAAATGAACATATATTCAAACGCTTGGTAATATCTGTTATGACCTCCGACGGGGGGCGGGTTGTCTTTCTGATAAATCATTGTGTCATGAAGTCTGAAACCCTCTTCAATAAACCCCAACGCTTGTTTGAAAGAAGAACCCGTTTCACTACCTTTGACAGTGGCGTCACCCACAACCCAAACCACCACGCCCCCTTCTTTTGTGACCCTGAAAAGTTCTTTTTTGAGGCTTTCAAAGTCAAAAGAATAGCCGTTGTAGTTTCTTAAATTGTCATAAGGGGGTGAAGTGACAGTTAAGTCAATTGAATTGGCTTCAAGGGTTTTCAAGACCTTCACGTTTTCGCCATGAATTATTTTTGAATTCATCATTTCACCCACTCAGTTGAAATTTGCGGTTCGGCTTCAATAGGTATGTCAGGTATGAAACGCGCCATTTCTTGAACCATTATTCTTGAAAGTTCAACCGCCGCCGCGTCTTCTTTGCCAATTGGACATTCTAACATAATTTCGTCATGCAAGAAAAGACACGGGTGACACCCCGCCAAGGGGCTTTCAGGTTCAACGAAACAAGCCCGTGTGACAGCCCACAGAGCGGCCAAGGCGCCGTCAGCACACAAACCCTGAAACGGGGTGTTCAAGCATTGGTTGTAGTTTAGCCCACCACGTTGACGGTTTGAAATAGGGTGAACAATTGTGGCGTCACCCCATTGGGTCAACTTTGAAGCCTTTTGAAAATAGTTCACCATTTCAGGGTAGGTTTTCAAATATTCTTTCTTCAGGGCGGCGGCCTCTTCAACTGTAATGACCACACCTGACCCTTTCATAAAGGTGACAAGGCTTTCAGCACCTAGCCCCCCTGGCAACCCGTACAAAACACCCTTGGCCATTTGCCGCGCCTTTTTGACTTCAGGGTCACCCGCCTTGTGGCGTTTGAAGGTGTCTTCATACGTCCACCCCTTCAGGGTGGCGACAAAATGGCAATGAACGTCTTCTTTTCTTTGAAGAACCTTGGCCATTTGACTTGAACCAAACCACCACAAGTTCAATTGACTAAGGGCCAACAATTCAATTTGTGAATAATCGGCGCCCACATAAACGAAGCCTTCACGGGGAACAAAACACGACCTGAACGACCCTTGGCGGGGCGGGTTTTGAAGATTCGGCTTGCGGCAACTTGTCCTACCTGTACCGACAAGGGGCTGATATCTTGGGTGAACTGACGCTTGGGCCAATATTGGGGCGTATGTTGAAGCGAGTTTGGCCGCTGAAAGCGTCTTGGCGTAGTCTTGAAGCCCCGCGTGACCACTTTCTTCAAGAACTTCTTTTGACGTTGACACCGCCCCTTTTTCAGTTGTGGGCGGGTCGCCTTTATAGGCTTCAGACACCAAAGCCTTCAAGGCTTTCATGTTCTTTGTTCCATTGTCACGCAAGAACCCCAAGCCTTTGGCCTTTTCAAGACCTTTGGCCGCCTCTTCATTGACGGTTTCAACAAAGATTTTTGAACGCCCTTGGTGGGTTTTCATACCCCAAACCGCGCAAAGATGGAGCGCCACCGCCGCCCTGACACGGGCGGTTTCATCTTCAAGCGGTATGACAGGCCGCCCCGCCGTTGTGATAGCCCTTTCATTTTGTTGGCTTTGATAAACTTTCATAGTCAAAAGCGCGTCATTCAACGCGTATTCTTTTGAAGCCTGTGGCCACTCTTCAAGCGGTACACCGTCAAGGCTACTGAAGAAAAGGCGGGTTGTGTCTTTGCCCGCCATGGCCACCCCAAAGCGGCGGTTCACAATGGCGTCAAGGTTCACACGGCCACGTTGGCCAAGTGCGTTTTGAATTAGGGTTTCACGAAGCATTGTGTCAAAGAAACGCCCTTGTTCAAGGGCTTGAAATATACCTTCAACAAGGTGGTCATTTGCCACCATAATGACCCCAAGGTCATAAGAAATATTTTGGCCAACAAAGGAGTGGCCCGCGTTCAAAGCGTCTTCAAACCACTTCAAAAAGTCAGCGGCGTTGAAAAGTTTTGTTCGGTTGTTTTCGTTACACGCTTGACCACACACCAAACGGGGGGTCAATCGGCGGCCTATTAAGTATGTTTCTGTGTCTATCGCGTATAACAAATGAACCTTCTTTGACCTAGCGGCCTGTGTGGGGGTGTGGGTGACGGCGGTGAAGCCGCCACCCGTGGGGGGTTTTCACCTTTTAGAAAGGTATGTCGTCAACGGGCGTGGGGGGCGCCACGTCAGTTTCAGCCAAGGCGAAGTCAACCCGCGTGAAGTCGGCTTGTGGGTCTTTCATTGGTACGCCAATTGTCTTGGCCGTCACTTTGATAACGGCGCCACGCACCGCCGCCCCGTCATCTTGAACGGCCCGTTCAGCCATTTCAACCCACGCGGCTTCATCTAGCGTGGCGGCGGTTTCAGCGTCAATTTGCATAATTGAACACAACAACGCCTTCATTTTGTCCATGAACCCAAACCACTTGAACTTCAAGAAGGTTGAAACCACTTCACCTTTGGGGTTTGAACGCAAAGGAACACCGCCCACGGGGGTGGTGTATTCTTTGTTCACAAGAACTTCAGAAATGGCAACTTCAAGAATTATCATTTTGTCCCCCCTTGTTCTTGGGTTTTCAGAAACCTTCTTCTTCAAGTTCATGACCGTGGCCAAATAGACCCCGTCATTTAAATATTCACTTGAACGTTGTGGGGCGGCGGCGGCCCCTATGCCAGCAAAATCACTCATAATATTCACCTTTGACCCCTTGGGGTCAGTTTGGCCCTTTGGCCGTTTGTTTTTGTTTCAGTTTTTCGGGTGGCTACCCCTTGAAGCCGCGCCCCCCTTTGACGTTCAATGTGACCGCCGCGTTCAAGCGTTGTTTCACGCCTGTGGTTTCTTCAATATATTTGGCCTCAATATTTGCGTTTTCAAACGCCTTCTTGAAGGGGTCAGTGTGGCACAAAACGCCAAAGGTCACAAGGTCAACGCTTTGACCCTGGCGGTGATGGCGCCCAAGAAGTTGTTCAAAAACCCCACCGCCTGACGGGGTTTCAATTATCATGGCGTTGGCGTATTCTTGCAAGTTTTTTCCCGTCCCGTGAACGCGTATTGAAGCCGCCACAAGGCGCCCACTTGGGGTTTTTGAACCCGCCCCAAAGACTTGAACGCCTTGGCGGGCCAACGCTTCACCCATGGCGTGTGAAGAGTACCACAAAACGCTTGGTTGACTTTGGCGCCTTAGCCACCTGACGGCCCAAGTGACCACCCTGTCAGTGACCCAAACCGCGTCTTTGGGTGGCTGTGGCTTGTGTTTTTGGAGTCGCCACGCGGCCCAAGCCCGTTGAAGCGCCTTTGGCCCTTGGCCGCTTGAAGCGTATTCTTCAACCAATTTGGGTGAGTCAAGGCCAACGCGGCTTTGATAGGTCAAAACCCGCCTGACTTCTTTGTTCCAATCGGCCCGCGCTTCAAGCCATTCATAATCAGGGCGGCCAAAAGGCCACACCCACCGATAAAAGAAGCCAACTGAAAGGTTCTTGGCCACGGTGGCTTTTTGTGAAGCGTCAATAAGTTCTTCACCGTCAGGGCGGCGCCAAGTGTCTTCAAGTTCTTTCAAAGCCTTTGTGACCCTTTCTGAAGGGTGGAGGTCATGAAGTTCAATGTGAAGTGACGCGTCACAAGAAAAGGTTGAAGTGTGGACCACCCCCGCCGTGGTCAAAAGGCGTTCTTTGAAGGCCGCCCGCGCCGCCTTCTTTTTGGCTTCATGTGAGAAAACAGCGGGGTCAGCAAAGAACCCGCTTGGCCCGTTTTCTTGGGCGTTGTGCCACTCCACCAAGCCCCACACTTTTGACCAATCCTCTTTCACGGGTTCACCCTTGGCGTCAATACACGCCGCCCATTGTGCTAGTTCATGACGTGAAAGGGGTATTGGGGCGCGTTCTCTTAGGGTCAATTCAAGAAGGTGGCTGTAATCATTCAAACTTGAAGAGGTCAAAGAACCTGAAACGCCAATGAAACCCACTGTGGGGTTTTCTTTGAAAAAACGCAAAAAACGCTTTGTCCTGGCACTTGAAGCCCTTTTCAAATAGTGGGCTTCATCGGCTATGACCAAATCAGGCTTGAAGTCTTCAAGAATGTTGGCGCCTGAAACCACTGACAATTTGCCGTAGGAAACAAGGCGTGGCGCTATGAAGTCAAAGCGGTCAGACCACCAAACCAAGTCTTCTTTCAACTGAGCCGTCAAAGCGGGCGGCGCCAAAACCAAAGGGCGTTTGGCCCCCGCCGCTTGGCCCGCCATTAAACAAATGGCCGTTTTACCCGCACCCACGCCAATAAGCCCCAAAAGGGTTTTGTGAATTGAAATGGCTTCAAGCGCGGCGCCCTGAACGGGCCGCAAGAACGCCCCACGCCCGTTCAAAAGAACTGACCACTTGGCGGCGGCTAGTTCAGCGGCGTGGGGGTCAAACCTGTGAACGGGCGCGGCCACAATACGGTCAATACAAGTGGGTATTTTTTCGCGCTTGGCGTCAAGACGTTTGAAAAACCCTTCAACCTTTGAAGCGGTTGAAGTAGTTTTCAAAGCGTTTTGTGTCTTGTCTTCTTTCATTTTGACCTTGGGGGGTTTTTTCAGTTTCAGTTTCAGTTTGTTTTTGTTCTTCTTTCAGGCAAAGAAGACACGGTTGGTTTTCAGCGTGTTCATGACGACACTTTGAACACTTCACCCTTGTGGCCTTATGGCATCAGCCGCCACCGCCACCCCTGACAGGTAGGCGCGGGCTAATGTTACGCCCTGGCCTTGGGTGTCTGAATTGAAAAGCGGGGGGTGAACCCCACCTTGGCGAAATGTTGCGGCCTTGTCTTCTTGCCATTTTGAACCCCTTTTCACTAGCGGCCTCTGATTATCAGGGCGCCCGCTTGACGTAACACGGCCAAACACCGCCCCGCCAATGGGTCAGTGGTGTCAACTAACAAAACACCGTGTGGGGGGGTTTTGAAGAAGGCGGCCACCATTTGGCCCGCCACTTGTTTGGCCCCCGCCCCGTATTCAATTAGTTCATAATATGGAACACCTGACGCCTGTTCAACGGTCCTGACATAAGGCGCCGCAAATTCAGAAAGGGTCAAAGCGCCTTGTGGGGCCTTTTCAAAATGACAGTCAACCAAAACAAGAAGGTCAACCGCAAAGGTGGCGGGGTTCTTTGTTTCTTGTTGAAGTGTCAAAGGGGCTTCAACCTTGGCGGGTTGTGGTTCAACCTTGGCGGGCTGTGGCTCTACCGCTTCACCCGTGTCAGGGTTTTCTTTGTGTTTTGTGGGGTCAACAAGTACACCTTCAAAGGTCACAAGGCCCGCCACTTCAAGCATATAGCCCCACCGCTTGGGCGTTAGGTTTTTGCCCCACCCCGCCAAAACTTCTTCTTCAGCGTTGTCACGGGCTTCAACGGCGTTTTGACCGTGTTGAAGAATACGTTTTGACAAGGCTTCAAGGTCTGAACGCATTAAAGCCGCGTTCAGGGGCGGCGGCGTCACTGACACTTCAAGCCCCATGGCCGTTTCAATTGCGGCTTTGTGTTCAGGCGCTTGGGCCACCCTGGCGGCCACAGCCTTTTTCAAAGCGGGCGTTTGTTCAACCTCTTCAGGGGCGTCAGGGGATAGAAAGCGAGAAAGGCCAAGGGCTTTTCTGAAGTCATTTTTTTCAGTCATTTGAATTTTTCCTTTTGTTGTTTCAGTTTGTGCCCCAAAGGGCGGGTTTGAAATTACACTTTTGACCACGGGGGTCAACGTCTTTGTTTTGGGTGGCGCCGCGTGGGGCGTTTTTTTATTGTCTTCAAACAAAGAAGCCATGGTGGCTTTGTTGCGGTTTTGGGGGCTGTGTGGGCACCGTTCAACGTGGTCACACCCCCTGAAGTCACCACACGCCCCGTGGTTTGGGGTCAGTCTTTGGGGGGTCTTGTCAAACTTATGTTCAACAAGAACCGCCGCCATGGCTTCAAGTTCAAGCCACATTTCTTTGATTTTCGGCCAAGGGACCACCGCCGTGACGTTCAGCGTGTGAACAAAACCTTTTGTTGTCCTATATAGAAGTTCAACTTTGACTTCTTCAGGTGGGTCTTTGTGAAATAGTGCCCACGCATAAGAAAGAAGTTGTGGGTCACTTTGAACTTCTTGTTGTGACTTAGCCCAAGAAAGGTTTGACGTTGTTTTATGGTCGCCAACGTAGCCAATTGAACCTTCACGGCTCGACATATCCACAAAACCCACCATTGTGGCTTCACCACAAGGGGTTTTGACCGCCCTTTCAAGGTCTTGTGACCCCACGGGGGGCAATTTGTCAACGGGTTTGGCTATCCTGACGGCCTTTTGTGCAACCTTCAAAAGTTTTTGTTCACCCCACCCTTCAAAGTTCTTGTCTTCTTTCATTAGGTGGGCAATTGTGGCGGCGTCACTGTGAACACCGTTTTTCATATACTCTTCAAGCGCCAAGTGAACGGCTGACCCAAGCCAACGGGCGGCGCCGCCCCCCGTCTTGACCTTCAAAGGTCCGTATTCGTACCACCACCGCCAAGAACACCGTGAAAACTTGTTGATTTGACTAATTGAAACACGCACTTCTTCACCCACAATTCACCCCCGTGGCGTCA
>TARA_R110000737_G_scaffold111539_2_pt1 | contig 10916 bp, 4 predicted proteins | sample TARA_R110000737 | Tara Oceans TARA_R110000737 (sample SAMEA4398027) | marine metagenome | biome: Polar Biome; feature: [SRF] surface water layer (ENVO:00010504); material: water (ENVO:00002006), including particulate matter (ENVO:01000060) such as... | depth 5 m
CCTTTGCCAGATGTGGCAATAATGACATTGCCAGTTGTTTCTATATCGCCGCTAACCTTCAGATCAGAGTTAATATCAATGTCACCATCAAAGGTTAATTGACCTTCAATAGTTACATCATTGAATGTAGGATTGCGCCCGAATACACCGCCTAGTTGTTTGATGCTCATATTTAAACCTCTATCCTGAAGGTTAAGTTTTTAGTTAATGTCATTATTTATGTTCCTGTTTAGCATTCTAATCTTACACGCCGTTGTTTTCGCTTCCTCTTCCATTGCTTAGCTCATAATGTTGTACGCACTGCCGTCATAAAAATATAAACCTTTCCCGCTTCCTGGGTTCCATGACGTACCATCAGCAAAATAAACATCTCCCTCTTGCGGTGATGCTGGGGCAACTGTTCTCTTTTGGTATCGTGTTCCTAAGAAAAATTTAACTTTTCCAGCGATTATTTCCTCAGTTGTTTTAACTGTCACCCTAGTCCCATTAGTGGGAATGTAACGGAATTTATCTATTAACTCAGCGGCATCAGCGTAAGTTGTAAAGCCCACTGTTTGCACATCGTCAATATAAAGATCATTAGTTCCCGTAAATTCAAAATCTAATAAAATCCCCGCACCTGCCGCACCCGCCGAAGAATCAATACCAAATACGAAATATCGCCTCCAATCTTCAGTGATATTGATTTCGCCACCACCCTTAGCGCCGTTTGCAAATATTACAAAGTTAAAATCTTGCTGAGCTGTCGCTTTTGCCATAAACGTGACAGCGACTCTATCAGCCGTTGAGTCTGTTGTCCCAAGCGTTTCGGTTCTAACCTTGTCGTTTGCCACGCCGACGATTTTTGTTGAATAGGTATCGTAATAGCCATCAGCAGTTTCATGTGATGTTACTGGCGTACCGGATAGAATACTGGTCACTAAAGCACCGGATTCAAACGATGAGTCATCAAACCAATTTTTAAACGCCGCTTTTGATAGCGAGTCACTGCGTTGCATATATGGAATGGTCGGAATACACGTCGCAGTAGTTGGGCCTGTATTGTTAATTGTGAAGTTTACACCGTCAGCAATGTCTACTTTGCAGTCAAGATGACAACCTTCAATAACCAAGTTTCCAGTTGTTGAAGTGGCAACAAGCGGGCCAGTTGCAATGCGTGAATCTCCAATTGTGACTGTTTTGGTTCCACCAATTAGATTTAAAGAAGGGGTAGTGGAGTCTTGTGAATTTAACACTGCCGCATTGATAGTAACTGATTCGCAATTATCTAAGACAAAAGCGCCTGCCGTAGCTTGTGGCAACACTTCGCTATAGAGACCATTAACACTCAACTGTTGCACTGCTTTGCAATAAATCCCTGAAAGGTACGAAGTCCCGCCAGCATCGCCTTCAACCGTGACGCTGTTAAGAACAACGACATCAGCGTTTTCAATATAAATTGCGCTCTTGCCATTAGTAGGATTGCGGTATTCGCCGCCACGGATATAAAGAGCATTGTTAAAGTGTGGATCTAGCGCGGATGACAGCCTAACTTCGCTTTCATCAGTATTGATATTGATTAGATTCGAAAACAATGTTTCTAGCGCATATATGCCGATACCGCTTGAAAATCCTCGCAGATAAAGTTTGTCAAGCTCAAAACAAAGCACTTGATCGAGCTTGATTCCCGTCCCAGATCCAGCACTAGAATCTTGAATTGTTAGGTTAGAGATGAATAACCAATTGCGCCGTTCTTTGTCTGAAACGCCTGTTTGGTCAAAATCAAATATGATTGCGCCATCAGTAAAATTTTCAACAATCGTACCACCAACTGATTGCCCGACAATATTGATTTGTTTCGAGGAAGTGACTCCAGACACCAAATAATGTCCATCAGGAAAGAATACGTTATTGTTTGTGTCAATGGCAGCCTGTATAGCCGCAGTATCATCTGTAACACCATCCCCAACAGCGCCAAAGTCCAGGACATTAGCAGCAGCGCCAGAGATCATTTGATTTCGTACTTTAGTTAATGTCATTATTTATGTTCCTGTTTAGCATTCTGACTTGCTATTGTTTACACGCCGTTGTTTTCTCTTCCATCTTAAACCTATGCAGTTAATCCTTTAGTTTAATAACTGACGGACAACAGCCGGAGCAACTGAGTATGTGCAAGACCAGTTGGCTCCTGGGTCTATCGTTACCGCTGTATTGGTATCACTTAGCACAGGATTCCCATTGGATTTCACTGAGGTCACTGTACCGCTACGCACATATACCATCATCTGACATCCTGTCAAATTTGTTTCTGATACGGTTGATGCAGGTACAGCAGCCGTTGAGATACCAATATACTCAGGCACTGTGCCGTCAGGTATGGTGTTACCCTGTATATACCGACCTTTTGTATTACCTGTAGCAAATAATTCAGCGGGTGTAAATCCGTAAGCTGCCGTAGCACCTCGCATGATGTTATTTGTGATTACAAAACCCATTGCGATATTGGCTAATTCAATGCCATTAGCACCATCATAATCACCAGAGGCTAATGGGAAAGCACGTACCCACACGCCTCCGGTAAACACTGCCCAGACGCCTACACCCCAGTCTGTTTCACCATCTAGGTTAGTAGTTCCGGCAACCGACACAACGTAGTAATCGCCTTGAGTACCTACGCCAGACGCAAGTGCTGGGGTATTAGTTGTTGCATTCCAAGTGCCTTGATTAGTAACCCCATCACCCCCTCCCGCGCCGTAGTAAATAAAGCCATCTACACATTTATTACCTTCAATTGATAAACCATCACACCCCAAGGCCACGTTAATTGTGTTGGATGTCTTAGTTGGGGACGCTCCAGTTAACTGCTTTCTGCCACACGCGAAGAACGTATTATCTTCGATAGTGATGTTAGTACAACTTGCTGCAATGTCTATATTGTTTAGACCTGCATTCAAGAAGTCACATCCCTTAAACGTAATTGAATCTACCAACCCACCTGTTCGCTCGATGGAAACTGTGTCACCTTCCGTAGCGTTTAGCCAACCCCCAAGAAATCTAAACTTGGTAGTGTTCCCTGATGCGTTATTAAGATGTACTCCGTTTTCTGCACAGTAGTCAAATATACATTGATTAAAATACATGTTTGAACAGGTCTGTGATGTGTTGGGGACTACATGAATTCCTTTGTAATATCTATTAAATACACAGTCACTCGCTACCACAGTATCCCATAATCCATGTATGTAAATTGCAGTACACCCAGCGTTAGCGGTACTGGCAACTGTTCCATCTGTCTCAGGAACGTTGGCAACCCCTTTTAAGTTAGTGCGGATGCTATCTAAGTACAAACCTGCACCAGATCCACCTGTTGCCAGATCACATTCAATTAATGCTTCGCCAGTTGGCGCATTGTAAGTCTCGCCTACAATGTTGCTAATCTTTATGTTTGAGATTAGCTTTCCAGACGCAGCGACTCCTAAGAATAGCTTGGGCACTCTGATAAGTTTTATGTTGTCTATCGTGATCCTAGTTGCATGTACTGCTTTTAAAACGGTTAATGTATCTGAAGGTGTTAAAGCAGAATCACAAACTACGCTCATGTCACGAACTGATACAGAATCTACTAATGACACACCACCGAATAAGAATAGCGTACCTGCTTGAGCGGATATAAAAGTAACATCTAGTCCGTCACCCACCCAATGGACGCCATCTACTGTTATGGGGTCTAACCCCGTCAGGAGCTTATAAGTACCTCTAGGTATAGTAATGCGAGTCCCGTCACCAGTGTAGATCCCATTAGCGCCTTGTGCGTTAACTGCTGCAATTACACGATTGAATGCCGCCGTATCATCCGTCACCCCATCGCCAATAGCGCCAAAGTCTGTTACAGATACTGACTCTTGTAGCTTTAGCTGGACATTCCTACCGTAAGTAGATCCTGCTTGGGTAAAGGATACCTGTGACGCAGTAGTGGAGCCTATTGGCAATACCTCAATAACCATAACCTCAATAGTGCTGAGATTAGGTGGCGCAGCAGAGAATTGGATAATAGCACCAGATACGTTATAGGTGTTCTTCTGCTGGTATACACCATCGATATAGACCTGCGTATTGTTCTCGACTCCAGGCTCCATACCTAAAGTAAAGTTAACCGTAGTCCCATCACCAGTAAAGTTGTAGTGATTCAGACCAGCATAGGCAAACAGAGCTGTTGGATCTGCGACTTCAGGATTACCAGTAGTCACATTAAACTTTAAATATTTATCCAGACGAGTAGCCTTATCTGGAATCGTCATATCTATGCCAGTAGGATCAGTATTCGGCGCTATCAGTACACGCCCATCTAGATCACCACCATTCTGCTGAAGTGCCAGCCATAGACGGTCAAAGTCATTGTTCACATCTGCCGCTAGGAAGTCACCAGCGTTTGTGTAGGCCGTTAGACGCTCTAATGCCATATCCCGATAGATAGTTAGGATGTCACCAGCAGTCGCTCCTGTGACCAGTGTGACGTTCCCACCAGTATCTACGCCTACACCACTAACTGCGTACTCACCAGCGCCAGCGCCTTGATTAATAAGCGTACCGTTCTGTAGTACCTTAATGTCTCCGGCAGCAGCAATCTCGAACGTATAGGTAAATACGGTCTGACCACCACTAGCGGTATATTGGTCTCTTGGGGTACTGTCTAATACTGTCATAGATCACCTAGTTTTTCTTCGATGTAGTCAAAAGCATTTCTCAAGCCTGTTAAATTTTGACCTGGAATCAAACGTCTGATTGCTCTAATATCTGATTCCGTAAAGTCGTCTTCGCTAACGCCTGCCTGTACCACCCTAATTCCCAAGTCAACAGTTGATCCGAAAGTAGGGCCAACTACGGATTTTGATATACTTCTTGATAAAAACCTTGACGCTGGAGTCTCTATTCCTAAAAGCGGGCGTAATCCAACCCTACCTGCCGTTATCTTTTCAACAGAATTATTAGCTTCCATGATAACACCTAACGCCCCAGAACGATCAATTCCCTCTAAGATTAGCTCTGCTGGATCGTCTGTGATTTCTCGACCAGCATCCCATTGCTTAAAGGCATAAGACATAGATCCAAGTCCAGTTAACATTAACAAACCACCTAGAGTATTGTGATCTTGCCTTTGCAGCGCAGCAATTGTCATTCTCTGAGTGGCTGAAAGCATGAATGATCTAAACTGCATGATGGTCTTTCCCATCGGCCTAGACATAAACAAGGGCTTTTCTTGCCCTGGAATCACGATTACACGATCAGATTCTTTCCTGAGCGCAACTCCCCAAACTCTTTCTAGTTCGGGAACATCCCAATTACGCGCATTTGATATCCAGACACCATCTACTTTCTCGGCATACTTTTCTAATTGCTTGGCTATGTTCTTAGCATTGGCATCATCAATGCCCAACCTTGATAAACGTTTGTCAATCTTGCCTTTAAGCAGTCCATCAATTACGGAGTTCTGCATGGTCACAGCATGAAGCTGTTTAACTCCAGAAGTCCAATAATCCATAAGATTAATTCGACCAAACTTGTCAGCTCCTGCTTGGATTCCGCGTTCAATTGCTGTATTGCCTCTAGTGTAGTCAGAAACATCAGCAATAATCTGTGATCTTCCGCGCATTATTAAGTCTGCACCTACGCCATATCTTTTTGCTTCTGCCGCCGAGACTTTAAATGTCTGAAGATTATTAATTAAAGGAACTATTCCTTTAGCAAAAGTCTTAGTAAAACCTTCAGCCATAAAGATTCTAGCAACATCTGGCACTGAAGATGCTACAACTCCACCTAACATTGACATGTAAGATAAGTTTCTTGCAGCTCTCATGGCTCTGTCAGAAAGGCTGTATGGATCGTCCATGCCATAAATACCACGAATTCTATCTCTCATACCTTCAATATCAAGAACATTTCTTATTCTCTTGCGGTTTAATGCAAGCTTTTGTTTTTCGGTTGTTAGATTTCTAGCTTCTCTGCTGTACCACGCTTCAATTTCAGCAATTTGCGGTGTTAAGTTAACATCGCCAAACTTTCTCATTAGCTCTATATCTGGTGCCATTTGATGAAGATACACGCGGCCTAGCTCTTCTATATCATTATCTAAGAAGTCATCTATCATGTTATCTGGAATCTGAAATGTCCTAGATCTTAACGGGCCTCTTAGGGAAGTTCCATTCAGGTTGTTAGATGTAGATCCTTCGCCAATCTTCCAATCGTATGGCAACCGACCACTTGGAGACCCTTTTATTCTCTGAGCTATTTGTCTAGCTACGTCTCTATATTCCTGCTGCTCTAAATCAAGCCCTTGTTTGAATTCTGCTCGATCTATAATCTTCTGAAGCTTTGTTTTTTCTGCACCAGTAGCTGCTGCTATGTCGTCTTGTGCTCTTTTAGCCTGAGTGAATAATTTTAGATCTTCATCTTTTAACCACTTAGCTACACGTTGCTCAAAGTCTGGCTGATTCGCGGCAATCTTGTCTTTGTTCCAGCGTCTATTTAAATAATTAATCGCTGTAGTAACCGATACATCTTCTGGAAGAAGACCAAGATTTATAGCTTCTTTTTTTAGTGGCTCGTATAGATTTTCATGCCATCCTTTAGCGGATAGATATATTTGGTACTCTCCATTTCTATAAATTCTAGTTCCATCTGACGCATCTTCAAAATTTTCGTTTCTCAAGGCTCGTCCGACAGCTTCATTAAACGCTTTGTTTTTTAGCTTGCCGCCATTTTTCTTGTATATATTGAATTGAGTCTGGTGAGTTTCTGCTGCTGCAATATATTTTCCATCATGCAACTTAGTAAGCGACTCTGCTGAAAAAATGCCACCTCGATCCATTGCATAAGGATTCTCAGCGAGATTGTTAGCAAGACTTCTTGTAAATGGGCTTGGACTCGTAAGCGTCCGAGTTAACGGATCAAAAGACAAGTGTTTTAAAAGGAACTTGCCAACTTTATTGCCTTGTATTTCCTCGCCGTTAGCGACTTGAGCAGCACCCACACTTAACTCATCAGGAGTAATCCCTTCAGCTTGAGCCATTTGGCTTAACGTTGGTGTTTCTCCAGGAGCTAGAGGCAATTCAATAATTCTCTGCTCTTCGGCAAGAATGTTGTCTAGCCGTTGCTGATATTCTTTTGGAACAATATCTTGTTCAAGCCTTGATAAATTAGCCTCTGCTTCCTTGGCCGCTTTGTTGGAGCTAAGACGACTATTAATAATTGCTAACTGCTCTTGAAATATTTGGCGCTCTTGATCTGCCGCTTGCTTCCCTGCAACAATAGATTTTTTCTTGGCTTGTCTGGCGGGTATATCTTTAGCTGCTGGCTTTGTCTCTGGAATATCATCAACTAAATTAATGCGTTCTTTTAGAGATCGCTGTTCTGCAAGCAATGCTTTTTCTTCGCCACGAGCAATCTTGTTACCAGCAACACCAATTAGCTCTACTTTTAACTCATCTATAAATGAGGTTCTGACTTCATCGGCATCCAATCTAAGGCCAGAAGATATAACTGTATTCTCACCTTTAGCCGCCTTGATTTCGACATCCATTACATCGTCAATTTCTTTGAGCTGGCGTTTATTTAAGGATTGAGATACCTTCCCAGCACCCCATCCTAATGCGCCACCTAGAAACACAGCAGCAGACACGTTTAAAGCAGACTCGCCATAAGTCCTTTCTAGTTGGCTGGCGTGTAACAGTCCTTCTTGAGCAGCTACCGTTGCGCCAGACACTGATGCCGTTACAGCGGCACCCTTGAAAATAGAGTATCCCGATCTGTATGTTTTATAAGCAGCGCCACCTACAGGGATGAAATTGATAGGATCTGCAATTGCAGCGCCAGCACCTATAAAGAATGATAAAGCACCACCTCTAGCCAAAATATCACGGTCTTGACGCTCTTGTGCTGTCTGTCTTCTGACTGCATTTATCTCGTCTTCTGTATCTGCATAAACGACATTCTGAGCAAACGCTTCATCTAACTTTTCTTCTTCTGTCAGGTAGTCATAGGGGTTAAAAGTCTGGTCGTCTACATATACGGGTAAGTTACGCTCTTTAGATAACGTAGATCCGACCCAGTTAATCTGGCGAAATGCAGCTCCAGCGATCTCTGACACAGTTGGATCTTCCTGCTGATTATCCTCAGGAATAAATCTCTCTAACTGGGCTTGTTCTTCTGTATCTCTAAGAAACGGCATTAATTATTCCTAGAATCCTGGTTGAAATTGTCTGGACAAAGCAGCTTCTTCACCTGTCATGCCAATAGCTCGTCTTTCTTCCATAGATTTTTTAATATCTTTTCTTTGCTGCTCTTCCGCTGCTGCTACGTCAGGATACCAATATTTATTTTTACCAGTTGTCTTATCATAAACAGTCGCAAAACCGCCATCTTTTGTCTGATACATAATGATATATGCTGGTTGGCGACTAGATGCTTTACGCGCAGTAACTTCGTCAGTTAGAAGATAAACGTTGTCTTTTTTGACATCATTACCAGCTACAGAAATTACTTCTTGGTAAACCTGATCTCTTATAATATCGCCAGAAACAGGATAATACTTTTCTGGAGCATACGGCATCAGACCAAACTCAGAGTCAGTCCAATTAGTTTGCATGATTTTGGAAACTTTATTTTTAGCTTGGGATGCACTCATGCCGTTAGTAAAGTATGTATCGAACAACATTTCAAATTGGTTTTCTGCTTGACTTAAGGCGCGACCAACAGGCATATCCCCTCTGTCAAAAAGTCCCCCGTCACTAATAGCATCATTAGTCCAGGTTTTATATTTATTAGCATACTTCTTATCTTTAATAATTTTGCGACGATCTTCAATGTAATTCGCATTACTTGGATTTACAATTCTACGAGCCTCTTTAACTGCTTGATCCATCGGCATAACTTCAGATAACGTAATTATTTGAGCAGCTAATGCTTCTTGATCGGCACTTACTAGCTCGCCAAACATTCCTGGAATTTCGTCTATTCGATCTATTAATTCTATGGCCTGCTCCATTCTTACTGGATCGCCAGAGTTGATATCCATCTCTGTTCTTTCTTGCATCCTAGAAGGTACTACGCCAATATTTTTTATAAAATTTGCTTGCTTTGCAGGAACGCCAATAAAATCCTTTTCAAACTCGTCATAGTAGGTATTAGCGTCTTTACGCAATACAGGACTAGAACTTTCATCGCCGGACAGTTGAGCTTTAACGCTGCTTATTAATTGCTCTCTTTCTGCAAGTTTTTTAGCCACTTTACTTATTGCTTGCGCTCTTGCAGCTATTTTTTCGTCTTGCTTGTATGTAGCATTATATATTTGTGTTCTTTGAGGAGCAGTAATCTCGCCAATTTCAAGCATTGCATCTGCTTGTAGTCTACTTTCACTCGATGGCTGCAAATTATTAGATGCTGCAATTTGCAGATTAGAAAATCTTAATGCGTTGGCTTGACTCTTGGCTGCAACATCTCCGCTAATCTGAGCTCTAAACTCTGCAATCTCTCCCCTGATACTGGATTCTATGCGCTCTAAAGATTCAGGCGTTTGACCTGGGAAATCTGTTTCCCTAAAAGCTTCTAAAGCCTGTCTAGCATTTTGCAGATTTGTCTCATCGTCGTTTTCAGGGTCAAGGATAATCTTTTTAACTATTCTGACTTGCCTTTGAGTTTCAATTCTTTCTGATGTTTTTTCTCTGTAGCTTGTGGCTTCGCTTAGAGTTATGTCTTCGGTTGTGAGCATTGATTCAATAATTACGTCACGTTCAAGTATCGAAGCTGTTGCGCCTTCTTCGTCACCTTCCGATATTCTTTTTGCGGCTTCATTCGACAGAGATGATATTCTGCCTAATTGATTATTTTTAGCAGTAATCCGATTCTGCTGTATTTCATTTTTGAATACTTGCGTTTCTGCTCTTGCTACATAGTCATTAACAGTAGCATTAACTATATCTTGATATTCTTCGCCAACACCTTGTAATAATCCTTGACTAAATTGTTCTACATTTGTTTGGAATGCTTTAACATTATCTGGGTATTGGGCAGCTAACCTTTCTATTCCATTTTTAGCGTCTTCTGATACGCTAGTAAGAAATGACGATTTTAATGCCGTGTTATAAGCCTGATCCTGAATTGACATAGATGCCAAGAAACCTTTCCTAGTCTTAGGCGCTTCAGCTCCTGGCGTAGATAAATTTTTTGCCGCTTCAAGTCCAGCTTTTTCACCTTCCTCTGCGCCTACTTGTTCAGCTTTTTTGGCCCCTATCTGGAAAGCAATATCCCCTACCTGATCGGCTAGACCAGCGAGCGCCTGAAATCTACGGGCAGCAGACTGATCTACTCCTGTGGGCCTGAACTCTCCGTAATATCCAATAGGCTTTTGAGCCATTATGAAACCTCTGTTGCTTTACCTGTTTATCTCAACCACGATCTGAACCAAAGATTTATTATCCTTTGAGCGCCTCGGTGTCAGGTTGGGGAGTTGAACCACCGCCACCGCCACCGCCACTACTGGATAATGACGCTACTTGCCCCGCAGTTTTTAGCAATGTAGATGCGGCCTGTAAATATCCAGCTTGCTTCGCGGATTTACCCTGTCTTCTAAGTTGAGCTTGTTTTAACTTTTCGGATAGTCCGATAGTAGATTCACTAAGACCAGCCTTTTTAGCACTCTCTAATGCAATGCTCGCAGGTGTGCCTTCTCCTGAGATACCAGACATAGATTGTCCGACTACATTAGCTGCCAATGCCCTATTCAATTCTTCTCGACGCTGCAATTCACGACTTTGTGCGGCAATACGTTCTTCTTCAGCTTGACGGTTTAGCTCAATCTCTTGAGTCTTACCCGCAACATATTGGCTTCTACCCGAAACAACACCAGTTCCTACGGCAGCGGTGACTCCAATCGTTGCGGCGGC
>TARA_R110000737_G_scaffold102661_1_pt1 | contig 10910 bp, 2 predicted proteins | sample TARA_R110000737 | Tara Oceans TARA_R110000737 (sample SAMEA4398027) | marine metagenome | biome: Polar Biome; feature: [SRF] surface water layer (ENVO:00010504); material: water (ENVO:00002006), including particulate matter (ENVO:01000060) such as... | depth 5 m
ATAGCGGCACGGCTAGAGCCCTACTCCGTAAAAAGTACGGACGCTAAGGGTGAGGCGGTATACTCCCACAAGGATGTCCCCGTAGAACTAGAGGATGAACTTGGGCAGGCTATTCAGGCCCTTACGGATAGTGCGCTAAAAGCAGCGGGTGATGATCCCGAACTTCAGGCGTTCTTCCAAACGAACCTACTGGGCCGCCTCAAAGGGTCTACCGGTGAGGCAGTACGCGCTAACTGGCAAACGTCGGTGACAGCGCGTCGTGCGTTATCCGAGCTAAAAGGGAAGAGTGCCAAGGACACGGATGATGCGCTGCAGGCAGCGGGCTTGGAGTTACGCGCTCTAGAGGCCGGAGGCAAAGCCGCAGACGGTATTCTTGATATCTCAACGACAAAACTGAGAATGGTCGTAGAGTCCCTCAGGGACGTAATGCCTGAGTTCTTTGAGGGGAACAACCTCAATGTCGCGGCAGTCAAGAACTTAAGTAGAAAGGGTCTTCAGAAGCAAATTGAGCGGGCTACCAGAGAAACCCAAGAGTCCGCAAAAGCGGTTGAGACTGTGGTCCACAACAACAGTGCGGCTATGGCTGCAGAGACAGTGATGTTCGCCCGCCTCCAAAAGCAGAAAGCCCTACTAGAGCAGGCGCATGACATCGCAAAGAGGGGCCTTGGGGTCGGGGACGAGGTTGAGGTAATCACTGGCGGTGCGCTTGATGCGGGTAAGTTCGTTGAATACAAGGATGTTGACGGTGTTAAGCGGGCCTTCGTTCGGATAGAGACTGAAGAGGGTTCGGTAGTAAAGCATTATGCCATCAAGGATGTTGCGTTCGACTTACACGGCGTAATACGGAAACTCAATCCTGCGCATGGGGCTCGCACCTCTGCAGCAGGCCTTAGGTTCAGGGACCTTGCTCGGGCTTCTTTCTTCAAAGAAACAGAGGGAGCGTACACTGCGGCAGACGGTTCTATCTGGGTCCCGGCATCCTCCTTAGGAAGCCTAAAAGAGGGTCAAACTGTACGCTGGCTAGACAATGGAGAACTGCAGTCTGTTGACGAGATGACAGTCAGGTCCACTCACACATTAAAGGACGGCACTGAGACGGCTACTATCTTCGCAGGCAAGAAGGCGAAGCCGGGTATGACAGTCGCCGTGGACTTAGACCAAGTCTATGTGCTCAGGCACCGCGATGCGGGAGGACAACTTGAGGGGATACTATCACTACTTGAAGCGAGGGCAAGGGCTTCTACCATGCATCGCGGCGAAGAAGTCACTGAGGAGGCTATAAACGCATGGTATGCGCGTAACTTCAAGGGCTTCGCAACAGACTTAAAGGGCGAGGTTAAGCCCCTAGTTGCGGGCGATGATGTAGCGGCTCAAGGTGACGTACTCGATGATATTATGTATCAGGCAAACGCACTCCGCAGAAAGACCGAGACATTAAAAAGATTCGGGATATTCCCAGAAAGGAGACAGCCTCGTACTCGGGAGGTAGGTTCAGCCCTACAGGAGCGTACTCGGGAGAAGTACGGCACAATAGGCCGCAACGACTTTTCGGAAGACGCAGAAAAGAAAATAGCAAAGTGGCTCGTTGAAGAAGTTAAGTACGGGCTGACCGACCCTGCGTCCCCTGCCTCGGGGGCGGGGTGGTATACTACGGCATTCCAGCAGGCTCTGGATGGCTTCGGAGCCTACTTCCCAGAGTTACTAAAGTTTGATCCGAAGGAGAACCCTAACCTAGTTAAGGCGGGAATAAAGAGCGAGGAGGGGGCACGGAACTTCCTTACGGCTTTGATTGCCGTGACCTCGGATGGGCAGAAGGTTAAGCAGAATTTGAAGTTAGGGCTTAGGCTCTACCAAGAACTCAGGAACACAGGCACAATCCCGAAGGGGACTGTGTCTATTCCAAGGCAAGTACCCCTAGAACTTAACATAGAACTCTTACTTAGTCTCTTAAAAGAGCACGGAGGTAAAGGCTTAGAGACTCACCTTCTGGAAGAGTTTACAGTTAAACAACTCAAGAAGATGTCAGACGACCCCAAAGCAGACTTTGGTTACGAGGTAGGCTTTAACCTGCCAAGAAGTGCTGCTATCTTGGGACCTAAACTAGGAGCCTTCTACGCGAACCTCCGAGGCGTTACTGGGTACGTCACTATGGACAGGTGGTGGAACCGCACTATAAATCGGTATCGCGGAAACATACTGCCTAGCGTAACGAAAAAGTCTATGGACGATCTAAGGGGCTTACTTCAGAAACACTATAAAACAAAGAAGAATTTTAGTGATGACGAGGTCCTGATAGAGGCTACTAAGTTCAGGAACATCTATAAAGACTCAGACTACCTAGATAAAACTGATCTCAACGTAAAGTCTAATACTATATGGAAAAACGCCTTTGAGTCCCTTAATGATTCCCCTAAAGGGAAGCGGGATCGTACCTTTATGACAAAAGCGGCAAAGAGAGCGCGGAACTCCCTAAAACGCCAAGGCATAGACCTTAGCCTTGCGGATATTCAAGCAGTTATTTGGTACTACGAGAAGAGATTATATGGAGAAATGGGGGCTCGGTATTCTGGGGACCTAAACTACCAAGACGCAGCAGCCACACTTGCACAAGAAATGGAGGAGGCAGGCGACATAGGCAAGCTCCTTCTCCAAAAAGCGGAGACTCCTGCTGTGCCTGTGAAGCCTTCTGCAGATACACAGTTGCTGGGAGGAGTAGTTGACATGACTCCAGAAAAGCCCTCCCTTAGAGAGCAGGTTGCAGCCGAACTGGAGAACTTAACTAGGAACCCCGCCACAGCAGGTGCCGCTACAGCAGAAGAAGCAGTAGAAGCAGCACGCTTATGGAAAGAACTAGGTACAGAGAGCCCTTACTTCAAGAAATGGTTCGGTGATTCTAAGGCTGTAGACTTCTTCGGAAAGCCTCTAGCGGTGTTTCACGGGACCTCAAGAGGAGGCTTCACTGAATTTGCCAGAGAAGAGGGCATCCACTTCTTTACTCGCGACAGAGGTCAAGCCTCTACCTATGCATATGGGGATGCTCCCATAGACCTATCAGAGGGGCGCAGGAAGAAAAGACAGCGCGGAATTTACGACGTGTACCTTAAACTTAAGAACCCCTTGGAAGTAGATTACGGGGATAGGGCGTGGGACGTGCCTCGGATGCATGACTTCGGTAAGGGTCCGGAGGAGTTCAACAACGTAGAAGACTTAGCGGAAGGAGCTCGTGAGGCAGGGTACGACGGTGTTATAGCGAGGAACATCATAGACTATGGTGAGTTTAAGACAAAAGCGGTAGACGAGGCGGTGGACCAAACCAAGCCTACGACTGAGTATCTTGTCTTTGACAACACCAACATCAAGTCTACCGCCAACAGAGGCACCTTCGATGAGACTGGGCGTATACTGTATCAAGGCGAAGATGTCGTTTCCCCTGCGAAGTCATGGGATGAAATTGAGCAGAAGCCTGTAGATTTCGGGAAAGCCACCGCCTCAGATGTGGCGGCCCAGATCCGTAAGGATGTCTCAGGGACCAAGGTAGCCTCCTATATAGCCGATAATGCAGATAGTCCTGTTCACCGTAGGATAGCGGAACGCATTAAACCCTTTTTGAAAGATACAGAGGTATATGTAATTAATAACTGGCGAGACGTACCTAAGAAGTTCGAGACTCTCATTGATGACTATAACGCGAAGTCAAGAGAGGGGAGGGTAAAGGCGAGCGGCGACAGACAATTAATCAATACCATAAATGCATTCCAGCTCCATCCCAGCAGACTAAACAGTATCACATATGGCCTGACAGTATCGAGGGCGGAAAGCCGTATAAATGATATAATACTTCGAGGGGAGAACACCGTCCTGAACGGCGTGGGCTCGGAGGTTATACTACATGAGTTGGTTCACGCTGCAACGGTCCGTCGTATAGAGGACGGGAGATATAAAGTTAACAAGGGGTCAAAACTAGGAGATGCAACAGACAGGCTCATAGCCCTAAATGACACTTTAGTGGATAGGCTAAATAAGATGTATCGTCGGGGGGAGGGTGAACTCCCTCCTGGCCTAACCATTGAAGAAGTTGGGAGGTGGTTGGGGGACCCTAATGAACTCGTCGCTTATGGCCTGACGAACGCGAAGTTCCAAGAATACCTCAAGACTGTAAAACTAGACAAGACTTCTGATAAGTCGCTGTGGTCCGCCTTCGTAGAGACTCTCGCGGACCTGCTAGGGTTGAAGGGCTCTGATGAAGTCAACGCCTTGGAAGAGTTGCTACAGGCCACTGATGATTTGCTAGAGGCCCCCCTCAAGGGCCTAGAGAAAAGGTCATTAACCCAGTTAATCTCAAAGTCTGAGGCACCCGCTTCTGTGGATGATATCGTTAAGGTACTCTTCCAAGATGGGGATGAGGGCGTCACGGCCCGAATAAAAGAATTAGACTTACCCTCTGTAAGGGCGTACGCTGACTTTGAGGTAGTGAGCCCTAAGTCGCGGGATAGAATTAAGGACGTACTTCCAGAAAAGAAGGCACGGCTTGTAGATGTGACGGACTCGTTTGAAGCAGGCAAGAAAGTTGGGGTTCGCTTGGATATCCCAACATACACAAGAACTCAGAGGGAGTGGGATTCAATAAAGGGAACTACGGACCAAGCGGAGCATGATGTAGTTACTTTTGTTGCTACAGTGCATGACCGTGCCACGAAGGACCCCCAAACCTTAGACATCGGGAAGGCTATCGGCTACGCTCCCGGTGCAAGCCTGAAGAACGTATCCTTTACGGTAAACCCTAAGTCAGCCTTGGGAGTGCTAGAAGGGAAGCCCAAGTCTACGTTCGCTTCGGCTAACGGAGAGTGGGTGCCTAGGACCGCAGAGGAGTTAACGGCAGATGCAAAGAGGGCTTTTGAACTATCTAAAGAAGAGGGCTCAGAGTGGGTACAAGTAGGGATGAACCCCCAAAGGCACCAGTACTTCTTCACACGAGATGCGGCGCAAAGGCCCGTACTAGAGGCGGAAGAGGTTATCCAGATTGGGCCTCTAGTGCTTGCGAAGAAACCTAAGTATGGAAAGGCGGAGGACTTCTTATACCAAGATGATGCAGCACCTAAAGTAAACAAAGCCGCTGTTCAATTTGTCGAAGACAACAAGGCTATCCTGTATGCATTCGAGCAGGCTGATGTATCTTCCCTGCTCCACGAGATTGCTCATGTGTTCCGTAGAGACTTGTTGAGGTCGGGGTGGCAGGGCAAACTGGACTCGGATGTCTTAGTTCGGGCCTTTACTACTAAGGATGACCGCCACATAGGCGACACGGTAACTTTTGACGGCGGTGAGGGTGTCGGTTGGACGGACCTAACAAAAGCCGGTAAGACGCGGACTCCAGAGGAAATGGATAAAATTCAGGGTAAGCGGAGCCGTAAGCGGAAAGCCGCGTTAGATAAGAGAGCCAGAGGGTTAGAGGCCCAGAGCGGTCCTGCTACTTGGACAGTGAAATCTGAAGAGCGTTTCGCCCGTGCATTCGAGAAGTACCTAGCCACAGGCAAGTCCCCTTCCCTTGAACTTGACGGTGTGTTTAAGAAGTTCAAGTCATGGATGACTGAGATCTATGTTAAGATTCGTGGCTCCGCTATTGGTCGGGATGTACCTAAGGAAGTCCGTGAAGTCTTCGACCGTATGCTTACAGGGGCAATGACTACTGAAGGTTACATGAAGACGTTCACTAAGAACCAGATGATGTCTATGCTAGACTCTAAAGGTATTGTCTACAAGAGTAAGGAGCTCAAGGAATCCCTTGCTAAGAGGCTCTCCGCCGCTGACCGCAATCGTACTGTAGACTATCAGAAGTTCCTGGACAGACAGAAATCAACGGCTGAGAGGATTGCTACACTCGCCCCTGCACAGGCAAAGTTAGTCAAGAGCCTAGAAGATGAGTTGAAGCCTCTAGAGGCTAAGAGTAACAAAGCCCAGAAGGCCCTGCTGAAAGGGCGGGAGAAGTTTAACAAAGCCCTTAATCGCCGTAACACAGCAAAGCGGAAACTGATACTGCGTAATGTCTATGATGAGCAAAAGTCTGGGGAGAAAGTCGTACTTAGTACCCAAGACGCTTTGATTAAGTTCAGGGGGAATCCTACGGCTAAGGCTGCGGACCACCTAACGAAACAACTCGCCAAGATTGACAAGGGTAACAAAAGGATATCAGGCAACAACCTACTGGCGGGAGTTGAAGGGTCCATCAAGGACCTCAAGGTGATGATAGAAGTCCTGAAGAAGGAACAGATGGTCAGGCCTGTCCGCCGCAATCTGATGACTCATCCCATCCTCAAGTCCGTGATACGGGACCGGACCAAGGGGACTTGGGTAATCGACCCTAAGGCGTTCGTTGATTCCGTAGACGAGTTCTATGTCTCTGGAGTTCTCGAGGAGTTCTTGGCCACCCCTGAGGGGCTATTCTTAGTGCCTATCGTGACCGCTGCACGGCAAGGTAACGTCAAGTTGACCTACACTAAAGCTCAGATGAACAGACTACAAAAAACCTTAAAGGCGATGGAAGGTCAGTACCGTGCAGGGGACCTCTCCCGCGAGGCAATGGGTAGGTTCCTCCAAATGAAAATGTCTTACCAGAATCCTACGGCTAAATCAATAAGGGTTCCGGTGCCGTTCTCGGATATGCTAGGAGGTAAGGGCGTGCTGGTCGGTGTGCCCGGTTCGGCGACTAAGAGGTTCTGGCATTTCTACAATGTATTCGACCCCACCTACTCTAAACTAGGGAAGATATCCCCCAAAATAGCCAAGATCGCCAGCAAACAGACCCGCTTCGTGGAGCACGGGCTAGGCGATATGCACAACCTGAACATGACACATATGGGGGAAGACTTCCTAGGGGCCCACGTTGGCTATATGGATTCCACTAAGGCCATCAAGGGACGCTATGGCAGCACTACAGTAAACACTATGGGCAATGGTATCTTCAAGGAAGCCCAGAACTTTATCATGTCTAACATCAAGTTAACCAAGAAGGGCAGAGCGACCTTTGCCGAGGACGATGCAGGGCAGTACACTAAGTCTCTGATCAATGCCCTCGAGCGCACCTTCCTAGGCAATCCTGAGCTTAAACTCCAGCCGAGAATCTCTGAGGCGCAGGCAACCAAACTGAGGTCAAAGGTCCTCGAACTGCTGGGCGACGAGAGCATGACCTATGATAAGTTCTTACGCGAATTAGGCAAGGCAGCAGGCAGGAGTGACTTCGGACGACAGGATGCAAGAGGCATCATGATGTCCTCCCGCGCCCTGTTGGATGCCGCTGGCTGGCAGCACACCCTACGCGCTATGGCTAACACAACGAATGCCATGCTTACGCCTCAAGAGGCTTTGACGATGACGCGGTTCATGGAAGGGGAAATGGATAAGGCTAGTGATGTGGACCTGCTGTGGTCCGCTGCTGCAAAACTCGGTATGGACCTTTCCGAGGGTACGATACGCGCAGGCACTAAGCACGGCCAAGGGGAGCGGGCTCGTGTTAAAAGCCTCGTCAAATGGAATCTCGACGACGGCAGGACACTTACTCCCGAGGAACTCGTTGCGCACAACACCAAACTCGAAGCGACACTAAAAGAGAAGGGTGTCTCCCCCGAAGATATCGAGGCTCAACTGATAGTGAGCGGGCAGAAAATTACGGACCCTCGCCAAGTATTCATGCCGTCCCAGATAGGAGACTCAATGAAGGACAGCAACCGGAGTTTCGTAAAGGAACTGGACCAGTACTACTCCAACCCTAAAGGCTTCGACCCCCAAGGCTCCCTAGCCAAGTTTGTTCGATACTGGAAAGGCATGATTACCTCGGGGCTGGGGCTGCCTAGGCCGAAGTACTACGTAAACAATATCCTAGGTGACTTCAGTCAGATGTGGCAGAACCACGGCATCTATACCTCAGCCAAAGTCAGTGCCCAGAACGCGCTGACTAATATGCCCTACATCGGACCACGCATTCAGAACGTAACCTCCAAGATGGCGGAGAAGTTTGAAGGTATTCCGATCCTAAGTACTGCAGTCGAGGCTATCTTTAGTCCCCAGATTGGCCGCATCTTCACAGGCGAGGAGGGCGTGATTAAGCTTGGGGATGAAACTATATCCCTCTCAACTCTGAGAGAGAACCTCGCGCTGGACGGCGTACTCGACACCTTCACCTCGCGTGAGGTTAGCGTTAACGTAAATCAAGTCGCTATGGAACTTCTAGGGGACGCGGAGAAGAAGTACGGTAGGTCAATACCGGGTAAGTTTAAGGACATCGTGGGACGTAAGATGAAGCATGATGTTGACGGATTCGCCGTTCAAGTACAACAGCGTCAGCGCGTAGGGCTCTATCTTGAACTACGCAAGCAGGGACTAGACCACGACGGCGCGGTAAAGGGAGTGAAGGACGCACTGTATGATTGGAGCCAAGGCTTCTCCTCATGGGAGCAGAGTTGGCAGATGGGTCTAGTGATTCCGTTCTACCGCTTCTGGAGGCTTGCCGCTGGGCAAATGATTCGAGCATTCATGGAGCCGTTCGTCATGGACAGCAGTGACTATATGCTCAAGGCGTTGACCGGACAGACGCAACTTGCACGGATGAAAACTCAGGGTCGTATACTAGCGGGCATACCTAAGTGGGCAGCCTATGCTGAGGCCGAGGAGGCACCAGAGGGAGAAGAGGACGAAGTATTCTGGGATGGCATCCTGGCCAAGCCTTGGTGGATGCGGCCCGGCATGACTTACACAGGCAAGCAGGCGACCCAACGCCAGAAAGACTTCCTGCTAGGGGACCACGACCGTGACATAGACACAGTAGCAACGGCAATGTCTGCACCTATGACAGCCGCTGAGATGTATACCATAGGGACCTACATCCTAACAACGCCCCTCGCCGCCGCTGCTGCTGCTATGGACGAGGACAAAGAGTTCAATGGCCTGCGTTCTTACAAACAACTTGAGAAGTTCGCGGTAGACATCGGCGGCCCCTTGGTAGAGGCTCTATTAAAGGAGAAGCGCACGTCCAAGACTGGGTACAGACGCATCAGCCCCGGACAAGAGTCGGCACTAAAGCTCCTCGGGGATGCCGCAGATGTACACCGTGATGAAGACGGCAGGCTAGTGGCTGATGAGTGGGCTCTGGCCTTCGTTAATAACCTCCCCGTGATCGGGTCCCAGTGGGCCGACGGGGTGAATGGAATGGAGTGGAGCAAACTGTACTACGAGGACGAGGAACTCTTTGATCGCATCCTCTATATGCTGGGCCACATCTCAGGTCCTGTACGCGATTACCCCTCGAGCACGGATGATACACTCTCCTTTGCACACAAGGATGTCATCAAGCACCTCAAGACTGCAGCGGACAAGCAGAAGGTGGGGGATGATCCTAAAGAGAAATACAAACGGATGAATGAATAGTCAAACTTGATTAATTATGCGGAGTAGGTTACACCTTCAGCAGCCCATAAGGGCAAAATCACTCAATAGGCCATAGGCCACCAGGAGTCACGAGATGGGATCAATCAATCCAAAATGGATAAACGCAGTTCAAAACCTTCCTTACGGGGATCGTCAACGAGTTACTAACTCTTCCGGAGCAGAGATTGCCAAGTACGCACTTGTCGAAATTGCTGCTAGTGGAATTGATGGTAACTACGGCAAGATCGCTGCAGCAGTGGCTACCGCTGCATCAGGTCACGGCAAACTCGGCATCTGCCTTTACAAAACTATAGATGGCGCACGTACTGACATTGTTCCTTGGGCAATCATTCGTGACGTTAACACCAACGGCGCAACTACTGTTGGCGACCCTATCTACCTCGCGGCATCTGGCGGATGGTCTACCACTAAATCTACTCGCATTGTCGGTAAGGTACTTAAGAAGCACGTAACTGAGGGCGTAGTTCTCCTTGACCCAAGCACAGAGCAATCATCTCTTATGATAAGCGGCTCAGCGGTCGCAAGTGCCCCTGTAACCTTAGGTGCGATTTTTCTAGGGGCAACAGTTGTCGCTACTAGTGCCGCAGGTGCTACTGGCTATGTAACAGGGGCTTCCATAGCAGGTGCTACGGGGGTACTCACCATCACTGTTTCCGCAGGGGACCCGTTATGCCACTACATCGTAGACGCACGAGGGATCTAATATGCCCGTTGCTTTAGCAAAACGTACTTATACGCTGACTCGGGCCACGGGTAACGTGGGCCTTACTAGCGCAGTTGCCCTGACTGGCCTCGGCCATACTGGGAACATCGTTAAGTTTTCGATCAGACTAGATGCTACGAGTGACCGCGCTAGTGCAGGCATACTGTACATCGCAGACGCGCCTCTTAGCAGCGTAGCCGCCATACCTAGTAAGGACCTTGTCTACCAGTCTGGGACTATATCCAGTCTTGTAGGCAGTGCTACTGCTGTGGCTTCTGCTACTGCAGAGGTTGACTTGGCTATAGCGGCCCTCCCTAAGGGCGAGCCTTATGTCCTTAACGATGTCAATACACCGCTTAACGCTGTGTTTAGAGTTACTACAATTAGTGGCTCCGCAGGTGCTACCACAGTTTACTTAACTATATGGGCGGAAGTCCGCTCGTAGGAGAATATTATGCCAGGAATGACTGAAATGCGGGACAAAGCTCTCAGCAAATATGATGATGACCTCAACGAGATCGAACCCGAGGGTATGCACGAAATGCCGGAAGGCGAGATGATGGCTGACGCAGATATGGAGGGCATGGAAGAAGAGGGTGGTGCTCCGGCTGCAGGCCCCGAGGCTATGATCACTGATATGTTAGGTCAGGCTGGTATTCAGGCTTCTCCTGAACAAGTCACTGAGTTCATGGGCCTTCTACAAGGTGCTGCTGAAGAGGCTATGGCCGCTGAAGGTGGCGGTGCTATGGAAGCCGAGGGCGCAGAGATG
>TARA_R110000737_G_scaffold16123_6_pt1 | contig 10904 bp, 10 predicted proteins | sample TARA_R110000737 | Tara Oceans TARA_R110000737 (sample SAMEA4398027) | marine metagenome | biome: Polar Biome; feature: [SRF] surface water layer (ENVO:00010504); material: water (ENVO:00002006), including particulate matter (ENVO:01000060) such as... | depth 5 m
CTTAACTGTATTTCGTCGTCTGACATTGGATTTTTATCACTAGATTGCATAGGTTTATTGTTATCTTGGTTCATAGATTTATTTGCCCATCAAAGACATGTACGGCAGGACCTGTCATTTTTACTGAATTTCCGGGGCCTTTCCAATAAATTTTCAATTGCCCGCCAGGTAAGTCAACTAAGACTTGTCGATTAAGTTTCTTTTGCATCTGTCCGATGACAACTGCAGCGCAAGCGCCACTGCCACAGGCCAGCGTTTCTGCAGTACCCCGTTCATAGACCCGCAGTTTAATATATTCCGGTGACACCACTTCCATAAAACTAATGTTGGCTTGCTGGGGGAAGCGCTCATGAGTTGATAAAGCTTTGCCTAATTGTTCTACCGGTGCGGTTTTAACATCATCAACGGTTAGTACACAATGGGGGTTGCCCATCGAAACAACACCACAAAGTACCGTTTCGTCTTCACTACGCAAAATATAAGTGCCTTCGGCTTTTTGCGCGGTAAATGGGATTTTCGCCGGTTCAAATTGTGGTACCGGCATATTGACCGACACATTACCGTCCCGTTCAATAAACAAGGTCATTTTGCCGGACTGGGTTGAAACCTTAATTTTATGTTTATTGGTTAAGCTTTTTAAACGTACAAACTTAGCAAAACAACGAGCGCCATTGCCACATTGCCCGACTTCACTACCATCGGCATTAAAAATTCGATAATGAAAGTCTAAATCAGGGTCATACGGCGGTTCTACAACCAGTACTTGATCAAAGCCAACACCAAAATTTCGGTCAGCGAGTTGTTTAATTTGCTCATTCGACAAAAAAACATTCTGTGTAACATTATCGAGCACGAGGAAATCATTACCTAAACCGTGCATTTTAGAAAAATTTACTAACATCTATACCTAGTCCACACTATTAAGGTAATAAGCTTTCGCCTTGCCACAATTGGCTTAAAGCTTCGCGTTGTCTGATCAAGTAACTCTCGCTACCGTCCACCATCACTTCAGCAGCGCGCGGACGACTATTATAATTTGAACTCATGGTAAAGCCGTAAGCGCCAGCGCTACGAACAGCGAGTAAGTCACCGGCGCGTATCGCTAACATACGATCTTTACCGAGAAAGTCACCAGTTTCACATATTGGCCCAACAACATCGTATTTCGCGCTCGCTACATCATCACGTTGCTCAACAGGAATAATGGCTTGCCAAGCTTGATATAATGCCGGTCGGATCAAGTCATTCATTGCTGCATCTACAATAGCAAAATTACGTTCCTCACTCACTTTTAGATATTCTACTTCGGTCACTAAAATACCGGCATTGGCCATCACGGCTCGGCCTGGCTCATAAATAAGGCTTAAATCACGACCGACTAATTTTTCCGCAATTGCTGTAGCATATTCTTTTGGATGAGGTGGTTGCTCGTCATCGTAACAAACACCTAAACCACCGCCAACATCAATATGAGACAGCACAACACCTTGCTCTGCTAATTGGTCGACAAGCTTTAATACCCTATCGAGTGCATCTAAGAACGGTAAGATTTCGGTGAGCTGTGAACCAATATGGCAATCAACACCTTGAATATTAAGGTGAGACAAAGTCGCCGCATATTGATACAACTTAGGCGCTTGCTCAATGCTAATACCAAATTTATTTTCTTTTAAACCGGTTGAAATATACGGATGCGTGCCTGCATCAACATCAGGGTTAACCCGTAATGAAATTGGCGCGACTATATTTAGCCCCTGCGCGACCGCTTGAATACGATCTAATTCTGCCGCTGATTCAACGTTAAAACAGTAAATACCCAGTTTTAACGCGTAAGCAATTTCTTCAGAGCTTTTCCCTACGCCTGAAAACACGACCTTTTTTGGATCGCCACCGGCTTCAATCACCCGCATCAACTCGCCTATAGAAACAATATCAAACCCTGAGCCTAAGCGCGCCATCACATTTAAGACCGCAATATTACTGTTGGCTTTAACTGCGTAACAAACCAGATGTCGGCGCGCTCCAGCGGCTTGGTCAAAAGCATGCCAATGGCGCTCGATAGTGGCTCGAGAATATATATAGAGGGGGGTGCCGTATTGCTTTGCTAACTCAGCGACCGGACATTGCTCGGCGTATAATGCATGTTGTTTACGATTAAAAAAGTCCAAGGCGCTTATCCCTATGGTTTTAAACTGGTTATATCACTATTTTTAGCAGTTTCTTCACTTGTTTTCGGTAAGTTCTCTTGCTGTTGTTCAGGAGTTTAGGACCTTTAATGCCGCACCCTCTTATAGTGATTAAACTAAGTACGCTGAAGAAAATAATTACAATTTGTTTACGCATAATTGATTTATTCGATTTTTTTCCCATGATAGACGTTTTATAATCCCTTGACCAACAATTACCAAGCAAAGATTAAACAATCTAAAGGCGAAGGTAAAAAGGAACAGTTAATGAATGATAGTCAATACAATTTAGCCGCAGATGATATCTTGCTTGCGGTAGAAGAAGCCATCGAAGAATGTGGTTTCGATATCGATTTCGAAGGTGTTGGCGGCTTGTTAACCCTAACCTTTAAAAATGCTAGTAAAATCATCATTAATAAGCAAGCACCCTTACATGAAATTTGGGTGGCGACGAAATTTAATGGTCACCATTTTCAGTTCGAAAATGACCAGTGGTTTGATAAGCGCGGTGGCGGTGAATTATGGCAATTTTTATCTAACGCGGTCAGCAAACAAGCAGAAGAAAGCATTACCCTTTCTGCGCAATAAATACTAAATAAGGCAATTGAAATGACGCAACAAACCGTACGTATTGCAACGCGAAAAAGCGCGCTGGCGTTATGGCAAGCAGAATACGTTAAGGCGAAACTTGAACACTTTCACCCGGGTATCAAGGTTGAATTAGTACCGATGACCACCAAGGGTGACATTATTCTCGATACGCCATTAGCAAAGGTCGGTGGCAAAGGCTTGTTTGTTAAAGAGCTTGAAGTCGCGATATTAGAAAATCGTGCCGATATCGCCGTACATTCAATGAAAGATGTACCGGTTGAATTTCCAGAAGGCTTAGGCTTAGAAATCATTTGTCCCCGTGAAGACCCGCGTGACGCTTTTGTTTCTAATACTATTAATAGTTTGGCCGAATTACCTCAAGGTGCGGTGGTTGGTACCTCAAGTTTACGTCGTCAATGTCAAATTAAGGCAATGCGTCCAGATTTAACTATTCGCGACCTGCGTGGCAACGTCAATACTCGGCTTAAAAAGCTCGATAATGGTGAATATGATGCCATTATCCTAGCGGCAGCTGGGCTTATTCGTTTAGAGATGCCGGAGCGTATTCGCGAATATATTGCAACAGACGTGATGTTACCGGCCAATGGTCAAGGTGCTGTCGGCATCGAATGTCGCGTTGATGATGCAACAATCAAAGCATTACTAACACCACTTGGCTGTGAAGAAACGCGTATTCGAGTGCTTGCTGAACGCGCGATGAATCGCGCCCTTGAAGGCGGTTGCCAAGTGCCTATTGGCAGCTATGCGGTACTTGAAAATCAACAGATTTACTTGCAAGGCTTAGTCGGTGCTATTGATGGCAGCGAAATATTAACCAGCGAAGTACGCGGCAATATCAGCGATGCTGAGCAATTAGGTCAGCAATTAGCCGAACAACTATTAGCTCAAGGCGCTGATAAAATTCTTCGCCAAGTCTATGAGCAAGCATAAGCTTAAGTTATTAATTACGCGTCCTGAAAAAGCCGGGCGCGATCTACAACATTGTCTGCAACAACATGGCTATGACAGTTATTGTCAGCCATGGTTTGATTATGAAAGTAGTGCCGGTGTCGAGCAATTACTAACGCTACAAAGTCAACTGACTCGCCCTATTGTTATTTTTATCAGCGTTGCAGCGGTTGAGTTTGCTAATAAGTTAAGACCTATAACATTATGGTCTACCCAAGAAATCATTGCGGTGGGTAATGCCACTCAGCAAGCGCTAAAAAATATGGGTGTAAGCGCTTCAGTTCCCTCTACGCACGACAGTGAAGGCCTATTGGCGCTAGCATCACTGCAAAACGTCGTAGCAAAAGAGGTCGTCATTGTCCGCGGTGATGGTGGTCGAGAGCTTATCGCCGAGGATTTACAACATAGGGGTGCTTCAGTACAATATTTTGAAAGTTACCGACGTGTTTGGCGAAATTGCTCACTTGACGCAATCAAAACATGGCATCAACAAGAGATAAATTGTATCTTAATCACTAGTAACGCTTTGCTAGAATTCGTAGTAAACTTAATTAGTGACTCAGATAGCTACTGGCAAGAGCAGTGCCTTTGGATAGTAGCGAGTGAGCGAATTGCTAATAATGCCAAAAATCGAGGTATTAGCCGAGTCATTAATGCTAATGGTGCCAGTAACAAAGCCGTTATTGCTGCTCTTAGCTTTGCCGAGCTTCAGCAATAACGCGTGACATAGCCGCTATACCAACCAAATAAATTCAGTGTGCGTAGCGCCAACATGTGAGATAGGATCAGTTCATGAGCGATAAGAAACAACCCGAACAATTGAAAGCTAAAGCTGATAATAAAACTTCAGCGGCCAGCAGCAATGTTGATAATCAGCCAGATTTATCTACTGCAATAAATGTAGACTCGCCACTCGCAGCAGCAGAAAAAAAATCAGCCGATATTGATAGTCCTAAAAAAGCGCCAGAAAAAAATCAAGCAAAAGCGGCTGATAACAAAAATAATAATAAGCCAGCCGTGGACAAAACCCCAGATAAGAGCACAGCACCAGTGAAAGACACCACAGCAAATAAATCGACTCCGTCGACAACTAACCGCGCTAAAACGCCACAAGAAAATAACAGTAAAATTTCAAAAATAGCCCTCTTGGCATTAATTATTGCACTATTAGCCATCGGCGCAAGTGCAGGACATTATTATTGGAGTGAACAACAAAAACTGCAATACAGCCTGCAGTTAGATCAAAACTTGCAACGCCAATTAGTCGAAAATCAGCAGCAAATTGCTCAGCAACTGTTGCAAAATAAACAACAGATCGCGCAACAATTTTTACTTAGCAAACAAGCCAACACTACTGAGATAACAGCGCTACGTAATAAGCTTGCACAACTTGATAGCCTTGAACAAAGTAGGGTAAATACACTGGCACAATTGGAGCAAAAAATTGTTAGTTTGGGCCAAAATCAACCCAATGATTGGCTGTTACAAGAAGCGGAATATCTTATTAGAGTCGCTTCAAGAAGCTTATGGCTAGAAAAAGATACCCGCACCGCGATTAGTTTACTCAATGACGCAAACTTGCGTATTGCGGAATTAAATGATCCGCAGTTTTTGCCATTGCGTCAAATTATTCAGCAAGATATCGCCAAGCTAGAATTATTGCCGAAACTAAAAACTGATGAGGTTATTTTAAAGCTAATGACGCTTGCGCAACAAACTCAGCAGTTACCGTTAACAAAGGCGAATAATGCCGCAAGTACAAACAAAGAAATTGATTTGCAATTAACAGAAAATGCCAGTGATTGGCGAGAAAACCTAGCCAAGACATGGCATAACATTACCGCTAAGTTTTTAACCATAAGTAAGAAAACAGCAGATTCGAAAGCCTTAATGTCACCAGAGTTCACGCAAAACTTACGGGAAAATTTAAACTTAAAATTACAAACCGCCATCTGGGCTGCCAGTAAAATGAATCAAGGCGTTTATCAGCAATCGCTAAGTGAAGTTAGCCAGTGGCTGAACGATTACTTCGATATGGCTGTTATCAGTAACCAAAATTTTGCCGAGACGATTGTCAATTTACAAAATAAAACGATTAGCGCTGAATACCCCAATAAACTAGAGGCTTTAGTCGCAATTAGACAGTTATTATCAAGTAAAAACAAGCGGGTGAACCCGGTGAAAGAAAAGCCTAAAGCGGTTGAGTTATTACATGAAAGCGTTATTGAACAGGCTAATGCTGAATCGCAAGAGGGCGCGTAATGATAAAAATAATTGTATTGATCGTTTTTATTATCTCATTAGTCGCGGTTGCTCCATCACTAATCGATGACCCAGGTTATATGCAAATAGCTTTTGGCGGCACGGTTATAGAATCTACTGTGGTGGCGGGCGTTATCATGCTCACGTTGATTTTTATTGCTTTAATGCTAACCTTAAAATTTTTCCGTGGTAGCCTTAATTTTAGCTTTGCCGCATGGAACAAAATTGCTTATGCTGGTCGCCGTAGAGCGCTGAAAGATCTTAACAAAGGCATCGCAGCCTATGTATTAGGTGACTATAAACAAGCAGAACACCTATTAGCTAAATCTGCCGAAGCATCAACTTTTGAACATATCGCTTATCTTGTAGCCGCCGATGCGGCGCAAAAACAAGCGCTAAAGCCAAACACTGAGCACTACTTAGCGCTATTAGACAAAACAACCAGCACCCTTAAAACTGCTGGCTTAGAAGCGGTATTAATTAAAATAAAATTACTGATCGGTCAGCAAAATTACCCACAAGCACGCGCGGTAATTGACGAGCACCATAAGCATATCGGTCATGACCCTAGGTTACTGGCGTTAGAAATAACACTAAGCTTAATTGAACAACGTTTTGACTATGTAATTAGGCAACTTAGTGCGGCGAAAAAACAAAAATCCATTAGCACAACAACTATCACGCAATGGCAGCAGCAAGCGTTTTACGGGGCTTTTGATCAACAAATTAAGCAACAGGATAATAATGCTTTGCTGGCGTATTGGCAGCAACTACCGAAGAAAGCCAAACAATCACAAATAGTCGTACTTGCCTATTGCCAGGTCTTAGCAGAAAACGAGATTAATGAACCATTAGCAGAGTTATTGTTACCGGTAATCAAGAAGGGTGCAGATATTAGCTTATTAAAATCGGTTAGATCACTACCTATTACTCATGCCGATAATCTAATGACGGCTGCGCAAAAACACTTACATAGTGAACCACATAATGCCCTTTGGTTATCATTAGTCGCCCACTTTGCCGCAGTTTCCCAGCAATGGCCGTTGGCGGAAAAAGCTTTTAATAGTTTAGTGAATCTTGATGGTGAGCAATACGATAAAATCGACTTACTGGCTTTTTCACAGGTACTTGAGCATCAAGGCCATATAGGCAAAGCTAATCAAGTACTGAGAAAAATTCATGGCTAGATATTTAGTAAAAAAATAAAGCGTAAAGCCCTATTTAATAATGGTTACACCCGAGGGGTTAAACCGCTATTAAATAGGACTCTTGTCCTTTATGTTTTTGTGTTCTTTGGTAAGCACCCTTACCTTTTTTGGCGGCAATGATTTGCTGCTTATACAATTTTGACGTTACCAATGCCGCTAAAAAGTTATCTTTAATAACCCCTCGACCTAACTCACAACCACCTTGATTTTGGCGATTTTTATTTACTTTACTCTTAGTCATATTACTTTACCTTTGACTTTGTTTATGACGATAAATCGCTAATCATTTATTGCTTAATAGCGAAAACGCGCAGAGTATATACTAATCAAAAAAATATAGACAAATTTTAAATAATATTAATTAATGGCTGCTTAATAACGTCATAATAGAGCTATGAGAAAAAGTAATAACACTATAGAAATTAAAGCTATCGCCCGTCATCATGCTTTATTTATTACCTTAACCGGCTTTATAGCTTTACTAATTGTGACTTGGCTGTGCAGCTTTTATTGGCAGCAAGCGCGTTTTCCTTTAATGTTTTTGGTTCTCGCTTGCTTAATCACTATTTTTATCGGTTTACTAAAATTATCTGAGCCCAAACATAGTTTAGTGCTAAAGCCAGCAACGCTAAGCTTTTATCATCGTAACGGCCGATGGCGCTTTAACTGGCAGCAGATTCATAACATACATAGCGTGACCAATACCGTTGGCATAACCCGTGAAGAGTTGAACTACGTTGGTATAAAACTCTCCTCAATAGAAGTGCTAGCAACGAGCATATCGTTACGCTTAGCCAACCGCATGATCCACGAACAAAAACCCCTCATTCAATATTGTATTAAGCAACAGTTATTAACCCTTGAACAAGGCATTTTAAATTTTGAACCTTACGTTTTAAGAGGTGGCAATGTGATTAAAGGGCCATTGGCGGCTTTTTTACATCATAGTGAAGTATTGCACCAAGCACTTGGCGCTCATGTATTTATTGCCGCGAGTAACTTAAATAGCTCAATTGACGAATTTGTATTTTTGACAAACAGCTATTTAGCTGATGCGAAAGAAGCTGATTATTAACGCTTAGCTTAGGTGTAGAGTGAATCAGCTTGCATGCAAAAATGCTCATTACTACCTGAGCTATTGAGACTCCACACGAGCTTTATTGTCGGTGCAGACATTATTGCTTAGCTTGTGTATTTTGACTATGCTCTCTATTTTTATAATTTTGCAATAACAGCTGATATGCTTGGCCGGACCTATAATTATTAATACCAACGGCAAACTTTTCCGCTATAGCCAAACTATTTCGAACTTTTGAGAACACCAAGTAACTATTGTCTGATGCAACAGGTTGTTTAAAAACATGGTAAAGTTCATTTATCTCATGTTCGGAATGTACCTGTAAAAGATTTCTTCTTGAACCGATAATGACGTCGACTCGCTCTAAATTGAGTAACTTGGTCAAAACGGCTTGGCTAGGCGATGGTATTTCATATTTTGATAAAAAGCTCGCTGTATCAAGTGGTTGACCATATCTATAATCTTTACCTACGGCGATCTTATAGCCGATTAAGCTGGTGAGATTGCCATCAAATGCTATTTCGTTTTTTCGACGCGATAACACAATAGGATAAGTTTTTACACTGGAGGTGATGTTTCCTGCTAAGAAGTGAGCGAACGTGGCTCTTTCTTCGGTATGCGAGACATGTGACATCGCATCATATTTGCCCAGCTTAAAGTACAACAATGCTCGACTCCAAGGTAGGCTCTCGAACTTTACCGTTAACCCCAACTCATCGGCTACCGCTTGAATTAAATCAATATGTATACCTGTCAGCTTGTCATTTTCCAGGTACTCTAAAGGAAAATAGTTACCATTGCCACGCACTATGGTAATTGTTTCTTTAGCATGTAAAGCTACGCTGAATAGGAAAAAACAACATACCAAAATTAAGTTCTTCATTAATAACCACATAAATTCATGCTAAGCTTTAAATCTAGTTTAGCTCACTTTTTTGTTTGTAATATCTTTACTTTATAGAGGTTTGCTCTAGCATACAAAACTGCTTTTTTGGTGCACTGTGATGGTCAATCTGTAGGTCTCAAAAAGTTCTCCTTAAAACCTGTTAACGTTGTAAATTTAATTAAAATGGCTGCTATTGAAGCCCTTTTATCCGTATTGTCTTGATACAACTTACACCCCTTGCGCTCATGGGTGGCATAAAAGGTATTTAGTGAGATGTCGAATTTTTAGTGATTAAAAGTCATACAGTAATCCTTGATGCTCATGCCTTCATAGTTGGCTCAAACTACAGTGATGAACAGGCGACGAAAAGCCGATTACAGTCATCAGTAAATTCGAACAAGCCTTAAACTTAGCGTCGAACAATTGGTCCAAAAAGTATCTGTAGCACGTATGTATGACGGTGTTCATTACCTTACGTCAACTGAGGTCGGCAACGTAATGGCTAAGGAAATAGGCGAGTTGGCAATAAAAAACACCTCAATTAGCAGTATTTTTATCCTCAGGTTCAACCTTATTTCGCCTATTTAACGGCGGCTCTTATGGGGTATCTAAAACGCACTATGCAACTAATTACCATGGCGTCAATCGGTATCCTGAGTTTGCGCAGATCGCCAATCTACTTTCGTACAGCACGGTTATAAAATGAAATTATGATTTGGTGCCCACGAAAATGATGTTAGATCACAATGCTATATCATCTTGAGTCAAAGAATAGCCTACTGTTAGTGCTGGATTTGGGCGTTAAATCGCAGATTATAGCTAGCTTAATAGCTAAGCTTTGTGACTTTCCGTTTTATCTTACTTACATAAATAATATTAACAGCATTAATGATCGACCGTTTAAGGTATTTTTGAAATGATCACTAAAGTGATGTTTATGGCCGATTTTTTTATAAACCCGGCCATGAGTAAGTAATCTCTAATGTCAGAGACAGATCAAAAGTAAAGCGAAAAATTGCTGATTCAGTCTCAGATATGATGCTTAAAAAGCTTTATACGTCGTGGTGTATTAAAACTGAATTTTTACATCATTAGTAAATAGAATTAATCTCAGCCAACTATTTAAGCTTGGCATTTATCGCTTAGATAAAGGCAAAGGCATCAGCATACATATGTTCAATCAGCGCGCCCTGCTTAACAAAATCGCCTCGCACGGCTGCGACCATTTCAAAACGACCCGCTAGGTAAATGTCATAATTAGCTAAGTTTTTCACTTCTGCCATGACGACTTTATGCACCATGCCCGAGCGACCTTGCCAAGCACTATTCGGCGCTTCAATTACCGGGGTAAACTTGCCATTTGCTAATTGATTAATCATCGCGGCTGTTTGCGCTAGTTCATAACACGCGCTCTGGTCACGTAAGCCCCAGTACACGATAACTTCACGTTGGGAGTGCTGTAAGGCTAAATGTTCAAACATAGATTTAATGTATGAAAAACCGGTGCCGCCAGCAATAAGCAATAACGGCCGTTCACTGTCTTCACGTAACTGGGCATTACCAAAGGGCATTTCGATCGTTACTTCAGTATTGGCTTTAATGTGCTCAATAACCTGCATTGGGTAGCTATCCGAAGCATAAGCACCAATTTGTAATTCAATGAATTCAGCGCCTGGAGCACTGGCAATCGAAAAAGGTCGCTTATCGTCGTCACTCAACACAAA
>TARA_R110000737_G_scaffold56052_1_pt1 | contig 10903 bp, 12 predicted proteins | sample TARA_R110000737 | Tara Oceans TARA_R110000737 (sample SAMEA4398027) | marine metagenome | biome: Polar Biome; feature: [SRF] surface water layer (ENVO:00010504); material: water (ENVO:00002006), including particulate matter (ENVO:01000060) such as... | depth 5 m
TGCAGTTTATTTTGGTAAGCATCTTTCATGTTCATTATTATTTTCCTCTCTTGGTTTATATTTAGATTGAATGGCTAGTTTAAAACTTTAAAGGCATTTTCTGGCTCCTCACAAACTCAAGCTCTGCTGCCTATTTACCGACTAACTAACCGGTAACTGCCTATGAAACTAAGGCTTGTTAACATTGAGGAATTTTAGGTCGCTATCCAGATTTCGGCTTTAGCATATTTCTTGTTACTAAACACCTTTAGCGGGCATGGAATAGCAAATTGAAAAACATCACTTGCTGATTTAATCCACGTTTTATTAGTAACAATCGCTATCTTGTCGCAAGATTTAAAGTGGCCTATAACCAAAACGCGACATTGATTTTAATAAAAGGTCGTGAATTTCTATCATCAAAGCCTCGTACCTAGTTTTTACTTGCCAGTGAAATTGACATTTTTATTGCGTTTGGCAATACATTGTTTGTGCTTTTTACTTCTGATCGGAAGTATTCGGAGCAACGTATTGTCTTTAACTAAATAATGATGAAAAAGAGCTGCTAAAGTATGAAAGCCGATCAAGAAATAACCGAAAGTACCAAAAGTTGTATGGATAGTTTCAATTAACTCAGCATTGTGTTCACTTTCGGCAATTAATGCGGGCAAAGTTAAGCCATAAAAGGGGATGGCTTTCCCTTCACTACTGAGTATAAGCCAGCCTAAAATTGGCATACTGAACATCAGTAAATACAATACAATGTGTGTGGTTTTAGCCGCGATAAGCTGCCATTGTATTAATGGAGGTTTAATCGCAGGATGCTGCTGTGAAAATCGTAGCATTAGTCTTAGCAATACTAAAATAAAAACGGTTAAACCTAGCATAAAATGCCACGTTTTAAACGCCTCTCTTACGTTACTACCTTTAGGATAAAATTCTCGTAATTCAATACAGGCATATACGGCAACCAACAAAAAAAACATTAGCCAATGAATACCTATAGATAGCGCACCGTACTTTGCACTACTGTTCAATAATTGCATAATTTCACCTATTTTTTTACCATCTTATAAAACAGAAATACATGCTGTGGTTATTAACCCAGCCATACACAACTATAATGGCCCCATAGGGTATATATTACTTTTATGCTTTCGTGAGTTCTGTTCGGTAGCGCGCCAAGTCGTGAAATTTTTCTGAATTTTCCACTTTAATAGCTCGATACACCATAAAAAGCATACCTGCAGCAATTTAATGATCAAATATTGCTTTGGGTCAATGTTGTGAGAATATGTCGCTATAAACTGAACGATAAAGTAGCGATTATCGATTATCGATTAGGAATGATAAAATGAAGATTGCATTTTTTAATAGTAAACCCTATGACATTGAGTTTTTTGATCTAGTCAACGACTCTCATCACCATGAAATACATTACTATCCGGAACATTTAACTATTGATTCAATAGCATTTATCAAAGATGAAACTGTGGTCTGTGTATTTATCAATGATTGCCTTAATGAAGCGGTAATAGTTGGTCTGAAAAAGCGAGGCATAAAATTGATAGCCCTTCGCTCTGCAGGATTTAACCATGTTGATTTAAAATGTGCTAAGAGACTATCATTGCCCGTAGTTAGAGTAGCCGCCTATTCTCCCTATGCTGTCGCCGAACACGCAGTGGGATTATTACTATGCCTCAATAGAAATATACACCGAGCCTACAACCGTGTTCGAGAAGGTGATTTTTCATTGCACAACCTAATTGGGTTTGATTTGCATGGAAAAGCAGTTGGCGTTATTGGAACAGGCAATATTGGTCGGGCATTTATTAGGAGCATGCAAGGTTTTGGCTGTCGTATTCTGGCTTTTGATATTATAGAGCATCCCGAGTGTCTTGCTAATGGGGTTGAGTATGTTGCTCTTGATACCTTATTTAAGGAGTCCGATATTATTTCGTTGCATTGTCCATTAACTTCACAAACTCATCATATGATTAATGACGAGTCACTCGCCACAATGCGTGATGGCGTGACCCTTATCAATACAAGCAGGGGCAAGTTAATAGATACTAAAGCAATAATTAAAGCCTTAAAAACTGGAAAAATTGGTTTACTTGGTTTGGATGTATATGAAGAAGAAGAGGCAATATTTTTTGAAGACTTATCTTCAAGCGTTATTCAAGATGACCAATTATCTCGTTTACTCACCTTTCCCAATGTTATCGTTACCAGTCATCAGGCCTTTTTTACCAAAGAAGCCATGTTAAAAATCGCCCAGGTAACCCTTGCTAGCATTACTTGTTTTGAACAAGGAGAGCCTATCGAAAATGTAACTAATGACCTGGACTAAATAACCAGATAACCATTTTGTCAATTGGTGAAATTAGGTTTATCTTTCGTCATACCTCTAACCACGTAATCAATGTTACGTACAAAAAATTGATCAACGTCAATTCACTTTTAATTTTCTGTGAGATCTTGCTATGTAGTTTTATTATTCAATAGAGCTAAACCTGAGGAAATTAACATGAGCATAAAACTATTAATGGTACCTCTTGCTGTGAGTTTGGCGTTATTAGCGTGCAGCAAAGGAGTTGATTCACCGAAGGGTTTTAGTTTACCAAAAGGTGATATTGTTCGAGGTGAAGCCGCATTTAAGAAATATCAGTGTTTAGCTTGCCATAGCCTTGACAACTACAGCGATAGCGATGAATTAGTCACAAAAGAGTTTAAACAACCGATAATACTGGGAGGTACATCTTCTGTGGTAAAAACCTATGCGCAATTGGTCACTTCAATCATTAATCCATCACATAAAATTGCCAAACAAGCGACGCCTTTTGAGACGGTAAAAAATGAAGATGGCAGTTCAAAAATGCGTATTTACAATGATGTCATGACGGTCAGTGAACTTACGGATCTGGTGGCATTTTTACAGCCTAAATATAAAATAAAGCCACCAAGATATACACAATATAATCGCTATTAAATAGCTATATATCGGTAATTAAAGATGAAGTGACTAGGTCTATTGTATCAAGCAGCCGCAATGAATAATGAGAGTAAACAAATGCTATTGGCAGACGATCAGTTTCTGCACAATCGACTGCATAGATTTCAGGACGCTGATCACTGCACCATTATCTCACTGTAGAGATTCTTTCAGATGTTTTATGTTACAAAGCGTGATTTGTCGATTATTTACCTTGATGATTCCTTGTGAATGCATTTTAGTGAGTAAACGACTGATAGTTTCAATCGCCATTCCGAGATAATTAGCAATATCGATACGTGTCATAGTTAAATTAAAAACTAAATATGACAAACTATTTTGATGGTATTTTTCAGACAAATTTAACAAAAACTTAACCAAACGTTGCTCAGCGTTATGTTGAACAATGCTCAGTAGCAACTGTTGCTCATCGATAATAGAGTGGCTCATACTTTTTAGTAACTGGGCTTGAACAAAACCTGAATCGCCCATAGCACGATAAAATTCTTGTAGATTTATTCGACAAACACTACTTGTTTCAAGAAAAGTTAAGCTATGAGCGTGAACCATGTCATTAAACCCCTCTAAACCAATTAAACTGTTAGGGAAATGAAAATTGGCAATTTGTTCATGACCATTTAATGTCGTTATAAAAGACTTTGCCGACCCTGAACTCAGCATAAAAAGTGCATCAAAGTTATCTCCCTCAGAGTAAAGAGTCATTCCACGGTGATATACTCGATGAGATCTTGTTGGCAATTTTCTTTCTTGGCAACCTTTCAAACAAGATCTAGACAATGTGCATTTTCCACAAATTTTCACCTTTGGCATCAACTGGTTGTTCATAACTTTTACCTTTTAATAAAAACCACTTTGTTCAATTAAGTCAATGACGCATTGGGCATTATATCTTCGTGTGAATTGCGTATATCCTATGCCAATACCACGTCTAACTACCCACAAAAAGCCCCCCACGGCACTACACCCACAACTCCATAGGCTCGTTCTTAATTATGCTGCGCAAAATATCACTGCGCGTAATTAAACCACTAAGATTGCCCTCTTCATCGACAATAGGAATGGCGCCTATATGCTGAGTAAACATGGTACGGCATATATCCCGTATATTGGTTTTTAATGAGGCGACTAACACTGTTTTTGTCATTATTTCTGAGATTGATTGCGCTGGTGGATGTAAGGCATTCATTCCCTGTTTAAAGCCTACACTGCAGAGCATATCTCTGTCTGATATTAAACCAACAAGTTTATTGTCGTTGTCCATCACTGGAAAATGTCTGAAGCGATATAGCTGAAACTGTAGCCAAGCTTCTGAAAATAAAATGTTATCAGGCAAAGTTATTAAGGGTGAAGACATAATATCTTGGGCATGGATAACCATTTGCCGATGATTATCGGTTTTTTGTTGATAACGCTTATTGACGATAAATTTATCAGTATGGGTATCAGTAGCACGGTGGATGTTTTGTTGAATAACATTATGCTCTGTGTCCACCACTTTAGCTGTTCTTGCCGAAGCCGATAACGCTTCAATATTAGTATTAAGCTTTAATTGTGCATCCCGAACAGGTACTGGTAATCCCATGCTATATATCCAATATGTCATCTCAATTCCTTATGACCAACGCAATTCGTTAATCTGTTATTTACTATTCGGGTAACGACAAGGCCTTATCGACAATAATTTGTGCCTCGGCTAACACTTGCTGTAAGTGCTTATCACTGTAAAAACTCTCGGCATAAATTTTATAAATATTTTCGGTACCAGAAGGCCTTGCAGCAAACCAAGCATTTTTTGTGATAACTTTAATTCCGCCAATCGCTTCATCATCATGTAATGTATGCGTCATGATGCTAGCTATTTTTTCACCGGCCAACATAGTTGTCGTGATATCTTGTGACGATAGTTTGCTGAGTTTACATTTCTGCAGCGATGTTGCCGTCGCTTGCAATCGGCGGGTGAAAGGCTCTCCTAGTTCAAGGGTTAAGTTGTGATAGTAATTGGCGGGACCCTGACCTGTGCGAGCGGTAATTTCAGCTGCAAGCAAAGCAGATACAAAACCATCTTTATCTGTAGTCCATACGGTGCCATCTTGTCGCATAAAAGTAGCCCCGGCACTTTCTTCTCCTGCAAAACCTAATGACCCGTTATGCAAACGGCTAGAAAACCATTTAAAACCTACCGGTGTTTCAACTAATGAACGCCCAAGCTTGGCGCAAACTCGATCAATCATTTGCGTGCTGACTAGCGTCTTGCCTATTGCTGCATCTACAGACCATGCTGGGCGATGTTGAAATAGATAATCTATCGCTACCGCCAAAAAATGATTAGCAGGCATTAATCCTTCATCTCGTGTAACAATTCCGTGCCGGTCATGATCGGTATCACAAGCAAAGGCGATGTCAAAGCGCCCTTTTACATCAATTAAGCTTTGCATTGCATATTGCGATGAGGGATCCATACGGATCTGACCATCCCAATCTAACGTCATAAAACGAAACGTGGCATCAACCGCCTTGTTAATCACCGTGAGATCTAACTTGTACTGTTCGGCAATTGCTGGCCAATAATGCACACCCGCACCACCTAGAGGATCAACACCGATGCGAATATGGGCTGAACGAATAGCGTCCATATCGATCACACTATCCAAATCACTGACGTATGAATTGAGAAAATCGTAATGGTGGGTTGTTGGTGCTTGCAATGCATTTTTAAACGACAGTCGCCGTATGGTGGAAAAGTTCTCTGCAAGTAATATATTGGCCTGTTGTTCAATCCATTGCGTGATGCAGGTTTCGGCTGGCCCGCCATGAGGTGGATTATATTTAAACCCGCCATATTCGGGAGGGTTGTGTGATGGGGTAATAACAATACCGTCAGCTAATCCACAGCTACGACCGCGGTTATAACAAAGTATGGCATGAGAAATAGCCGGTGTGGGAGTGTACTCTTCATTTGCGGCCATCATAACTTCAACGCCGTTAGCAGCGAGTACTTCTAACGCGCTGCTAAAAGCGGGCTCTGATAACGCATGGGTGTCTATGCCGATAAACAGTGGTCCATCGATCTGCTGGCGTTTACGAAAATTGCAAATTGCCTGACTTATTGCCAAGACATGGGCTTCGTTAAAGCTAAGTTTAAATGATGAACCACGATGTCCTGAGGTGCCAAACTTAATGCGTTGCTCTGTAATAGCGGGATTAGGTTTACCCGTGTAATAAGCCGTAACCAGCTTACTGACGTTAACTAACAAATTAACTGGCGCAACATTACCAGCTAAAGAACTTATCTTCATCGTTATGGCGCACTTGCGCTTTGATTTGAGGGTAAATCAGATTCTTTACGCCAATACCCTTGTTTTTCATAGTGTTTGTGCATAGCAATTTCCCAGTCGCGATCCATATTAACCAACGAATCATAAATGGGTGCGCCTTTAACTTCTGTACGTGTGTGATTAACTTTAACCGATGAATCAGACCATTTCATGTCATTAAACCACTGAGGTGCAACTAATATGTCATGACCAATCCACCAATCGTTTGCTCGCACAACAACATAACGTACAGCAAAGGTTAGTTCATCAATTAATAAATCTTGTATATGCCCTATTTCGCCATCAGAACCATTGACGACAACCCCTTTTACTTTTTCCCAACTGCGTAAATGTGGATCATTATTTTCAGACATTGCGTAGGCCTTGGCTTGTTCGGCATTGGGTTGTACATTAATATTATCGCGTTCTAGCATCAAACCACCTGGGTAAAGGCCTTCTCCCCATAAACCACTGCCCCCCCAATAAATGGGATAGCCATAATAGCCGAAGTATTTTATCTCTTGCTGCTTTGACACTGGTTTGTGCACGCTAATGTCAGGACTATGATCGACTTGTTCTTGGCTCAAATTAACCTGCATGGTTTTATTGAACCAATTAGGTGGTTCCAATGCGATGGGCGAAACTAATGCCTCGCGTTTAAAAAACCAATTATTGGTGGTGACCACAAGATAACGAATAACCCACGCTTCATCGTCAAAATATAGATCATTAATTTTGCCTAAATCACCATCTAATGATTGGATCTGACATGCTTTCAAATCATCGGCGCTGCGAAACATACATTTGCTCCTAGTGGAATAAGGTTCGACATTCTTTAGCTGATATTACAGTAAATAATAAAGCGTTCTGTTCGATAGCAGACATTAGGGTTGTAATCTAAATAACTGATGTTAAGAGGCTTAAGTAAATGAGTAAGCAGTTAAATTTAAATGCAAATTAATAGAAATTGTAAATTTATGGAGCTTGATAATTTATAATTTGTATTTCAGCATATCGCCAATACATTCAATCGTTAAATCAGCGGCTGGGTAAGGCTGTGTATGTTTGATATCATGTGCATAATGCCCCTGTCGTGGAAAAATAGTAGTCAGTCTAGTTCCCCATAAAGTTTTCATCGCAGTCAAAATACGAAGCTTGTCATCTATCATCACGTAATGTTTGGCAGGATATTTCCGCTCGACCGTGTTAAGCATTTGCTCTTTATGGATGTAAATCAGTACGTGCCCGTTAACGGCATCCCACAAACCAGAACGCATAATTTTTCGTGGTTGCCACACCACATCACCATCTGACAAAATCACCGTTGGGCCAAATGTTTTCAGATGTTTTAGTACAGCAAGTGCATGATTAAACAACCGCTCCTTAAAAGGGTAATCTAATAAAAATGAAGACACCTTCATTACAGTTACATCATCAATATGGTTAAGTCGATACTGCTGCAATGCGCCCAAATAGTCAGCATAATCAAGCTTTTTTCGTAGTTCGTCAAAAGTATGCCAATATTGTGCGTTATTTTCAGTACCAAATTCGCGTAGTACATATTCTCTAAAATGGCGTAATAAACAATCGGTATCAAGCAAGGTGTTATCAACATCGAGCAAAAATATTACTTCGGGTTTAGTGGTCATAGTTAGGCCTTGGGAAAATAAACATGATGTCGTTATCCACTTTGGTTCTTTGTGTGGGATGCCACCTTAGTGAGAATGTCGAGAACACCTCTTTGCTAGTGAGTACAGCTGTAATCGGTGCTTACAAGCAAAGAGCCACTTCACTGCTGTGCTAATAACTCGACAACCATGCTGGCAATCATTTGTTCTTCATCTGTATGAATAACATGTACTGTTACCGGCCTATCAGCAATAGAAATTATATTTTCATGATTATCATTACGCGTTTGATCGAGTTCAATACCAAGGTATTGCATGCCAGCGCAAATTTTTGCTCGCACACTTGCAGCGTTTTCACCAATACCACCACTAAATACAAGTGTATCTAGCCCATTCAACGAGGCACTATAAGCACCAAGCCATTTTTTTGCTTGATAACAAAATAGTTCAATAGCTTCTGCTGCACGTTGATCGGTATTTTGTAGTGCAAGTAAATCACGCATATCGGCGCTAACTTCTGATACCCCAAGTAAACCTGACTGATGATTCAGTAGATGATTACATTGTTGATTATTCAATTTTTCATGATCCCTAATGTAATGAACAACACCAGGATCCAAATCGCCACAGCGTGAGCCCATGACTAAACCACCACTGGGGGTAAACCCCATACTCGTGTCAATACATCGGCCAGCAAGTACTGCAGCCATACTCGCGCCATTTCCTAAGTGGGCAAGAATAATCCGATGTGGCAACGATGTGTTTTGGTATGTAGCAGCCAGTTTGGCCATTAAGAATGTATAGGAAATACCGTGAAAGCCATAGCGCTGAACGCCTAATGCATCAAAGCGACGAGGGATTGGCAGCAACTTTGCCACTCGTGGCAATGCCTGATGAAATGCAGTATCAAAGCAAGCCACCTGTTTTAGTTTAGGGTATTGTTGGAGCAGAGTTTCAATTAGCAAGATTTCGTTGGGTAAATGCTCGGGCGCATAAGGGATAATTTTGCGTAAATCATCTAACAAGACTGGAGAAATTATCTCTGGCTCTGAGTGCTGCCAACCATGAACTAATCTATGCCCTACGGCGTGTATTTTTTCAAAGCCTATCTGTTGTTGTAGCCAGTTAATTAAAAAACTTGCTGCCTTTTTCTGATCACTACGATCAAGTTGAAGGCTACCATGATGATTGTTTCGCTCATCTACAAAGGTTAACACTGTGCCTCTAATGCCGATGCGATCAATTTTTCCACTTAACAACGGTGTTGATAAAATTTCCGAGCCAAAGAGTGAAAATTTGATACTCGACGAACCCGCATTTATGGTTAGAATCTGGATAGGTGAAGCTGGCATTGTGACTCCTTATTTACAAGAAACCAAATATTATCAAGAGACCAAAAATAAGAAAAATTTGATGGATCACTTTCACCACTAGATAACTTGGCAATACTGCAGTACTGTATTGAAGAAAATGAATAAATTGCCTGCTCAGTATTACAAGTAATCATTGTTATGGTGATGTTTTATTTCCTACGTGGATTTAAAACATCAATATCGCGTTATCAACAAGTAATGCCAATCCACATAATTAATTGCTCATTTTACGAGAATTTGAAGGCACATATTTTTCCTGCCAAACAAAACCTAAGTAAATAATGTCAGGTTGGTCTTTTTTAGCCGCTTTAGCTTTAACTAACTTTTTATCACTAGGTTTTTGATCATGCGTTAATTTCTTCATCAGTACTCCCAAAAGTCTTCTGTATGTTTAGGATGTGTTGGTAACGTTTTTTGGGGTTTATTAGCAGATTGTTGAAATTGTGGTTTTTGCCCTGAGTAAATGGTCTCTACTTCAGCTAAATTTTGGTCACTTGAGTTATCAAGAACCGGTTTTTTGTCAATACTTGAAGTTTTCATAATCACCTCTACTTTCTCGCCAATTACGTCACTGTAAAAGGCTAAGAAGTGAAGTGTAAGCTAAGCTAGCTTAGGCATCTGTGCGCTAGTGCACCTTACATGATGAAAATTTAGAATACATTGCTAAGCGTTGCTTTATAGAAAACTGATTAATTTATTGACCAATTTAGAGCGACATTAGCGAGCAAAATTGACTAACCATAGTTATTCTATATTTCTTCAATGTTGTGATGTTATCAGTTTGCTAAGGAGCTCTCGAAGAGCAAGTTTAAATAGACTCTAGCCGTTACTGCGCAGTAACTTATACCAAAGCAGAGATTTCTTCTAATCTATCTGTTTCTTGTTTAACCACTTCATAACACTCACAACACAAAGTCTCAAGTTTGCTTCTGTCGGTCACGGTTATATGACCGCGTTTGTAGGTAATAACCCCTGCCTTTTGTAATTTTCCTGCCGCTTCGGTAACACCTTCTCTTCTAACGCCCAACATATTTGCGATCAATTCTTGCGTCATCGTTAGGTTATTGGTTCTGAGGCGATCCAGGGAGAGTAGTAACCACCGACAAAGTTGTTGGTCAATGGAATGATGACGATTACATACCGCCGTTTGCACCATTTGTGCAATTAATGCTTGGGTGTAACGTAACAGCAACATACGAACTGTAACGTCATTATTAAATTCGCTCTTCAAAAGTGAAGCCGGTAAGCAAAACGCGTATCCAGCACTTTGCACAACCGCCCTTTTAGGGGTGCTTTCCCCGCCCATAAAAACAGCAATACCGACTAGCCCCTCATTACCTACAACTGATATTTCAGCTGATGAACCATTTTCGGTAACATAAAGCAGCGACACAATACTGTTGGTAGGGAAATATACACAAGTAAGGTTTTGCCCCGATTCATATATCACTTTACCTAAAGGCAACTTGATGAGTTTGAGCAGAGGAAAAATTTTATTTTTACTTGCTTCAGGCAACAATTTTAATAATTTGTTATCCGCGGGACTATTCATTTTATCCTTAAATTCATTTTATCCTTAAATTCATTTTATCC
>TARA_R110000737_G_scaffold275271_1_pt1 | contig 10893 bp, 5 predicted proteins | sample TARA_R110000737 | Tara Oceans TARA_R110000737 (sample SAMEA4398027) | marine metagenome | biome: Polar Biome; feature: [SRF] surface water layer (ENVO:00010504); material: water (ENVO:00002006), including particulate matter (ENVO:01000060) such as... | depth 5 m
ATGCCGCTATGGAAAAGCGGTATTCAAGAGCCTGTTCTTGTTCAAGGCGTAAGTATTCCTGCTCTTTATGCAACTGTTCAAGAATCGGTGGTTTTGAGAACTACTATCAACACACTATGTCAAGAAGTGTTTCGTCGAGGGCATTATTGGCAAAAAAAGTTTCATAAGAAATGCACAAACTGTCATGAAGAATACCAACATGACACGGTTGACAGTTGCCGAATATGCGGTATGAAGGAATTTGATTCTCCCGACGCAGACCAAGTTCTATATCCGCGCTGGTTATTAGACCAAAGAAACAGCATGGACCAATCGTTCATGGATGTTATGCGCGAAATTGAATGGGATTTGGATATTGTTGACGACGCATTCCTAATATGCATCAAAGAATACTTCATTGACCCGGACACAGGTGAAATATCCTTTTTCCGAATCAAAGAGATTATGCGCGGAGACCCTACCTTCATGCGAATTGTCGCAGATAAGAGAGGTGCGCGTGGAGGTCGTTATCTACTATGCCCTGTTCATCGCGACAAAACATACCCGCACAATGGTGATTATCATGAATGTGATGTGACTAAATGTGGCCTACCTCTCCAAGATGTTCACTTCATCAACACGGCAGGTTCGGGTAAAACACAATACTACATTGACGGTGAGATTCTACACACAAGCAAGTTCAACCCGTCGAAGTTGTATGGTCGTAGTCCTGTGGCAACAATGTGGCGACAAGCGCAAACTCTTACGGCGATGGACAATTATATTTATCTCGCATATCAAAAACGCAGAATCCCTCGCGGTGTTCTCGCTATCACAACAGACAACATTCAATCAACAGCGTCGTTTTGGAAAGGTGCAGAAGAGAAGATGGAACGCGACCCGCACTACATTCCCAAAATCGGTATTGAATCGGCTTCGGGGCGCGGTAAAGTTGAGTTTGTTCGCTTCATGGACACCCTTGATGAGATGCAATACTCCCAAATCCGCGACGAAGTTCGTATGCGCATCGCCGCATTCTATGGCGTTTCAAGCATATTCATGATGGATGCGGGTAAGTCCGGCGGTCTCAACAATGAAGGCATGCAAATTCTCGTCACTAATCGCGCTGTTGAGTTTGGACAAAAAATCTACGCAAAAAATCTATTCCCGCGTTTGTTGAAAGAGATGGGTGTTGACGAATGGGAACTCACTCTTTACCCTAATGAAGAAGAAGACGAAGTGACACGCCTCAAGCGCGATGAGCAAGAAGTGAATATCGCTCAGCGTATGATGCAACTTGGATTTGAAGCAGAACTTACAGAAGACGGTGGTGGCGATATTCGCTTTACATACAAGAAACCACCACCTCAACCTCAACAACAGCCACCTGCGGGCGGAGGCGGCGGTATGCCACCTCCTATGCCTCCGGGCGGCGGTATGCCACCTCCCGGCGGTATGCCTCCACCTATGGGTGGCGGTATGCCTCCACCTCCAATGGGCGGTGCAATGATGCCTCAAGGTGGCGGGGGGCTTCCACCTCAAGGCGGAGCGCCACCACCCGGACAAATAATGACGGGTCAACCGGATGAGAGAGCAAGAAATGGTGCAGAAATCATGACGATGGAGAAGGGCGGAATGGTAGGACTTGGTGAAGGAACGGGTCAGCGCGATAACGGCCCTGCGCCTATATCATCCGAGACTCACATGCAGGGCGCGCCAACCACAAAAAAGAATCAACGCGGGGCGGAAAAGACCCCTACCGAACAAGCACTTGACGCTGTTGACGCCGCGAGAGACCCTACAAGTAAGAACAAAGAAAGCGGCTTTTGATGCGATACCTTCAAAGGTTGCGCGGTAATGGCCTATTTCATGAGCGACTCTTTGAATAAGATGGACCCTATGGTGCGCAAGTTGGAGACTGCTGTTGCAGAATTCAAAATCGCGTTAACAAATAACGACCTTGTATCAGCAGAACAATTTTTGCGAAGTATTCAAACAACAAGCGATTACCTCGCAGATGATGTGACTGCTATCTACAAGGCAGAACATCGAGTCAAGAGCGAAGGTGTCAACGACCGATACGCAGGTGGCGTTCCGGTTATGCGTTTCAACAGTATCGAGAATGTCATTGCTAAAGGAGAACGACCAATGGGTTACATTGGACCGGATAGAATCGGTGGCGTTTTCAAGAAGCAAGGGCAGGTGTGAAACTTGGCAGAAGAAGCAGACGCTATGATGCTGATGAAAGCACTCATTGGTAAAATGGAGGCTATGGACGCTGAATTGAGGATGGTGCGCAAGCAAGTATCTAATCCCCAAACCATGCTCCGTAAGTCGGGTTTTGTCAAAGCAGTCACTCCCGCAAGCGAAGATGTATGGGGAGACCCATTGCGCGGCGGACGAGATGAAGTAATTTCCAAAGCCGCGGGTTCAAGAAGCGAAGCAATGGGAACACCAATGCCGGACACAAACGAAGATTGGCACAGTATGTCATGGGACGCTATTCACGAAATGGCTAATACAGCCGCAGAAGCAGAAGGTAGGAGAGTGGACCAATGAAGCCAATAAAAGTTGAAGCAGGAGAAATAGCACCGGATTTAGAGGCTGTTCTCAAAGAGGCTAAGAAGGTCGAAGGAAAATTCGGCTCAAAGAACGGTGATGGATTTGAAAGTGTTCGCGGTGTTGAGAAAGTCAAACCCGGTTATTATCATACCAACCAACAGAACATCGAAACCGAAGATGTTAAGCGCACTGAACCCAAGAAAGAAGAAGTCAACTTGGACTCTCTACAACACTCATCTCACGACGATGCCCTATCCGCGCATGAAATCGACGCAGGTGACAAGTCGGATAAGAACCCCGAAAGTCCATACAATCTTACGGATTATTACTGAGGTGGTGAATGTGTGTCAAAAGACAACCCCACTCAGTATCATACGCGCACAATAGATTTATTCCTTAAATCGTATTTTGATGGTCTACCTTCGCTTGACGAAGCGGCAGATGTAATGTTCAGCGCGAACAATTTAGAGAATCACGGTTATGCTATACCTGCTTTCGTTGTTGATATTGAAGAATACCTAATATCGAAAGCAAGAATACACACATACGATGGTAGTATTCGCGACCAATCACATATGTTTAGTGAGTCGGGCGTTAAATCTAAATCACTCGCGCGGAGACATCCTCACAAAGCAAGACAGAAATTCGACTTTGAGATGTGGGCCGCCACAGCCCCTCAAGATACAGATTCAGCAGAGGAGGCTGGTGACAAAATCCGAAGAAGAAGGGTGTTGACGCAAAGATTCCTCGGCTGGCAAATGCAAACAATACCACGACAAGGCACAGATGCCGATGAAGCGAAACAACCACACCCCGTTCACGATATAAATATGTTTCATGAAGGGCGCGCCTCATCATCCGGCGCACCTTCGATGTTGCAACAATTTTTGACGAGTCTATTTCTTCATGAAACTGATGGCGCGCGTAATTATGAAATGTTGGATTTCACGATGAGTGATATGGGGGTTCATGATAGATTATCCAAGCCCGATTCTATGGGTAAGTGGCGTAATACTGCTAACGCCGCTTCTTGGAGGACACAGTTCAACCAATGTATAGAAAAATACACTAAGGAGTATAACAAGAGATTTGACGAAGACCCACAGGATAATTACGAGAGAAACGCGATTCAGCATAAATTATGGGAACTTCGCGGGGTTCCCAACAGTCTTGTATGGAACACTTTGTATGATAGCGATGGTATTAAGCGCGCCGAGGACCGAAAGCAAGCAACTAAGACTTTGAAAAATTTAACAGAAGACCCTCAAAATGAGCAATTCAAAGGAGGCTTTTTTGCTATGTATTTAGGCATCCCATTACTTGATTACGAGGACCAACTGAAAGTGTGTGAATGGTTCTTGGATGGTGCGGGCAACAGTGGAGAAGGAGTAATGGCTCACCATTTTAATGATAAAGTCATCGACCGAATCATGGGTCAAAACGCAAGAGGTTTTCTTACGCGCCATGCGCATGGTTTCGCGAATGCTCTTCGCGCGATATATACAGGTAATGGCTCAACTTCGGGTCACAACTCTTTAGTCGGAGGGAGAGAGGCTCAAAATAAAGAAAAGATGGCAATGACTGCAAATAAACCACTTTATCATAAATTAGCAAGACTCGGTAAGAAAAACAAAGATAACGACACTCGCGCAATACTAAGCGGGCTACCTATGACGGGTGAGAACTTCGATGATATTTTGTCAACGATACCCCATAATAATAATTCTACGCTATCCGATGTTTTCGGAGAGATTGACATTAACGACTTACCAAACTTTGAGGAGAAGTTGAACGAAGAACAGTTCCGAGGATTGATGAAAAAAATTGCCAACATCCACGGAGAGAAGAGTGGTAAAGTCCAAAATCGAGAGTTCTACAACAATACAAAATATCTCTTCAAACTCAAAGACGACGATTTCTCCCCCTATGGTGAGGACCCCAAAGTCGGAAAAACTATGTTGTATTTTTACACTCACGCGCTTGGAGGGTTAGAAGGTGCTATGGGAGAAGATTGGTCGCATTGGCAAGATTTGTTAGCAGAAGCATTCCCTCAAGTTTTTACCGACAACACATTTTTTGCTGAGGACGAAGAAAACACTCCCGAAGAGAGAGTGCTACCTTCATCGAAGAGAGAAGTTAACAGGGGGAACCGTAGTGGGAGGCTGAATCCCGTAAGGTTTCAAAACGCTTTCCAAAGAAACAGTGATGATAATATCATAACAGGGGGCGCTAAATTACGAGAATTGAAAGATGCTTTGGAGGCCGCGAACATGCCCGAAGATGACGAGTATTATATTGACAAATACTTGAAAGGCTCACAGGTAGAGATTGATGTTCCGCAAGAAGGCACTCAAGAAGAATACATGCGCGAACAATTGGGTGATATGAGTGCCGAAGATTATGTTGGGGGTTATGAAAACCCCATAACAGGGAACACCATAGGGCAGTCCCCAATCATAGGGCCTATGTTGATGGGAAGCGAATACGGCAACCCCGCCCATGACTCAGCCAATATGCGCAATGACACAAACATGAAAGTCGAAAATCACATATCTCCTATGGTCTCGATAAAAGCCATGCGTCATCAACAATTACTATTAGAAAAATTCGGTGGTGAGCGCGAAGCAATAAACACAGAAGGTGGCACTTTCTCAAGAGACAGAAGAGGTAGAGATAGTGACAATGAAAATGTTCATTCCTCAGTAGTCGACCAAAATGAATCGAAAAATCGACTTTTGATTGCTCGCACTTTATTGTTTCAAAACCACCATGGTATTGATAACTACAATGAAGACGACCATGACGCACACAACAAAAAACAAGAGTATGCCGACATCAGTAGGGTTACTCATCGCGACCCATTAGGCAGGGGTGAGCGCGCAGGGGGGATATATCACAATGAAGTCATCAGCGGTGAAGACACTCCCGACAATCTCGCTATCTACGATAAGGATGATTTCGATAAAGCACACAGGAGCAGAGTGGTTGAATTACCAACCCCTTTAAGAGACAATATAGAAGACAGACATCAATTGATGTTTGCGCTGACAAGTCCAAATAACAAAGGTGAAGTTTTTCACCACAACGCGGCCAATGTGTCATATGGTGACTTGCTTTGGCAGGAGCGCCAAGCCGAGAAAAAGAATATCTCTCACGGTAATCAAGGGTTTTATAAAAACGATGATGGTGAGATGAAACAATACATCGTTGACTCTACACCTTTACATTATTATCAAAGAAAAATGCACGCACTAAGGAGTGAAATGAACCAAGAGAGAATAGATGGGAATACAGAACAGGCAGAATTGATGGAGCGCTTAGCGCAAGAACAATCCGACCTTATTACTGATGTTCTCGGTGAGGTGCCTCCAATTACAAAAAATGAGTTGCGCGATAACTATTTGAAAGATATGAGAGACCAACACCAGCAATCGTTAGCCGTAAGTCAATTTATGAGACCATTAGTGATGTTTGCCAATCCCGAACTCTTTCAGCACCATACACCTCAACTCAATAATCAAGCATGGGCCGATACGAAAATGTTTGCGCATCTGTGTGAGTCGTTTTCGCGCAACCTCAATCCTCAACAGAGAGAGAATTTCTTGAGAAATGGGGAGGTGGTGGGCATGAAGAAAGGTGGCTCAAGGGGCAATGTTAGCGACATCCTTCGCGACCATTTCAAATCACAAGGCGTGTCCGAAAAAGAAGCAGAAGAACTAATTTATGGTAAAGGTAGCGATTCTATATTGTCTAATATCACACGCCCCGCTTCAAGATTAACATGGACCGGGGACCGGAATGAGGGCAACTCAATCAAAGGGTTTGGTGACGACGGTGAGCAGTCGATATTTGCTATGATTCAAAAGTATGTCAATGGAGAGACCGATTACCCGCCTACCGCCACTAAGCAAGGTAGGGGTAATATCGACGACTCAAAAGTAGTTAAAGACATTATTGATTCGGTTTTGAAGACTCTACCTAAAAACCCATCAACCGCGCAAATAACAAAGGCGCTTCACGCTCGTTATATCCCACACGGTCAAGAAGGAACCAGTAAAATGGGAGAATTACCTATGGGTATGATACAACGGTTTGGTGAGATAGATGAGAGTCGCATAGATGTAGCAAAAGACCCTTACAACTACGATAAATTGAGTGGCGGACACCATCACGAAAACATGATTGACGATACCTACTCACTAATGAGTGGAGGAGAGGCTGTGATGACTGATAAATTAAAACCACGCAGTATGACGAATGAGTTGAGGAGCCTCGATAGGGTATTCCGACAATTGTATAAACACACAAAAGGAACAGGGAATGGTATTCCGGGGAATATCAACCAAGTTTCACTTTTGAATAAAAAAGGCGATGATTGGAAATCCAAACTATCTCAACGCATGGAGAAGTTTATTTCTTTATTACAACAGGATGCCGTAGCATTACCGCCTAAAAGAAACGCAGTTAACTCAATGGCTGATACACCGACAGGAGGTATGGATATTGACACCGTTCAACACCCTGCCATCGAAACATGTCGCGAATCGAACAAGAAATACGGTCATGCCATAAGACCCTCAAACTCCTATCGGACCCCGGAGTTGTCTCAAGGGAAACTTGCTGTTGATTCTCATAACGATGCAGACTTTCACGGAAGCCGCAGGGAATACACTATGGCGATGGACCCGTATTCTCTTCGCGATTACAACCCAAATCTCAACCCCTATACCATAGGCGCGGACAACAAATCTCAATTCCCTCCGGTATCTATTCAAGAATCGGGTGTGCCGGGTTCAAATATCAACGCCAACTACGCGGGTATATTCGGGAATGCGGGAACCGGCGTGGATTTGAGACTAATGGATGATGATGTGTTCGACCACTTGACCGACGATACCCTCATTTTCAAAGCCGACGGCAACCCTGTTCCTATAAAATCAATGCATCGTATTTTCGACCTCGGCGACTTGAAACACCTTCGCGGGTTTAGTGGAGATTGGGTCGCTTCGCATATTCCTCAAGGAGAACCCATCATCGTTCAAAAGAAAGGAAAGAAAGTCAAAGCGCATAACGCTGATATGAAATTGGTCGAACTGACCGAAGAGATGCACGATGAGATGGGTAAAGTTAACGACAAAGACTTCGTGGTTCATGCCGTCATAGACGGGGAGAATTTATATTTCATAGATTTACTTGAAGCCGCGGATGAGAAAACCCACAATATGCCCGCCAATGATAGAGTGCGTCATTTGCGCGCCCACTTTGAATCGTCGGTTCATATCAAAATGCCCGAACCCTACAATACCAAACGCGCGGATGATGAGGGATTAGAAGAAGCAGTTCACTTGTTGCGCGAAGAATCCTCAAGTGATATTCTGTTGCGAGATGCTTCAACCACATACATGAGAGGAGAAATCCGCCACCCAAAGTGGGTCTTACTCAGCAAAGAAAAGAAAGTCGACATTATCATTCTTGACCGTAAAGGTATGAATTATCGAATCGGTGTCGGCCCAATCATGAATCCCGAAAATTACGGCGCGCGTTCTGTTGAGATGGATGGAGAACATTACATGGATGTAGGAAGCGCGAAAGGACCAAGAGGGTATGACAAAGGAGAATACGCAACTGTGTTCTGCACAGGCTCTACTCAAAGTGGTGAAGAGAACCCAACATACAAAATCCGTTCTGCTCGTATCGACCGCGACGCTCACCCTCAAGCCGCTGACAGTGTTGAAACATTATCAATGATGGTAAGCGACTCCAAGATACCTCATAGAGTTCGACTCAACAAAGGCTCTATCCACATTATATTCCCTCGTCTTGATGATGAAGTCATTTACAAAGTTAACGAAGAAGAAGGTGGTTGGATGCTTGAACCTCAAAAGACGCTATGGGGCAATAACGAAGAATACTTCATGAAGTTGTCCGAAGATATGCGCCCTCATTGGGTTCCGTTCGCGACTTTCCTTCTCAAAAATAAAAAGAAAGAGGGTGAAGTAAAGCCCGAAGCACCCGCAGGACACACGAAGAAGCGCAAAGAGGTTCTACCCGAAGAAGAAGAGATTATCAAACGCGGTCTTGAAATGGCTGAACTGATGCTGGACCGCGTATCAAAAGAAAAAATAACCTCCACAGGTGTTGAAGGGCTTGGAATAAATTATGCAGGGGCAGATGTTGAATCTCCACGCGGCCCAACCACCAACATGACTGACGACACTAATTTGGACTTCGACCCTTCGGCGCGAGACTACAAAGAAAAACCCGCGACCACAGACAAAAAATCAACTCGTATTCGCACTACTGAGGGCGAAGAAGCCGTGACAGACAATCGCGGCAACATCACTATAACCAAACCGCGCGTTTGATATAGAAGAAAACCGTGACGAGATTCAATGGCTATACTCGCCCCCTCCACCAACGCCCCCCTTGTTCTCAAGGGATATGGCGATGATTTGGTAGTAGCGGGCTATGCTTCGGTCGAAATGGTCGATAAACAAGGCGACCTTATCACTCGCGGCGCATTGAAAGATGCGTTTAGTGGTTTTATGAAAGCAGAAGACTTTCGCAATGTTCAACTCGCGCACTCCAACATTCAAGTTGGGACAGTCATTCCTACTTACACTGACAGCAACGGGCGCATTTGGAAATCCGAAGTTGACGACACAGGAATGTTTGTAGTCATTAAACTACGCGGCGATATTGAAAAAGCCCGTGAAGTTGCATCCGAAATCCGCAAGGGCAACCTGCGGTCGTTCTCAATTGGCGGTCAAGCCTTTGAGCGCGTCAACAAAAGCGATGCAACCCGCGGCGACTACCGCGAAATCCGTCGTATGGAACTCCATGAAGTTACGATTTGTGAAAAGGGCATTAACCCCGAAGCACAATTTCGTATTCTAAAGGAGGACACAGGTGATACTATGACCGACCCAATGAGTGAATTACAAAATGTATTAGAGCGACTATCCAAGAAATTGGACGATGAAGACGACAAGGACAAAGAAGACTCCGACAAAGCAGATTGCGATTGCGGTGACTGTCCTAAATGTAACAAGAAAGACGAAGACTCCGACAAAGGATTCCCAATGGGCGATAAGCCAATGATGGGCGACGATGACGAAGAAGACTCCCCTTTCCCTCCTAAGAAGGAGAAACCTAAACTCGACCTCGGCGGACTCGGAGAAGAAGACGACGAAGACGACGAAGACGAAGACATGATGTATGGTGATGACATGACAGCAAAAGGCGATGATATGATAACGACTGACTACCTTAATTGGCTTGAACGAACAGCAAAGTCCGGTGGACATGATGTTGCTGACGCTCGCGCACATTTCGATAGTGTAAACAAAGGATATGGACCCGGACAATCCGGCTACGACCACCGCGGACAAGGTTCTCTTGAAGGTGCTGGCGAAGACGATTCCGGCAAGCGACCTAAAATGGACTTCGGTAGCGCACCAAGCGGTAACAAGAATGTCATTAAGAGTGAATACATTCTACCCGAAAATGTCTCCAAAGCAGATATTGAAGCCGCATACGATGTGTATAAGGCGGCAACCACAGAACAACAATTCAAAGGCTCTCTCGGAGAATACTTCGCAGAACGCCTATCCAAAGAACAACGCATTGCAAAGAACGACAAGGCGCGAAAATCCTATGATGCTCGCCGCCCTCTTCTTGAATTGCAAAAGGCTGTGGTCGCACTTGACGACCGAATCAGTCGCGTTTCATCCGGTAATGGGACAACACTCGCAAAGAGTGCTTCATCTACCGCAATTACCGTTCCCGATACTACGGAAATGGCAGATATGTCGTGGGACGATGTTCACCGACTTGCCTCCAAAGCATTGAAGGGAGAGTGAAATATATGGCACGAAATTATGTAAGAACAGTTCAAGACATGGAAAGATACTACTACGGTGGTGCGGCTCAAACAGGCTACACCTACTCAAGTGGCGACATATTGAAGGCAGACAGCCCAATGATGTCAACAACAGCCGGAACCTACCAAGCAGTCTACGGTCGCAAAGTATGGTCTCAATTGAATCAAGAATTCAATGCCTTTTCTATCCTACCTAAGAAACCATGGGAACGAAGCGGATGGCGAATCCTCACAGAGCGCGCATCTTTTGAGAAAGGTGGCGGTCTTGCTGAGAACGCAACACTACCGGACACTTCTCGACCGGAATTCCTGCATGTCGCGGCAAAGCCGAAGACCATTGCTCACACCTTTGACTTGTCCGAGGTTAGTATGTTCTTATCCGACAAAGACGACGGAATGGGCGATGTTCGCCAAGTCTTGAAAGAAGAAATGGGTAAGCACCACGCTGAGCATGTTAACAAAATGATGCT
>TARA_R110000737_G_scaffold26859_3_pt1 | contig 10883 bp, 24 predicted proteins | sample TARA_R110000737 | Tara Oceans TARA_R110000737 (sample SAMEA4398027) | marine metagenome | biome: Polar Biome; feature: [SRF] surface water layer (ENVO:00010504); material: water (ENVO:00002006), including particulate matter (ENVO:01000060) such as... | depth 5 m
GAAAGTAAAGGTAACACCAATGCATGTACGCGCAGCATTGCTTTATAATCATCACCGACCTGACTCTTTACCAGCTATCGAGTCTGGTGATAAGATCAAGTTTACATATCTTAAAATGCCAAATCCTATTAAAGAAAATGTTGTTGGCTTCCCGGAATTCTTAGATCCTGCTTTTAATTTACATAAATACGTGGATTACAATGTGCAATTCGCAAAAACATTCCTTGATCCACTTGAGCCAATCTTAAACGCAGTTGGATGGGACGCGGAACAGAAAGTAACACTTGATGATATTTTTGGATAAGGGTGTTACACTCAAGACACACTTTTAAATGAATTGAAATTAAGTGTTTACATCTGCCCCTACATATGCTAATATAGTTATAGGAACAAAAGAAAGAGACACAAAATGAAATTTGCAGTATATCAGATCATTCTTTCAAAAGCCGATGCTGACTTTATCAATGCTGGTAACCCAAATGATAAGTTTTCAGCTCAACTAAAGATGAGCATGGACTTTTCTGGTGACCGCATTGGTGGTCTTGCTTCTGATGCTTTTGATGCTGGTCTTTATACTCATGTGGCTAATATCACTGCTGAAAACAACCGCGGTTGTTTTGAAGTTGGTAATATAGGTCCAGAATCAAGCATCGAGCGTCTAAGTCGTATGACTTCACTTTCAGTTGGAAACGTTATTGTAGACGAAGACGGCACAGCAGTCGTTGTTGCATCAGAAGGTTTTGTAGCTTTTGCATATAACCCAAAGATGGCAGCATGATATTTCCATCGAGCGGCATTGTTACACAAAACCACTTTCTTGTGGGAACGCAATGGACTTATGGTGTGAGTGTGGTTACAATGTTTGATGAAGGTTTTAGTTGTAATTGTGCAAAGAAACCGCGCAAACCTTGCAAACATATTACGAATGTAAAGCTTCGTTTATATGGCACCTTTGACGAGCACTATATAATGCAATAAGAATTCACTAATATGGTTCCTTAGTTCAGCTGGATAGAACACCGGATTTCTACTCCGTAGGTCGTAGGTTCGAATCCTACAGGGACCACCATTCCCTCTTAGCTCAGTTGGTAGAGCACTTTGTTTACACCAAAGATGTCGTTGGTTCGAGTCCAACAGAGGGAACCAAAATACGAGGGTGAAGTGTTATGGTAGCACGGCGGATTCCAAATCCGCAAGCGAGGGTTCAACTCCTTCCACCTTTGCCAAGAATATCCTAGTGATGATGATTGGGGAATCAGAGCGCTCATAACGCTTCGTCGCAAGACCGGACTGGTTCGATTCCAGTCGCTAGGACCATTATATGCCCACATAGCTCAGTTGGTAGAGCGTTTGATTTACATTCAAAGGGTCCGCGGTTCGAGTCCGTGTGTGGGCACCAAGGCAAGTTAGGTTCGCGACCTATCCGACGAGTGAAATCGTGACAGGCGGGGAGAGACCCGCACAAAAACAATAGGATTTATATTATGACTAACGCACCTGAAAAGATATGGGCCGTATATCCTACGTCTGGTGAACGCGACAATTATACTATTTACGGATATAATGTTGAGCCATTTGTGCCAGCCGATGATGACCCTTGTTCAGTCGCAGAATACACCCGCACCGACGTAGCTGAAGCACGGATCGCGGAGCTTGAAGCGTACTTCAAATTAAATAAACAAAAAGGGGATGCACAAGATCTCAAACGTGAAGCGCAAGAGCAGTTAGCCCTGAAGGGAGAAGAGACATGACCATGAGAGATAAGATTGCGAAGATTATTATGGGTAACCGCAAAGCGTATAACTTTGAGGGAGCCTCCAAAGCAGATATAGAGCTTGCCGATGCCATCATCAAAGCACTGCCTGACTATGACGCGCAGGAAGCACGGATCAAGGAGCTTGAGGCTGCTTTGGGCGAATTTGCACGTTTTGCAAGTCGCAAAGATAAAAACGGCGCAAGCGTACCGTTTGGCCAAAGCAAGTTACATGCAGCCTACGCTGTTTGGAAAGGAGAAAAGACATGAGTGAGCAACCTACTGGCCCAGACTTAGAATTTGCACACATTGAGTATATCACAGGAAGCCCTGATCTTCAATCAAGTTTAGTTATGGAAACAAAAGAAACCAAGTTTCTTAATGACATGAGAGCAAGGCAAGATGTTGATACGCAGATGTTTGACAACTTGCGAGTTTATCAGGGGGTGCTTCAGTGTCGCATTAAGGTTCAGGAGTTCGATGGGCACGGGTATCAAGTGTCACAAGTGATGTGGGAATGGCGTGATGTGGAGGTGGTGACATGAGTGAACTACCAGAAAATATATGGACTTGGACTTTTGTGTCAGCCAAACAAAATGAGTTCATGACCGGAGGTTGGCATGACGAGCCTGAGCCACATCCAACGGGTAAGGAAACCAGATACATCCGATATGATAAACATACGGGTTACCTAGCTGACATAAAGGCAGCGTTTGGCGAGGCGTGCGATCGGATCGCGGAGCTTGGGGCGGCTTTGAGGGCAACAGAGGGCGGGGTTGTAGCAATGAACCAACCCGCAGAAAAGGCCATGCGTGAGATAGACAAGGCAACCATCGCGGAGCTTGAAGTGAACATCAACCTGAAAGCAGACTGGATAGAACGCACAATTAATGATATGGCTGTAGACGCTGAGCGAAACGCGGATCTAAACCTCGCCGGTTGGATTGAGCGCAGAAAGTCTGATGTTGGGCCTTATGCAGATCACATCATTAAAAGTGTCCGAATTTATGAGGTCGAGATTGAGCGGCTTCGCAAAGCCCTGAAGGAATCAGAAACATGAAAAAATCAACTACCTCATCTGATCTTGCAACAGAAATATCTTTGTTGCGAAGAAGTATACCATCGGATTTTGCAAACGAAATTGTAAACGCGCAGCCAATGGACGAGGATATACTCACTACACTCACTACATTGTATAATGGATCAAAAACTGAAAGTGAACTGAAAGATGACGGCTACGAACCAGTCTCTCCAATGGGCCTCATGTGGGTTAAAAAAATATAATGCTTGAAATTTTACAGTTCTACGTGAGTGGCTTTTGGGTCTGGTTGGGAATAACTTATGGTCTATGTGTAATTGCATGGTGCTTTGCGATTATCATGGATGCAGTGGGGAAGACAGTAAAATCAGCACGCATTGCAAAACAAGAACAGGGTGATATGTATCCTAAATGATACAACTGTTAAATAATACTCTTTAGCTGTTTACAACCGTTATAACTTATGTTATATTAGTATTAACGGAAACAAATAGGATTATATAATGGAATATGTAAATACAATCACAGCAGGTCTTCTGCTTCTTTCCATCGTCGGGCATTACATCGCTTGTTGCTTCCGAGGTGATAAAGACAACATCAAATCTATCAAACAACTGTTAGATGCAATTTTATGCGCCTTAGTTGTGATCATCATCTTTATTGACAACAATGGTGCAGTATGAGCAACACACCAAAAACAATCTTTGCGCAAAATTACGCGATGGGCTTACCAGAAGATAAGTCTTGGAACTCTCATGATGATATTGGCGGCATTGAATACACCCGCAAAGACGTAGCTGATGCACAGCTTAAAGTCAAAGAGGCTCGTATCGCAACGCTTGAGGCTGAACTGCTTAAGTACCACGAAGAGATTGGGTGGCTATATGATGAAGTCCAATTTTTGCGCGATACCGCTGCTCGCACCCGCAATAACAGCGCGAATGAAGACATAGATGGAGAAAAAACATGACCGATGCACTGAGAAACTTAGTAGAAGTAATCAAAACCGGAACGCTTCACAAAGAGAAGTATGGCGGAATGCCTTTACTGTCCCAATTCCACTCCACCTATCCAATTGATGGGTGGTCTGACCGCAACGCAATGGGCGCTTACCATGGAGACATGGGGAAGGCACATATGCTGCATAAGGCTGTTATTGACGACTACTCATTTTTGGTCGGTATCAATTGGGCTGAGGTTTGGCTTCCACACGGTTCTGGTGATTTGTATAAATTTAATGCAGGCAACGTCATCCCAGCCCGCGCGTGGTTAATCACAATTCTCATGGCGCTACAGGCGGATGAATAACCTCTTTTAAATATGTATCATAATAGATACAGTTTCAAGAAAGTTTTAAATAGTGCAAATTAACTGTTTACATCTGTTACAACTTATGTTATATTAGTATTAAGAGAAACAAATGAAAGAATTATATTATGTCTCGCGGAAAATACAGTTTAGCATATAAAGTTTGGCCCGATGGCTATCAGCACATTTTCAACTGCTTAGGTGAAGAACCTGCAGAGTGGGCGGGTAAAGCAAATGAGCCAGATAGAACCTTTGATGAAAAGACAATGGTTGGGAACTACGACGAAGAGGGCTATGATTATTATGGCTATAGTGCCTTTGACACAGAAAATAATTACGTTGGCAACGGACGAGGTATCGACCGTGCCGGGTATACGGAAGATGATTATCTATTAAACGTCGATGGCGAGGCTTATTATGAATAACACACCAAAAACAATATGGGCGCAAGATTACGCGATGACGCTGCCCTGAAGACAACAAACTAGGATTTATATTATGTCATATTATAACGCAGTCACGCTAGCTAAGTTCTATGCGACAGCTGCCCACAGCTCTATCCAACAGCGCCGGAAGTATACTGGTGATCCATATATCGTTCACCCAACAAGAGTTGCCATAACGGTAGTTCGTTACGGTGGTGATGCGAACATGCAGTGTGCTGCATACCTTCACGATGTCGTTGAGGATACTGGTGTAACTATAGTTGACATACAAGATATGTTTGGTGTAGAGATAGCACAGATAGTTGATGGTCTTACGGATGTGAGTCTGCCTACTGATGGTTATCGTGCCGTACGTAAAGCAATAGATCGTGAGCATAGCGCTAATGCTTCATATGCAGCACAGTTTGTTAAATGCGCAGACATCATCGACAACAGCAGCGATATAAGTGAAAATGATCTAAAGTTTGCCGCTGTATATCGTAAAGAAATGACAGCGCTTCTTGCTGTATTAGATAAAGTAATAGACACCCCTATATGGACAGCTGCTGTTAATTCAGTATTGGCTATGCCATATGATAATAAAGAAAACCTATGAAAGCGGCAAATATATCAGACATCGAGTTTGAGGTAGACGAAACCGCTTTAGATGTTGACCACTGTGTGTGTACTGTTAAGATTGACATAGGTGACCACAAAAACGCTTGCACCGTAATAGGTTGGACTCTTGACGAGGCATTCCGACGTGCTGTGATTATCGCAGACGCATTTATAGATTATGAAAAGAGCAACAAATGCTGATACTTGAACCAGGCTTTTACTATGTAAATAATGTGGGCACAAAGCACGGCCCAATTCAGAAAACAAGCCTCGGACGTTTCCACTACGCAGGTTCGTCTGGATACTTCACAGAAGCAGGACATTCTGAGTATGCCAATGACCCGCACTTGATAGCTAAGTGGTGTTCTTCTAATTCATTACCGCCGGTCGATTGGCGGCCGCCAATGTTCAAAAACCTAACTGATGCGGCCAAAGGCGCGTTGCTATTGGCGCAACATCAAGGTAAACTGCTCGAAGCATATGATGAGAATCTGGGATGGTTAAAAGTATACCCAAAAGATCGGCTTGACCATTCCGAATGCTTCCGCATTAAACCGGTGCAGAAACGGATTACAGGTACAGTTGAGTTTGTTGACGGTAAACCTGATTTCAAAACTTGGAAGAAGCTATGACAATGGAACTAATAAAAACCGTAGCTTCGGCTGAACAGCTCGAAAATGCTTACACCTCTAAGCACATACGATCGAATGAACTGAATCGCCTGATCGAACAGATGACCGGGCAGCTAGTATACAGGCCCCGTCTTGGCGGATCCGGACAAAAGCTGAAATGCAAAAACGACTACTGCAACAACATCGCGCTCGAGGGTGGCCGCAAACAGCTATGCCCAACTCACTACGTTAACTTTCTCGAAAGAAGTAACGCATCACAGCTTATTCCTAATTGCGAATATTGCAACAATAAGACCCGTCATGTTTTTGAAGATGACAGCGTGTGCAACAATTGTAGTGATGAGATACTACAAGAGCGTAGGAATATAACGCAAATGGCATATGATGCATGCCTGAAAACTTCTGAACTTGAAAACGCTGAAACTGTCCAAGAACTAAGAGCATGGATAAAGGAGTATATGCTATGAGAGATAAGATAGCGTTTACAGGGGCCACAACATGACCAAAGCGCCAGAAAAGGTATGGGACTTTTGGCCTCACGATGGGGGTAATCCGGTCTTATGGCGTGAACCCTGCCCCTTCCCATCGGATGATGCTGAGGTTTTTGAGTACACCCGCACCGACCTTGCAGACGCCCGCATCGCGGACCTTGAGGCCACATTACAAGAGGAGCGTTCTGCTAAATGGGAGATCCTTGAACACCCTTTGAAAAATCGTGTGGTGGAGCTTGAGACTGCTCTTAAATCTGTTTTGAAAGCCGTTGATGATGACATCATTATGGTGAGACTGTCTGAACGAACCGAGTTCATGGAACTGTTGGGTCAATTGGGCGATGCATTGTCTGGAAAAGAGACATGAGTCATGGAGAAAAAATAATGCTATCTACAGACTACAATCTTAATAATACTGGTGAGCGCAGGGCGGTTAGACAAAAACCAGCAGATATTACTTACCAGTTTAACAAGCATGAGCCGATAGCAGGTATGGAATATGCTGGAGGGGATATGTTCCAAGAGAGATATTCTCTCACGGTTACATGTGGAACCACATTTTGGTCAAACCCTGTACAATTACTCGAAAAGAAAAAGCATGCAATCAAAGTGACAGAAGCTTATTTGTTTAAGGATATGATCCCATTAGTTCGGGAAATTATCATGGTTGCTGATAACAGTGATACATATATCCTGGCATGTGAACTGCTTGGTAAAATGCAAGGGAAAGATGACTCGTGAAATTTAGAATTGTTGAAATTAACTCACGGCATCACCCGCAACTGTATTACATTGTTGAGAGTCGCTTCATGTTTTCTTGGCGTGAATGCGATCCGTATTTAGACAGTAATGCCGTTCTAATACGTAACCATTCACTCACGGTTCGCGAGGCAGAAAATTGGATAATTGCAGAGGAAAACGCCAGACAGTATTGGTTTGATGCCAACAACCCCAAAAGAGAAATTGTTAAATATATAAAATAAAGGTTTACACACAAGCTTAGTTGTGTTATAATGATATAGTACAACAAAGGAAGAACAACAATGAATCAAACATACACAAAAGACTATGATGAATGGAACGCACGGCGTGAGCGTAGTGTGCGAAATGATGATAATCAGCGCCTACGGCTGGACATCCCTGAAAATTTGCGATCACAATTTAAAGGGTTTGCATTCGGACCAATGGTGCTGGATGATGATGACGTTGCCCACGCATGCAAGGCAAAAGTGTTAGATCACGGCGACAGCATTTACAATTATGATTACAGTGATTGCTACTTACTTGATTACCATATTGTAGTTCACGATACTCACTCATTCGATGACGAACACAATATTGACTTTAATGCACCTCGTACATGTACGACTGGCATCAGACTCCGTTATGCAGGACAAGAATTATCGTTACACACAGTAGATACCACAGATGATGTTGCTGCTCAATCGTAGTTAGCTAATGGCGTATAGGTCCCACGTTGAACCAGAACGGACCTACTTTATTCTCAACAGCGGAGATACCAAAATGGTCAAAAAACTTTCATATATCATCGAATGTTTATATCCTGTTGTTATGAGTGGCGGAAGAGGTACGCTATTTGCACTTAGTTCGACGAGAACAAAAAAGTTTTAAAAGTGTAAATAAAGGTTTACATATGGCTTTAGTTGTGTTATAATAATACCAACAGAACAGATAAAAGAAATAAAGGATTATATCATGACTAAAGTATCACTTCGCAAAGCAAAAGCATTGCAGAACTCCCTCCAAGAAGCAATTACTGAAAACGGTTATGCTATTAATACTGCAATCGAGATTTCAGAATTTGAAGATCATCTTAAAAAAGAAGCAAGTCTTAAAGTAGAATTCTCTGCCGCGATGAGTAGACGGGGAAGCCTATTGGATGCTGTTTATGAAATCCGAGCAATGGTTGGTGCGGCAAATAGTGCAAGCAGAATTGATGGGTTGTTGTGTGCGTTAGCTAAACTTGAAAAGGATATTACCTTATTCCAAGTGCTGGCTAAAACGCAACCGAAACTAGAAAACAATGTTATTGCCGGTATGCTTATGAAGATCCGCAATCGCGAAGAAAGTTCAAGTCATTACAGACAATCCGATTTTGTGTCCACAACAATCTTCGACCCCGCTGAGATCGAAAAGATTAAGTGGCGTTTGGCTGAAATGAAAAAACTGAAACAGGATGTTCAAGATCAGCTGTTGGAATTAAATGTTCAAACTGAGATCACTTTGAGCTCAAGTACAACAGAGACGCTAAAAGCTGAAAGCATTCTTTAAAGCATCGGTCCTGCGACAGGTTTGAGTACCGCGACGTAGGACTGTGTGGCACCTAATGTTTTTGAAGATGTACGGGTCTGTTCATCCTCGAATGTTAGGTTCCACGATGGAAGAAAGAGATTAGGATAATTGTATAAACAAAGATGCGTTAAGCATCGTATCAATCTCGTGTTCCTATGAATATCATTATGTTGGTTTTGCTCAACATGTTTTATTTAGAAATAAGTGATTTTGTATTTTGTTAATTGTATTTTGCATTAGTGCCCAAAGTGGCGTTGCATATTGCATTGATTATTACTTACTTTCTTCCATCAACTACCATTTGCTTGTATAAATAGAGCATAAGAGAATATTACTAAGCCGCATTGATGTGGTGTGTGTGGATACCTTGACGGCGCGTCCGGTGAGGTCAATCAAGAAGCCTACCGGCGACACACACCTCATGAGCGCGGGCGAGAAGTTGGGAAGGGGTTCATGTCCTACCGTGGTTCGAATCCACGCAGATGGTCCCATGGGGAATTGAAGGTATGGTCGAACATACTGCCATCCGTCCACGCTCAACGATTATGCGGGTATAGCTCAGAGGCAGAGCACCTGGTTTCCAACCAGGGTGTCGGGATTTCGAAATTCCCTATCCGCTCCAGAACATGAGACCCTTCCCTGTCGGCGGACTGTAAATCCGTTGCTGTAAAATTGACGGGTTGGGTAGCGATGGGTTCAAATCCCTGGGGTCTCACCATTATTATAAGCCGCTTTTTGGTGGTGTGACTTAGCCGAATTGGAAGAGGCGCTGCATAGTAAACGCAAGTTGAAACGTGGGTCATTTGTCTGCATCGAAACAGACAGTCACACCTCCTGAGCGCGGATCATAAGAAGGCAATCCAGTAAGCCCCACGCCTCGGCGTTGAATCTGGAACGCGCTCAACGATTATGATATAGCGGTGAAACGGAGTTGAAATGAAACCTAACGAGAAATTTAAATTTACGGTACGAGACATCGAACTGATCGAACTTGCTCTACAGGGTAAAATGTCAAGGCGCGGGATGAGTGTGGCCCTCATTCCCAACAGTGTATATGCTCCAGAGCTACAGCGCGAAATTGATGAGATGAGAGATCTATTGGGTCGCATACATCATCAAAAAGTTTGGTACACTCCCAAAGACGGTCGATTCCAGGGTGGAGGATAACCTAAATTAAAGGTTTACATACACATTTAATTATGCTATAATAAAGTAATCTCAAATATGATGGAAAATATGAATAATAATAATACCCTTAATACCGCAGTAGATTGCTTTAGTGATCTGCGTCAAATGCATACTAAATTTAAAGTACATGATTGGTTTGAAGCAAACAAAGATAACAAAGAGTTGATGGCCAAATACCTTACTTTCCGTTTAAACATGTGTCTGGAAGAACTCCTGGAAACCGCGGAAGCTGCCGGACATTACCTTACTCAACTGGAGGATGGCTCGTTTGGTTTTATTCGAAATACAAACAAAGTAGATCCAGAAGAAGTTGTAGACGGTCTCATTGATCTTTGTGTCTTCGCAATTGGTACGCTCGACGTATTTGATGTTGATGGTGGCAAAGCTTGGGCAGCAGTGCATAACGCAAACATGGCGAAGAAGCCTGGTGTTAAAGAGGGTCGACCAAATCCATTCGGATTACCGGACCTATTGAAGCCAGAAGGTTGGACAGCGCCATCACATGAGGGTAATCATGGCAGTATCTCTAACATTATTTAAAAGCGCTTTCGACAATACAACTCACAAACGCATGGACTTCCAGACTTTTAACGGTCTGGAAGCTTTGTTGTATCAACTAGCTAAACGTCCTTTGAAAGGAAAAACTGATGCTGAACTTATATCGCCGGCTGTATATATCCCTGATACAACTCGGTCCAACAAAGCTGTACTTACTTGGGCAGGCTGGTGTGCTGTTGATATTGATGATGTTGACGTTGAGGGCGATTTAGAATTATACGTACGCAATCTCATTCCTCAATGGCGTTTCTGTTGTTATAGTACAGCGTCAAGCCGCGAAGGTAAACCCAAGTTTCGACTCGCGTTACCGCTCAACCGCGATATTTCGAACAATGAAATTAAACACTTTTGGTTCGCACTTCAATCTGAATTAAATGACGCCGGTGATAAACAATGCAAAGACTTGTCCAGGATGTACTACATTCCAGCAACGTATGATAATGCACATAATTTTGTATTTAGTGGTAACGGATCTGAAATTGACGTAAACGCACTCCTCAGTAAACATCCATACATTGAAAGAGCTAAAAGTGGAAATACTCTTCTCGATCGATTGCC
>TARA_R110000737_G_scaffold256561_1_pt1 | contig 10856 bp, 3 predicted proteins | sample TARA_R110000737 | Tara Oceans TARA_R110000737 (sample SAMEA4398027) | marine metagenome | biome: Polar Biome; feature: [SRF] surface water layer (ENVO:00010504); material: water (ENVO:00002006), including particulate matter (ENVO:01000060) such as... | depth 5 m
TTCTCTGACTTGATCCATAGTCATGTCACCCATAACATCAATACTCAACATGTCTTTCAGCTTGTCTAGAGTACTGCTTGCTCCTGCTTTAACAGCGTCAACAGCGTCATCAACTGTGTCACCAAAGTAACTGCTTGCTGCCGATGCGCCTTCAGAAACTGTAGCACCTAGATCAGCTCCTTTTTCTTTAGCAGCTTCAACGCCTTCAGAGATTGAAGTACTTACGGCTTCAACACCTTCAGAAACTCCCGCAGTTACAGACTCTACTGTATCACTTAGTGCTACTTTAGCATCGGTAACTGTTTCGCCTACTGCTTCTACGACATCTGTTGCTACTTCAGCAGTGTCCTCAACAGCTTCAGCGGCTGCATCTTGTACCTCACCAACAGTTTGGCCCACTGTAGACATTGCAGAATCTACTTGGCTTGCAAGACTTTCGCGTTGTTGCTGTACAGTCTCTGAAGCGCCTTCAAAAATACTAGGAGATTCTGGAGCTGCTTCCGCAGGTGCGTCTGAACGCAAAGTAATAACATCGTCAGCATAGATACGGTTTGCATCTTCAATGCTGTTGAGCGCCACTAACGCATCTACACTTGTTCCGTATTTATTTGCAATGCTAGAAAGAGTTTCGCCAGCTTTAATTTTGTGAGAGCCTACTGCACCGCCTTCTGCATATGCTTGCCTACGGTCTTTAACATTATAGTTACTGTTAACAGTTTTATATTGTTGCGGTTCAAACAAGATATAAGAGTAGTCACTTTCACCTTCAAAAGAAGACTCTACAGTGTTTCGGTACTTAACTGAGTCAAAGCCCTGAGACTTAATCCAGTACTGTAAGTCTTTAGTAAGCCTAGCACTTGCTATTTCATACTGGAAAGCACTAGTCAAGCCTTTATATACTGTTGGAAGCGTAGTGCTCTTCTTGTATCCAGTTGTTAAAGCTTCTTCAGCGCCTTCTAAATATGTATACTGCATAGACTCAATGTCTAATTTAAAATTCATCAACTCTTCTGCTTCACGAGTTAAAAGATTTAAGTTGCTAATTGCATCTTTACTCAAAGTTCCTTGCTCACGAGCAGCGGCAATCAAGTTGTTTCTATTAGTAGAATTTAAAAGTATGTCATCTACCGCCCACGTACCCATGTCTTCTTCTAGCACTAAAGGGTTCTTAACAGAAATATACCCACGACTTATTGACACAGGACTATGAGCACCTTCTCGTTTTACAGTTTTATCAAAGAAAGCTTGCACTTCTTTTTTAGACATGCTCTCGCCTTGTAAAGAAGCCACTGAAAATTTATTAATTGCTACGTCTTCATCTACAGCTTTAACAGCCATGAAGTTTGCTTGGCCCGAAGTTCCAATATGCAGCCCCAGCTCTCTAGGAAAAGCAAACGCAATTTCAGAGTCTCCAGTGTTAAAGCCTTTGACAGCCCTATACCACATGTTTGTTTCTTGAGAGTCTTTTAAGAACGCTTCAAAATTTAAAGCTCGTTGATCAGTAGTAAGCATTTCATCTGTGCTCTTAGGAACACTAATTCCGGGAAGCGTTTCAATTAAGTCTTGAATACTTTCAAGGTCTTCTGACTCGTTAAGCAACTTAGCAAGTTGAAAACGCGCAGCCTTACGTGTGCCAGCTTCAGTGAGGTTAGCTCCTACAGGTTCATTTTTAATTACTTCTGAAAAATAATCTACAATCTTACTCATGCCCTCAACTGCGTCTTCTGACACAGGGTCTAAGTTTTCAGCATTTAACATCGTGTGGTTAAGTTTTAAATCTTGTATCTCAGCATTTATTTGTTGGGTTAACGAACCATCCATATCAAACTCGTCTGCTAAGTACCCTGTCATTTCAAACTCTTCTATTTCTTCAGGCGTGTATCCTCGCTCTACACTAAACTCTCCGCCGCCTATTTCATCAAAGTCATCTGCAAGATCATCTGTAACGTCTCTACCTACCCTTTCGCGTAGTTGGCTGGTGACAGTCCCGTCAACATATGCGCTGAGTTCTTCTAGCTCAAAATCATCATACATAGCAGGAAGGTCGGGGTCATCAAATGTAGTGTTTTGATATTTAATATTTTCAACACGCTCTGCAATATTTTCTACAATCTCAGGCTTAAACATGTTGTCTGTACTGTCATCAATCTTTTGACCTAGCGCACTTAAAGCTTTAGTAGCTAGTTTAGTAGCACCACCTAGCACAAACCCAGAACGTAAAGTCTTTAAAGGATCGTCAGCATCCATAAACGCTGACCCAGCTTCGTAGTTATACGGCTGTCCAGTCATTTTATTTATACGCTCATCAGGCTCAGCAGGAGCATTAGGCACATCAACTTCACCACCAGTATTATACATTGTAGATTTGAATACATCGTCTTTTGTTATAGCATCTAACAATTTTGCATCCATTTCGCGTGTAAGTTTTCTAAACTCCTGCATACTTTCTTTGCCAACAATGGCGTTGCCCATAGAACTTCCGGGAATTTTACTTCCTAGTACTTGAGCAGGGCCGCGCAACACTAAGTTAGCAGCATCACCCACGATAGGGCCAAAGGGTGCAGTGACTAAAGCAGCTCCGGGCTTTCCAGTATACTCAGCAGTTTTACCGGCCCGCATAAGCTGATCTGCTCCAATACCGAAAGCGCCCCAACGCGCCATAGCTGCGCCATAGATTTCTGTATTGCTTTTATCCTTTTCGCTTTCGCCGCGACTTCTAATCCAGTTAGTCATGCGTGCAGTTTCAGTCATTAACAAACCTGTTACTGCGAGCTTAGCGCCGTTACGTACAGGGTCTTGAAATCCTTTTTGCACAGCACCTTTAAGAACAGTGTTTGTAAATGCTGCTGGGTATCCCATTAAACCAAACAAAATAGAAGTCGTTGGCTTAGAGTGTAGCAGCGGCTTTAATCCTGACATTGCTGTAGGGTTTAAAATTACTTGATTAGTGTATCGTCCTGCGCCATTAATAATTGTCTGGTAGAACTCGTCACTTCTTTTAGCGCCATTGTTAAACCACTCAGTAGCTTGCTTACTATCAATGCCCAGCTCATTTAACTCTCCAATGAGTGTAGCGGTCTTGCGGTTTTCAGGCATGTTGCCGTGCTTAGCAAGGTGCTCAATATTATCTTGAATAAAGTTTTTACCTGCTGCAAAAGAAGTACGCTGTACATACTTTGTCCACTGATCAAGCATAGTAATTCTAAAGAACTTGTTGTTTGCTTGCTGCATCTTCTCGTTGATTAAATCGTCACCCGCAATACGGTTTCCAAGCTGTGACATTGATTGATCCATTGCTACGCCCACAGACTGTAGCTCTCTATGAGCTTCGTTGGCTGTTAAACCATGGCGGCTTTGAAGATCAGAGTGTAGGTCTTTCGTAACATTTTTAAAGGACTGCTCAGATGCTTCTGCAAAACCTTTAATAGTATTCCTAAACCCAGCTTTGCTTAGATTAATCATTATTTCTGTTAAGCTGCTTACAGTTGCAAATCCTAGCAATGCTACACGAGTAGTTAACTGATATGCATCTGCGGCATTCTGCGCCTTTGTACCGTAACGCTCTAAGTTTTCACCTGTCGCAACACGATATAAATCTACCATGTCTTGCTTTTCATTTTTAGTTAAAGCTTGGCCTGCCTCACCCATTTCAGCATTAATCTTGTTGACCCACTTATTGATAAACTGTTCTTCGTTTGTAACACCCAGTACTTTCTTTTTAGCCAAAGACTTGCCAGCTTGAAAGTTGTAGCTAAGCATAGTCGCACGAATGTCTTGGTTTAAAAACTGAGCTAAACTAGCTTCGTCTTTAATTTTATCAAACACACGTTTAGACGAAAAGAAATGGCCACTAGTGCCAGCAGAAAGTTGGTTTTCTTTATCCAACATTCCAGCAACAATGTCCATTGCTTCAATTTCAGTAGCAGCTTCTTTTTCTTTCATCAACAATTTTACTAAAGCATCTTGGTTTTCTTCAACAGCTTTGCGATCCCACATACGCGGAACATAGTTCTCAACTTCGTGCTGGATAAGCCCTTCTTTCTTTAACTGGCGGCCAATCTTTTTCAAGTTGTTTTGTATTTGCTTTGCAGCAAGATCAATCTTCTTGTTGCCTGTGATTGTTCCACGAACAGCTAAGTTTAAAGCTGTGTTTACAGAGTCTTCTACTTCACCTGTAAGTGAGTGCATTGCAATAGGCTCAAGAGCAGCCATGAATTCATTGTTCAAAGTGCCAGTAATACGAGTAGCAACTTCCGAGAAGTCCATGCCTACAACTTTTTCAGTAGTCCTGTAGCCGATGTTAAACTGGTAGTTCAACAAGCCTTGTAAGCTCTTTGCGCTGTTAGAGAACTTTGTATAAGGCGTAAGAATTCCTGGGGCTTTTCCGTAAACCTTTCCTGTTAAGCTAGTGGCTGTTTTCCACAGGCCGTGAGCCATTTTACTTTTAACTTGTTCTCCTGTTGCGCCAGATGCAACAGCCTGTAATAGGATGTTGTTAATCTCTTCTACTGTTTCTTCACCACCACCCAGCTCTTTAACAAGCTGATTGCGTTTAAACACAATAGGGTTTTTAACATCATTCAGCATTTTAGATAGTATTTCAGGCGTAAGGTTTTTAAGTTTTTCTAAATCTACCATGATGTCATTAGCAGAAGTAGGGATAGTACCGTTATTGATACCTTCTTCAAAGACGTTAACACCTTCTGACTCAGGAACCGCAGAGTTATCTGCAACTTCTAAATCCTTTCGAGCTGCTTCACGCGCAACTTTACTAGCATTGCGTCCTTGAAACATCTCCATACCTTTTTTAAGTCCTGCACCAGCTACTGCACCCATACCGGCGGTAACTAGTGTTTGACCAGCACTATAATCTTCTCGCGCACCTGTACCTATTTCTAGGTTCTGTAACGCAACATCATCAGCAGTGCCAAAGGCTGCTCCATACGTAGCAAAGCCTGTCTTAGTAGTAGGCTGTGCGGCTGCTGCAACTTTGGCAAGTGTCTTACTTAGAGCTGCTCTTGAACCTACTTGAGCTGCTGCTGCGCCTGTACCGCCTTGGAATATTAAACTAGCAATAGCAGGGATTGTCTCAAGGTTTGCAACTGCATCAATGCCATAGTCTTTAATGGTTGTTGCCCACTCGCCTAAGCCAGTAACAGATACATTGTCAAAGTCTTTTTGAAGATCGTTAAAGGCTTTCTTTTCTTCGTCTGACCAGTCTTTAGCTTCTGTTGCTAAGTTTACTTTAGTACCGATACGCACAGTAATGTCGCGCAAGAACTCAGCAGGGCCATCATCAGAATAAGCAGCAGTGTCTAACAATCCACTAGTTACAGTTTTATTACGAGCAAGTGCGTCCATAACAATGCCGTAGTTCTTTTGTACAGTCGAGCTTTCTTCAAAGTCTGAAACAGTTTTTAACGAACTATTTATTTCTGTATTAGCTACGTAGCCTGCTAAAGGATCTATACGTTGTGAGTCTGACATTAAACTTTTCCTTTTGTCTATTTCTGATATTTGGCTTGGTAAGTTACAACGTACTTGTCATAGTTTTCTTGTGCTTCCTTTTGAATTCTTTTGAGGTCTCCGCCAGTTAAAAAATCTGTGGTTTTAGTCGTAAAGTTTTTAACACGCGTATATTTTTTTAAAGCTGATCTAGCAGACCTATATTCTTTTAATTGTTGTTGCTGTTCTGGTGTTCCTCTAACAGCTTTTGGCCCAATACCTACCATTTCTAGTATTGGTACAATAAGATTAGAATTCTGCTTGACAGGCGTTTTGCTTAGTGCTGAAACTCCTGCAATAGTTTTAGCCGCGTTGTTTGCATCTTCAGTTAGACTAGGTGTTGCCACAGGAGCAGGCGCAGTAATAAACCCGCTATCTATTAAATCATCACTAAGCTTTTGAGCACTCAGTTGTTGTAACTGCGTTCTAGCCTTAATAGCTGCTGGACTTGCGGGCGTAGATAAAATTGCAGTTAGTAGTGCTGGGCGTGTGCCCGCTGCTCCAACAAGAAGAGTACTTGCTCTGCCGCCATTTCTTAAAGAAGATAAAGCCTTTAGAGATAGCTCTTTGCTATAAAGATCGTCTCCGCTTAACAGTCCGTAATTTGAGTTGTGCGTATCAGAAGCCATGCTAAAGAATGGACTTTTTGTGAATCCCAACCTAATGTTTTCTACCATTTGTTGATTTGCCCACTGCATTGCAAAAGCGCTATCCATGCCTTCAATGCCACTAAATCTTTTATATAGCTGCTGACTTAAAATTGCTACTTTGCCAAAGTGCTGTAGATTAGTAGCTGTTATTTGTGCTGTTGTAGCGTCTTTAGGAAGAAGGCTTTCTATATAACTATTTGACAATTTGCTATCTTCGGCAGTAAGCATCTCTCGGCCAATTGCAGCTACTTGTTGAACTCTTTCAGGCTTTAAATTTCTTATACGTTGATTAATATTAGATTGACTATCGGCAACAAGTTGAGACAAGTCTTGGCCGGTCGCGTCTACCATTTTAACTTCTACGCCATCATTGAACTGTGCACGTACACTTACTTGTATTGACTCCCCATCGCTCTTTGATATGTAAACATTTTTAAACTCTCCGTATTGAATACCAAGACCTCGAAGATTTTGTGCGCCTTCACCAAATGTCTTTCGGTACTCTTCTATTTCTAAAGCATCTTGAAGCGCATACGTATAGTTACCTGACGTTTCAAAGATAGACTTAACAATTTTAGGATCAACTTTTCCAGTAGCACCTATGCCACCTTTATCCGTAATGTTATCTCCAATAGCCTGCTGAGTTGTGCGGCTATCGTTGCCTGCAAATAAATTTACAATCGGCATTGTCATAGCATCATACATATTGCTAGAACGGCCTTTAAGAGCTTCGTTTTTATACGCTAACTCAGGGTTTGCGCCAAACTCACTTAAACGCCTTTCAGCTATCTTTGCATTGTCAATTGTATTTTTCTTCTGCTCTCCTGCCAATTTAATTGCAGCGGTATACATGTAAGCGTTGTAATCATCAGCATTCGTTTTAGCTTTATATGCTGCATGTTCTGGAAGGGCTTCAAGAACAGCCCTCGCACTAGCATTAAAGTAAGCGTCTTGACCGCCTTTAAAAGCTGTGCTTTCACCGAGCCGTGCAACTGCACGTTGATCTTCTTTTAAGTTAGATTGAAAGATAGCGTTCTTTGCGTAAAACCCTTCTTGCTGTAAAAACGCATCGTTCTTCTTTTTAAGGACTGCGCTGCCTATTTTGCTAAAGGTATCCATACCAAACTCGATAAGAGCTGCTTTCTTTTCGCGCTTTCTTTGTTTATTTTCACGATCAGTATTTCTTTGACGGGCCTCACCAAGAAGCTGTTCGCCTAAGATTGAAATGCTTTGAGGTTTTTTAGCCATTATACTTCTTCTCCAACAGGTGCAGCCATCAAACTCTCAGTGTTTGCGGCAGGTGTTTCAGGACGAGACATTAAACTCTCTTGGGGTTGAGCTGTTACTTCTGGAAGAGTTTCTAGCTCTTGTTCCATTTCAGGCGTTAATATTCCAGCCGGTACAGTTCCAGTATTTTTAGATTCTTTTAATCTTTGGATTTTATCGTCACTTAAAGTAGTGCCAAACAACATCTCTTCATCTTGCTCATCTTCCATCTCGCCTTCGTAAATGGTCATCGGGATGTCTTGACGTTCTGCCAAAGCCATTAGCATATACGTAGCAGGCTCAGCAATCATTAACATTAGATCAGGATTCCACTTGCCTTTAGTAAAGCCGTCATACAGCACAACCTGAACCAAGTTCATAATTGGAGTGCCTTCTGCAATCGCTTCTAAAACAGCTTGATAGGTTTCTGGCTCAGTAAACTTATCCCACAGATATTCACAAGCTTGGTTAACTGTTGTCATCTCTGGAGCTTGTTCAAAGGGTGCTGGGTTTTCAGGATCATTTGTTAAAGATTCGCCGGGAATAGGTCGATCCATTTTGCCCTGAAGGGTGTCCATTTCTGTCAGCATGTCAGCCATAATCTTATCGTCCTACGTTGTTTACGTTGCTTAATGAATTCATGTGGGAATAGTATCCGTCTACAACCGCTGCGTTACCAAACGAACCGCCCATGTTAACGCCGTAATTAGCTTCAGGCATCTGAAGCATTTGACCGCCACCTACGTCTACTTGCTGAAATTGAGCAGCACCTGAGCTTGCGTACTGCTCCTCTTGTGGGTTAAGTTCACCAGCAATTCGACTAGAGATTCCTGATTTAATGCCCATTTCTATTCCTGCTACGGGCGCATCAGCTATACGTTTAATAGTATTAGAACCAAAGTTTGTAACTTCGTCACGGGCTGCTACTTTAGCGTTGTCCCAGCCTTCTGATAACAAGTCTTTTCCTTTATCAAACCAGCTTTTGTCTTGGTCTATTGTCATTTGATCAACCATATCTTGCATAGCAAACTCTTGCGTTTGTGCTATATCAAGATCAGTTACTGCAGTCTCCATAAGGTTTTCTTTAAGATCAAAGGCGCTCAGATTATCATCAGGGTTTGCTAATATTGAATCAGTAACTCCAGTACTTGTCTCAGCAATTGTTCCAGTAGGCGCCCCGCTACCTACTGTCGTTTTATTTGTCATTGTTCCAGCGCCAATTGGAGACTGTCGCAAAGACTGTGCAGCAGCATCTAAAGCCTTAATAGTGTCTTTACTTGCTGTAAGATTTGTCATGCGGGTAGTAAACTTACCAGTTGACTTAGCCCATGCGCTGTCTCCACCTGTAAAGAAAGTAGAAGAAGCATCTGCAAACGGAACTTTCTGGAAACCAAAAGAGCTTGAAAGCTTGTTAGCGGCTGTCTTAGAAAACTCGCCTACAAAGTTTGTAACGCCTTCGGTTACATTCCGAAACACGTTGCCTGCTTTGCTTACAAAGTTTGCTGCGCCTTGCATTACTTTACCGGCCATAACACCTATATTTGAAAAAGCCCCACCCAGCAAACCTGTTCCAGCAGTAGTAGCTGTTGCAGCCGTGCCAATAATTCCAGAGCCTATACTGCCTAATTGTGCCATAAGTGCACCGCCCACCATTGGAAGAATAAACATCATAGCAAGCTGACCCAGTATACCGATCTTGCCCATGAACTTGCCAAACTTTGCAAAGCCCTTTTTAATGCCCTTGCCTATTTTTTTAAAGCCTTTTTTAATGCCCTTAAAAACTTTACTAAAAAATCCCATTGTTTTCTCCGCTTATTCCGCTGTTAATTTGTTGATAGCACTTGAAGTTACACTATTAAACGTGGTGCTGTTTTTAGTAAGAGCTTCATTTCCTAAAGCTGTAGAGTATAGTTGAGCTTCTCGTTGTTCGCTCGCTTCATACGCTTGTCTAACATATTGAGCTTCGTCTCTAAGCTGCTGCCAAATTTGCGTTTGCTCCATAGCTGACATGTTATAAGCATTCTGAACATTGATTTGATTAGCAGCATTTTGAGCCGCAGTGCTCGCAGTATTAGCTTTACGCCTCCACTGAACATTAGATTGTTCAACTGCTTGAGCGTTTGCAGCATTCCAAGTCTCACGCGCTTGTTCTTGTGCTGAGTTAAACTTAGAGATGTCTGCTTCAATCTGCATGTTAGCTTTTGAAGCCTCTAAAGTATTCCCTGCATTTAAAGCCGCTATTTTATTTTTCTCTGAAGCATTAAACTGTGACATAGCGTTTGTCTGCGTTGCATTGAACTGCTGCATGTTGTTTGCCATCTGTGTTATAAACTGATTTGTCTGGTTCTCTGAAGTAGCGTTAAACTGTTTAGAAGCGTTAGACGCAGACTGATCAGAAAGTATACGCTGTTGCTTCATCTGCTGGTCAAGCACCGTGGCTTGCTGACGATTATTAAGATTAAGCATGTCCATCTTTAAAAAGCTTTGAGCATTTGTAACAGCTACTTTAGTACGAGCATCAGCATTCGCTAAGTCCATTGTAGCCATAGCCGTAGCATTTTGCATTGCTGCTTGTTGATCAGCGTTAAAGTCTGTCATAACCATCGACTGCATAAACTTACTGTTTGCTAACTCAACTTGCTGGGCTTCGTTAAACTTAGCCATGTCAAGATTAGCAACAGTAGATGCATTACCTACAGCACGTTGTTGATCAGCATTTAATTGAGCAATACCCATTGCCTGTGCAATCTTTGCGCCAGTCAGATTAGTCTGCATGTTCTTGTTGAGGTTAGCTAGTTCTGTTTGCTGAGAAGCATTTAAGTTATCAGCACTCGCTTGGTTCAACGCAGAAAGATTAGCAAGCTTTAGTTGCTGATCGTTAGTAAGATTTGCAAGTTCCATCTGCTGCTTAAAGCCTGCATTCTTTGACAAGAAATCAGCAGCTACTTGCATCTCAGCCATACGCTCTTGATTCTTTGCTGTCATGTTCTCAGATTGAGTAGCATTCATAAACTGCATTTCAGCCAGTTCAACCTGCTGTTCGTTACCTAAGTTTTGTGCCCGCATTGCTTGTTCGTTCATTGCATTGATTTTAGCGGTTTCTTGCAGGTTTGATAAGTTCTGAGTACGTGTCTGTTGCTGCATTTGAGCAGTAGTCATAACAGCATCTTGTCTAAACTGGCTTTGCATTGTTGCCATCTGCTGAGCCATCTGAGCTGTTTGAGAGTTAGCTGTCTGCTGATTAGCACTGTTAGATAAACGTCTCTGCATGTCTAGTGTTGCGGTAGACATGTTAGCTTGTTGTTCGTTGCTTAGGTTTTGAGCTGCTCGTGTTTGTAGTGCTTGAGCATTGCTTTGTGCTATTGGCATTGCAGACTGAATGATAGAGTTAAACAACGCATCTCGACCAACACTCGAAACAGACAAGCCGCGTTT
>TARA_R110000737_G_scaffold5049_4_pt1 | contig 10853 bp, 6 predicted proteins | sample TARA_R110000737 | Tara Oceans TARA_R110000737 (sample SAMEA4398027) | marine metagenome | biome: Polar Biome; feature: [SRF] surface water layer (ENVO:00010504); material: water (ENVO:00002006), including particulate matter (ENVO:01000060) such as... | depth 5 m
AGTAGTGTAATTCTTTAGGGTGTTAGTCTCTGCAGCATTAACAACATCTGAGCTTGAGTCCTCAAATTGAGAAAGCTTTGCAGGGTCATTAAGAATACCGCTTAATAGGTTCTGTTCGCTGCGAATGTATCCTGCAGAAGAGGTCATGAATTTATCAAGATAATTTTTTATTACCTCAGCACCTTCAACATCACCAGATTCTTCGGCAGTAATATAGTCTTGGTAAAGTGATTGACCTATACCGTATAATCCGGTATTAGCCTGTAGACCCTCAACGCCTGCAGTTAAAGCACCTTGTACTCTTGCTTCTTGCTTAGACTCTGCCTGTAGTTGCTTGCGCTCACGTTCCTGCATAACTTTGTTACGCTGTATTGTTGTAGCATATTGCTGTGCCAACTGAGGAAATGAACTTTGTACCTGTAAGGGTGTGTTTAATTTAGCCATTACTTAACTGCTTTTTTTCAAATCTCTTAATCAAAGTCTTCATATAAGAATGAAGTTCTTCCTTGCTGCCTTTTGATACCAAACCTTTAATGTCTTTCATCTGCGTTGGATTAAAGATATATTCACCACCGGTCATCTCTGCAATCTTACTGCCATCACGAACTATATCAATAGGATTTTTAGCGTGAGAGAATTCACCAGGAGTTTTTTCTATTTCACCGCCTTTTTTAAATTTTATAGGATTACCAAAAAAATCTCTTTGAGCTTGAGTTCCTCCAATGGTACTTCCGTCTCCTTGTGATTTAGATGCACCGTAAGATGTTATTGCCGCTGCACCAATATCAGCCGCACCTTGAAGTCCTGAAAGCATAGTCTGTAGACCTGCAGCTTGCTGGTTCTCTGCTGTTTGCTGTAGGGTGGTTAGTCTTTGGCGATCAACATCTTTAGCTTGAATCATTTTTTCATAAGCACCTAACAACTTATCTTGACCCTGTTGTTCTAAATCAAATTTAGTCTGAGCTGCTTGACTTACAACACCTTGAACGCCACCAAGAACACCACGTGTGCCAGCGCCTTCCATAGTTTTTGCCCCAGCAGAAATAGCCTGGTCTAACTGGTTTTGCATTTTACCTTCATTAAGAGCCTGTGCTTGCTTCTGGTAAAAGTTGTAGTAATCCTCTTGTGTAGTTAGTGAGGGCATCATCGCCTTTAAGTCAGAAGCTTCTTTGGCTGCTTCTTTCTGTGCCTTATATCCCTGGTATCCAGCAATAATAGATGGCACTGCTGATAAACCAGCAGCAACAGCTAAACCAGCAAATGCTTTTGGCGTTTCTTTTTTATTTGTTTTCTTCGCTTTCATACTACAAAAATAAGGTTTTATGCTCCTTGTTGGTTATGTAAATTACTTTTGCTAAATACAGTGTTAATTGCATACAGCTCAACATGTGTTGTGTTTGTGTTTTCAAGTTCAATTTTAAGGAACGAATCACGCATTGGGTCTCCATCAATACTATTAGATGATACTATAAGTAAATCATCACCAGTGTCAACGCTAGACGCAGTAGCATCTGCAGTGATTTGTCTACGACCAGATATACTAGATATGTTTAATCCAGTGTCTGTAATAGCAGCCCCATCAACTTTATAGATATCTGCTCCAATAGCTATAGGTAAATCAGAAATGCGTGTGCTGATGTTAATCTTATCACCGGCAACAGAGTATGCTTTGCCAATAGAAAGCATGTTAGAAGTGCTATTATTAGTGTCTCTGTTTATATGTGCATAGTAATTACGCTCTCTCTTGTCAAAAGCACCTACTGAAATTGATGACAACTGATCGGTGTTTGAGAAACTACCTGACCATGGAGAATTTCCTTCTAGGGAAATGGACTCATAACTCTTAACCAAAGATGGGTTAATTGTAGAGGCTGCAACTATCTTACTATTGTACTGAGTACCATAGAAATTGTTTCTAACTTCATTAGTGTCATGAGTGTACATTCTACCACCACTAAATGTAAAGAAGCTGTTCTTTATATATCCCATTTTTTCAGGAATGTAAGAGTAGAAAGAACTCCAGTATCCAGATTTAATATCGTAACCAACTGTATAACCAGTAAACACTTTACTTGCATTAGTAGAGCTAAATGTAAGATCTGTTGAGCTGCTAAAAGAAACTGTGCCTTCAGCTATATTTACTTGCGCTTCACCGTAAAAGTCATTTGTTGAATTAGTGACAACAACATTAACAGTATTGTTAGATGTTTCTAAATCATTTGAAAGCTGTGTTGAAGCATCATCAAAATATATAACTCCATTACCAGCATCTTCAGGGTTCATGAACATGTTTGCCCATTCAATATCTGTATTGTCCCACTGTAAGAATTCAGATCCAAAATTAACTCCAATATCTATCGTTCCGTCACTTTCGGTTTGTAATTCACTATCATAACTGCTGCCGCCAGTAACATCAACCGAAACAGTTGATGAATATATACTAGGGATAGATACGATATACTCATTATTATCTGGATCAAAACCACCGTTTATCTGTAAAGATTTTGCAAATTTCTTTGCATTAGAGAAAGATTTTGTAAAGAAACCATCCATGAACTTTTCACTAATTGGCTCAACACCACTAGCACCAAAAGCCATAACCTTACCAGCTTGTGCGTCAGTGTAAAAGATTCTACCAAATCTAACAACAACAGATTCAGGGTTATTATCACACCCGAAATTTCCACTGCGGTAGATAGGAAGACCTAATACATCATTAGAAGCTACAAGATTCGCATTATCACTAGCGTATTGTATCAAGTTTCTAGATACCGGAACAACAGATAATTTACTGTCCTGCAACATTGTAACACCGTCACCAACACTACTCATGTACTTGATGCCTCCATAAGAAGAATCAAAGTCTTTAAAATTGGCTATACTAAGATTGAAACTAGACAATTTCAATTGACTACTGTCAAAGTTAAAAGGCTCGCTATAAGAAACAGAAGCTATACGCTTAATCTGCATAGTATTAGGTGAGTACAAATTAGCACGACCTTGACTATTTTCTTGAGAAGCAAAGAAATCTGAAAGACTAAAGTCCTCTATGTAATCTGTTAAATAGTTGTATTCTGTTACAACAGTACCGTGTCTAAGCTGTCTTAGTCTAAACCATACATCACCATCTTTAATCTCTACGACAGGATCGTTGTTTGTAATAGACATAGATACACCTGTAGCTGTAGTACCGGATAATACTGTACAATCACCTTGATATACAAATCCAGAAATATCGCTTAAGTATACGTTGTTTATTTTAATCTTAACACCACCTGCAGATTCAAAAATATCTCCTTTAAATACCTTATCTGTACTATGGAATGTTCCCGATCCGCCATTGTCTATTACATCAAAGGTTGATGTTGTTACTGTTCTTTCTCCTTGGTGAACACCATTAATAACAGGATAACTATGTCCTACTTCATAATAGGGAAGTCCTTCTGTTGTTTTTTTCTTAGAGTATATCTCCACGATACACTTGTTATCCCAGTCATCAGAGTTGCCCAAGACAGCCGCTTTTCCAAATTTACTACTTCCGTTGTCTTCCAATATAAGGAAGAATCCAGTGGTACGATAAGTGGTGTTGTCGTTAGAGTCATTCAGTATTGGGTTTGTTGTAGGGCTATCATCAAAATACTCATAACCAACTACATTAAATTCTACACCGTTAGGGTAGTAGGTCCCACCAAATTTATAGATACGAAGCTTATCTCCTTTGTTATAAGCGTAGTCAATTAAAGCTCCTTTAGCTTCACGGTAGCTATCTTCTTTTCCAGACAAAGATCTAAGTGAAACAAAGATTTTATCGTCATAGGTACTGTTTATATTCTTTACAGTAGGATTTGTTCCTGCATATGCCTCTATAACAGAGTATTGTAAGAAAGAAACTATAGATGTATTACCAGAGTATACTGGTGACCATCTCTTTGCCCATGATGGTGCGTTATTTTTTAAACGCATTACCATAGATGTTTCTCCTTTGTTATCCCTTTCTGAGAACCATTTTGCATAAGAATTACCTATTCTATTTACAGTGCCAGAACGATTACGATCATCATAATATACCACACCAAAACCGTGTGTTGCACCAGCCTTAAAGGAAGGTGATCCTTGTGTACCTTTTATATATCTACTGTTGTTTTGCTCAGTTTGATTAACAAATGTACTTAACAGCTGCTTTTCAGAGTAATTGTTAAAATGAGGGTCCGAAGCTGTTATCGTTGCATATGAATCATATAAAAAGTTGTCTCCTGTATATTTAATATTAATACTCTTAGTTCCTTGATTAGGAGTTATTATATAATCCTCAGCAATACTCCTAGGGTCAGTATAATCCGGTGCACCGCCACCAGCGTCCACAGTAGATCCATAAAGAGTACCTATCTTAAGGTTTGCACTTTCAACTCTTAGTTTTATTGTAATCTGTTCTGTTGTAGAGTTGTAATTACATCCCCATATTTCTATAAAACCACTGCCGTTCCAAAATCCCCAACGCTCATTATCTGCAAATAGTATAGCTAATACCGGCTCAACATCTCTTATTTTAGAAGCATGAGCAGATAATTGATCAATAGAATCAAAGCTTACTGGATATTTCTTTGATATTTTTGATATGATAGCATTCGCTAATTGTAGTTTTGTTGTAGATGAACCTACAGGTATGTTTTCTAAAACCTTTACAGGAGTCATGTCAACTTTTATTTTTGAGTGGACACGTCCGTATAAATCCTTAGTAGTATTACTCTTATATTCTTGCCATGCAACAGGATAATCAAAAACAAATAATTCTACTATCTCTGGGTCCACCAGAAAATCAACAGTAAAAACAGAGCCCTCTATAAGATTAGAAGGTATTGAACTAAGATCAAGGGTTACTTGTCTTTCTCTATCACTAGTTATAGGAGCGTCACTAGTAACACCCCTTTTATTGTAATTTGGTGATAATTCACCATCTATCACAACATTGTCGTATCCCTCAATGTAATTACCATACATTAAACGATTACCAGAGATAGCTTGAGTTTCTGCAGCTAAAGGTACGTTGTCAAACAACTTGTTACGCTCATCGTTTGTGATAACAGAATAACTAGCATCGTTTGTAAAGTCAATTGTTTTGCTTAATACAGATGATCTGTCATTATCAATTTCATCTACAATAAAGAAAGCACCTTCCTTACCGGACCTAGCTAATAGACGTATTTTACTTACATCACCTACATTGGTTTTAACCGTTACTCGTAGAGAGTTGTTCTGTTTCTTGTTTTCTTCGCTTGTAATGCCGTTAATTAGTTGATTTGCACTATAAGTAACAGTGCTGTATGGACTAATTGCGCTTAACTCACCATCTAAATACTCATACTGATATGCAAATTGAAACATTTGCTCGTACAGATTATTAAATGTAATATCTGTATCTGTGTAATACTCCCATGTAGGAGACTCTAATGGAGGTTGTTTGGCTGTTGTAATAAACAATAAACGTTCATCACTAGACAGTGTTGTAGAAGAGTCAGAACCTGTACTGTATTCCGCTGGATATCCACCAAGTTCTGCTTTAGTAGCATTTAGCTTTTTAGGTGAATTCTTACCATCTGTAAAGTATAGAAGCGTCTCACTTTTTTGATTTACAATAATATCTCCTTTAATAAAAGACTTTTCACTAAAGTTAAGTACAGAGTCTTGGTAAATCTTTTTAGCCCTGTTAAGCTTTACACTGTATTTATATATACTATGATTGCTATTACTATTGTATACGAAGTAATAAACCTCATCTTTCTGGATATTAGTAACACTACCAATAGTTCTATTTGTTCCTGCAGGCAAGGTATCTGATGCTGATGCATACGAAACAACAGTATTCCCCTTGACGTTTTTAATAACGCCACTGTTACCGTCTTCGTCATTTGAGACACGTATGTTCAATGCGTCTGAAAGCTCAACACTCTTAAGGATACGATCATCGTCATCCTTGTTTAAGTATCGTGGGAATAACTTATCTATTGCCATTAGTATTTAGGTGCTTGAGTGAAATTTTTACGAATAGTCTTAAACGCTTCTTCTTTGGTAAAGCTTTTTAGTCTAGCGTTCGCAATTCTACGCTCGTTGTAGTATTCTGTTCTTGCTCTCATTTTCTCGTTCATAGGAACGGTACTCTTGCGCTCAATCAGTTTGTAATAAACATAAGCTCTTAATGCAGAATCAGCGTAAATATGTATGCTAGGGTTCATAGACCTTGCTTCATCAGCAATATACTCTATAACAATGTTGCTTACACTCTGACCTGTTCCTATTTCAATTCTGTTTTGGTCGTAGTTTATTCTAAACTCACCGCTATACTGACCTCCTCCGGCACCATACAACCTTCCTTCTGTTGTGTCGTGTAGGTAATTACGGAACACATAACTTTCTTCACCTGTTGTAGAAGTTGTTATGCCAGTCTTATCATCTACACGATCATAAACACCGTCACCATCAGAATCTATTTTGTTACCCGCAGCATCTACAGAATACTTTTGGCTGTAATTTATGTTTTTGTTTTCACCGAATACATAAACTAATCCATCAGAACCTGTTGTGCCTATCTTAATGTAATCAACAAAGTCTTCAGGAAGCTCAACAGTATTGTTGGCCCCTACGCTTAACTTTAATGATCTAACACGTTTTAACATGTCAAATCCCATCTCACGTATACCTCTTAAAGCGAAGTTACGTATGACTGTGTTTGATACACCAGCAACAAAGTCATCACCATCACTAGTGAGTACAAAGTCATTTACAATCTGTGCTACTGTTATTCTGTCTCTTGCCATTATGATTGTGCTTGAGCGCCATAAGCCATTACAGCTTCATCACGCAAATTTATTCCTATCATCTTGCCTATCTCCATGATCAAGCGAGGTATGTGGTGATCAGGAACCTCAAAGTCAATACTAAGCGCTGCACTGTAGATCTCTTTTCCAGCTGTAATTGTATAACCAAAACGAGGAACAGCAGCAGTACGTGAACCGTCAGCAGGTAATAAACCTTCTGGCTGCTTGTAATATCTCATTTTTATCTTCTTTACACTTGTTGGAAAAACCTCAACCTTATCGCTTAAAAAAGCTACAGGGTGTGAAGATACCGGTGAGGATAGATCGCTCTGTAGAAGGTACTCTAACTTCTCCTCATCGTATATAATATCAATAGGTGTAGATGTAGTTTGACCAAATACAAAGCTACCTGATACTCTTAGTGATATTATACGTGCTAAGTCATAAGGCTTGGAAAATACACCATTAGCCTGTGTTAGAGTTTCTGTCTTAGAAAATACAGATAGATCCTCTTCTAACTGCTTCATCTTTGATAAATGTCTCTGTACGTCTAGATTACGAACCTTAAGGCTCTTAGCAACATTTAGTTCCTGAAATATAGAGTTAAAGACGCTTGTTTGTGCAACTGATGCAAAGCTATTGAACACAGCAGGCGTGACAAAGCCACGCTCATCTTTGTTCGCTAAGTCTTTCAGTGCATTATATACTACGTTTACGCTTGCCATAGCTGTTTTATTGTAGACACAAAGTTACCAAAAAAAGAGGGGCAACTTTTCAGCTACCCCTCAATAACAACAAGTGAAGATCAAAAGATCTTATGTAAATCTAAGCAATCTCATTTAGACGAGCAACAATTTGCTCATAAACAGGTGCTCCCTTTTCTGTATTGCAGAAACGAGTCATAACATCTCCTGTATCCATCCCTGCAGGAGTAGACACAATTAGTGTACCTGTATCAAACCAGAACATACCATCTGGACGGCTTGATAATATCTGAAATTCAGATGCTTGCATGATAGCAGATCTCATCTTAACCATTGGATTGTCAAACATCTTGATAAAAGAAGTAGGACTAGATTTAGCATGACGTAATAACTCACGCTTAATACCCATAGTCTCTTGAGAGATATTAATACTTAAGTACATTGCAACAGGTAGAAGCTCTGTAATGTCCTTGTCACGGACAAGAGAAATAGCTTCGTGCTGTTTGAATTCCACTTCTAGTTCCTCTTCAGCAGTCTTATCATTATCTACAAGTTGAAATAAACCACCTCCATTCACCTTATTGGATGGGTGAGAGTTTAAGTAATTGATAAGATTTGGCTGAGTATAAGGAACACTAATAATACCGTTTTCAAAGACTACATGCTGACGTAAAGCGTTTGCGCTCTGCTCATCAGTGTATATTGAAGGTTCGTTTGGACAGTATCTTATTTGACGAACAGTATTAGAAGGGTCATCAAAAACAGTTACTCCATTTTGTGGAAGAGAATACCATATACCACCACCTTTATTTAACGTGTAGACAAATATCTTTTTACGCTCAGGTAGGTTTTGTTTTATAGTATATCCCTTTGTAGGGGTTGCTTTTTCAGCGGTGATAGGTGCAGATTTTGCACGAGGGGATTTAGCAGTTGCCATATTGAATATTAAATTAAATCAGTAAATAAAAAAAGGACTGCCCCGAAGGACAGTCCTATGTTTTGCTTAAATATTTAACCAGCTTTTTTGATCAATACGTGACGGTTAGCCGCACGTGTAACCAAAGCAATCTCAGAACGGTAGTTGAACTGAGCTAAATCTTTAGTGTCGTTAGACGCACCTAAGATAGAACCTGTCATCCAGTGCTCCATTTCACGAGAGTAACCATTAGTTGCTTTGTAGTTCAACTCCAAAGACGGGTTACGATCTCCTGACTGAGCATCAACTACAGTTGACATAGGTACAGCAGCACCAATGAACTGAGCAGCAGCAGCTGTTGAAGCACCTAACAATGTAGGGTCGTTCAACAATTTCCAGTCATTCTTGTGGAAAGTGTAACCACCACGAGAGAAAGATTGGAAACCTAGCTCTATAGCCATGTCTTTGCTGTTGTTAAATGCACCATACTGAGAAGTTACACCTGATGTAAGAGCACTTCCAGCAACGTTACCACCCGCTAACATATCATCAATCTTTAATGCCTGATGACGGTTTACGTATAGAGCGTACTCTGGAGAAGCACCTTGACGGTCAAGTTCTTTTACAAGAGCATCAACGTCTGCTATCGTATCAATGTAGTCTCCGTGTACGATACCACGATCTTCAATTGCACTGAAGTAACCTTCAGAACCTTCAATCCCAGCAATGTTACCAGACTTCTGTCCTAACAACATCATCATCTCACGCTTGTCCATAAAACGCTGACGAGTGTCAGACTCAGATTTTACGTACCAACGGTAATCTCCACCACCTAAGTTGATCCATCCGATGTTAGTAGCTTGGCTACCAGTCACCTTGTAGATCTCCTTAACAATCATGTAAGGGTTAGTGTACTTAACTACATTGCTTTCTAGGTATTCACTCTGTTGGTCAGAACCTTGAGCAAACAAGTTACCAATGATTGGGAACTCTAGAGCAGAAGCAGCTAAATCAGGCACAGACTCTGCAGCAACTAAAGGCTTAACAATGAAAGAGCTGATAGCGTTGGTGTTTGCACTAGACTTAACTACAGCAGTAACCAATACACGTACATCACCAATCAACAATACATCTTGCTCACGTACCATCAAGGTAGCAGCAGAAGTAGCTGGGTTTACATTCGCAGCAGCAACAGGAATAGTTACAGCAGCACCGGCACTATTACTAGTTTGAGCAGTTGTTGGAGTGAACTTTGCACGTGGGTGCAAACGTTGCTCTTCCCACCACTGAACTGAATCAGCAGTTCCGGCAGCCTTTACAGCTCCAGTTAATTGTAGGAAACCAGTGATACCTTGGTTGCCATACGTTTTTACCAACAACTCACGGTTGTCTGGTTTGTTTACTCCGTTGATAAACGAAGCTAAATCTACATATTTCGCAGGGTCTAATCTACGTTGTGCATTTGCATATGCACTTGCGCTTGGCGCATTTAATCCATCTGAAGCCATCTTCAATGTCTTTTAATTTGCGATTTATTTAAAACGCATAAGAGTATCGCCTGCTCCTAGCGCTTGTTTTATCTGTTCCATTACTCCGTCCGTCTGTGTCTGTTGTCCAACACCTGGTGTACCCGCCTGAACATTTGCAGCTTTTGTAACAATGTTACGTTGACCATCAGAAAGACCTTGTTGATACAAGCTTTTCGCTATGCTATCAATATTGTCAACCAATGCTCTGTGCATGCTCAAGGACTCAATATCCCAGTTGCCTTCTTTATCCACGTATGAATCAAAGTACTGCTCAAGGTTAGCATTCTTTTCTACTAGCTGTGTTTTGTAACTGTCATCAAGACCAAAGGAAAAAGTAGTATCACCTAACTCAAATTCAAGAGCTTCAATGCTGTTTACTTCATTCTTCATATTACTAATCCACTGCTCATCAAAAAGAGGCTGCGTCTCCGTAGAGCTTTCTCTTTGTACCGGTAACATGTAATCTTCACGAAGATCATTAATACCTGTACGAGCTTTGTCTGCATCTATTTTAAGTTGGATTTGAGATAACTCAACCTCATCTTCTGAGTGAATATCTTCGTCTAACTTATAACGACTAGTTACCAGCTTATCTACTTGTTGAGGTGTAAGGGTTGGATACTGGTTCATGGTTTCAAGCTTAATAGCAGAAAGATCATCCATTTCAGATGGATTTAACTGCTGGTACCTAAACCAATCTTCAGGACCACGGCCCGTCTTCTCAACAAACTCAGCTATCTTAGCTACTCGTTCATCCATAGATGGAGCTTCTGGCTCTCTATTGATAATCCCATTCAAGTCATCAATGCTGTTTAACGTCATCCCTAGCCTTTCACTAAGTACAGATGTCATACGTGCATCAAAGTCCTCTTCTGGAAGTTGATCACTATTT
>TARA_R110000737_G_scaffold9406_1_pt1 | contig 10843 bp, 5 predicted proteins | sample TARA_R110000737 | Tara Oceans TARA_R110000737 (sample SAMEA4398027) | marine metagenome | biome: Polar Biome; feature: [SRF] surface water layer (ENVO:00010504); material: water (ENVO:00002006), including particulate matter (ENVO:01000060) such as... | depth 5 m
TAAAAAATTATCAGTAGCTTTGCCTATTGTTTTAGGATCAGTTTTGCTAGTATCTCCGGTTAGTAAAAAATCTGTAGCATCTTCTCCAACAACTCTTCTTGCGTAATCAACGGCAAGAGCTGGTATTTGATTTGCAAAAGTATTGTATAAGCGCGGCGGAACGTTGTTAATTTGATTTTTTAAAGCTTCTGCAGTTTCTACTCTTTCTTTTTTGTCTGTAATTAAATTTTTTACTATACTACCAACGTTGTAAATACCAACGCCAATTCCCACGCCAAAACCAGGTAGGTTTTCAAAAGCAGTTTCTCTAGCAATATCTTTTGGATTTTTGTTTTGAATTTCAGTTTTATCTTGCCTGTCAAGCATAGCATCTATGTTTTCGGTGTTATCAACTACTTTTACAGGTTTTGTTTCAGTCAACCCCTTGCCTTTCATGTCTGACATAAAAGTATCAAAATCAACATTTTTCTTTGCAGCAAAATCTTGAAGAGTTTGTAAAGTATATTCGTTACCGTTTAATTCAAACATATATTATTTTGAAAAGTCTATTGGTTCGCTACTTGTCGAGTTAAAAACATTCTCAAGCTCTTCTTCTTTTTTAAGATCTTCATCACTTTTAACAAATTTTGTTCTAAAAGGTTCAATAGGTTCTACTTCATTACTAAAATTTTTAGGTAAACCCATAATTACATTTCCTAGTCTATCTTTTGAAATTACATTTTTATCTCCTTTTAATTGATAACCACCTCTTACTGGTAGGTATTCTAATTGCACGGGGGTATCACCAACAGTATCTGTAAAAGTAACAATCTTGTTATCATCAATTCTGCTAATATAGTTTTCAATTTGTTGACCACTACTATAAGTTCCTGACTTTTGAAAGTTTAACGTGCCTGATTGGTAAACAAAAGCTTCTTTATTTGATCCCGTGTTAGAAGTTTCTTGTGGTAAGTTTTTATCGTAAGTAGTTTTTAAAGCATTGTATAATTGATCTCTAACTTGTTCGCCTTTTAAATTATCAGAGTATTTTAGTCTATCAATTTCAACATCAACTTTATCAATTATATCTTGTTTTTGTTGTTTAACAGCTAAATCATCTGTTTCTTCTATTGTAGGGTACTCGTTATAATCTAAGTTATTTAAAGCTATTGCGTAACCATAAGATCTTGGACCGCTAAACATCCAGTTTTTAAGTTGAGTGTTGCTCATGCCATCTACAAATCCATCAATCTTGCTTCTTTGATCAGTTTCTTCCCAAGCTATTTTACTTCTAGCATCGCTTGTTGCTTGGTTGTAAAGTTTAGTTTGGCCATTACTTCCAACGCCATCAGACCCAGATGCAGATACAAAATCAGATATATTTTTTCTTTCACCACCATCGTCATACGTTACGCCTTGATCTGTAAATTGAATATCATAAGTAGCATAATCACCACTTACTAAATCACTGCTTTTTGCAACCTCGTAACTAGTAGCGCCTTTACCAGGTTCTATTTTTCCAGCTTTTATTCTGTTTGTTTGTAAGGTTTTTAAACCATTATCAATATTTGCATAACCATCTTTTATGCGGTTTATTGTGTCTCTTGCTTTTTTATAACCTGGAGACCAAGATGGTAGTAGGCCAAGTTGTTTAGCTGCTTTATTATATTCTTCTTTTGACTCTTCTAAATAAGCAACTAACCCTGGTCTAATATCAGAATCTACTTTAGGTACGTTTATACCTTCGGGATATTCAGATCTTATTTTATCTGCTTTTGCTTTTGCATTTTTAGCGTATTTACCAGCCTCTTTAAGCATTCCCATAGCCAAGCTTTTTGTTGGTTGATCAACAGTGGCAGCGCCGGCTTGTCTTAGTATGTTATAATCTACGTATTGTGCCATGTTATATTTATTTAATTATTGTCTCCTTTTTTTTTAAACAACTCGCCAATTCCACCATCACCCAAAGCAGCACCAGCAATATCACCAATAGCACCAACCACACCAATTGCGTTTTGTATACCTTGCTGCCTAGCCGCTGCTGCAGCTTGTGCTTGACCTGTTCTTGCAGCTAACATTCCTTGTTGTTTTTGATATTGCAAGCTTCTTGACTGTTCCATACCCGCCATTCTTCTTTGCATAGCTTGATCCTCACCACCTCTTTCAAGTCCTTGAAGTCTAGAAGATTCACCAAGCATTTTAGCTTGATTAACCGACTCTTGTCTTCCTATATCAGCCGCAACGCCTTGAGCGGATAAAGCCCCTTGGTTTGATAAAGCTTGTATATTTCCAGCATTGAAACCACCACCACCTTGAACAGCGTCTAAAATATTTGCTTGGCTTTGTTCAAATTTTTGACTTGCAAAGTTAGCAGCTCTTTGATTTATGGTTTGATCTTCATAAACGTTTTCCATGTTATCATACATGTTTCTAGAACCAGCTTGTATATTACTAGTGTCTAGTTTTGAAAATTTATTTATTTCCGCTGTAACATTATTTTTAGCTTCTTGATCTGCATTTTTTCTTTTTCCAAAACCAAAAGGATCCCATTTTAACGGTGTTGTTTTTCCTACTGCCATAATTTTATTGTTTATTTATTTATAATTACACTTTTTACGCGTTATTTACTACTTTCAGTAACTTCAGAAGAAACACTAAACAACTCAACCTTTGCAGATGTTGAATTACTATTCTTAAACACCAACTCCGCATAATAACCTTTTACCCCAGAAGTGTTTACAGTAGCGTCTTTACCAAACATTACAAAACTTCCATTTGGCGGCGTAGCGCTTGAATCTGTTGTTACTTGGTAATTACCAATTGTATTTTGAATATCAGTGCAAACGCCTAGTTCAATAGGTGTTACACTTGCTGTTGTTGTAAAACCACCTGTTAAAAAAGTATTTACAGGAATATAGTATACATTATCACCAATTTGCAGTGAAGTGTTTAAAGCTTTGTTAAAAGAGCAGATTACTGGCATAGTTTGTTTTTTATGATAAACCTAATTTTAATATATTATCTAATTCTAGTCTCATTGTAGTGTTTAAAGTTCCATAGTTTAATACTTTTCCTTTACCAGTTATAACAGCGGTTTGAGAGGTGTTAAATTCTAGTTTTTGAGCCGCATCAAATGTTTGCGCTGTGCTAAAAGTAGCAGCACCATTTGCTGGGTTAAAAGCGTTAAGCACTGTATCTGTTTCGGTGTTTGCTTGTGTAAATAAACCACCTATCAATTTAGATTTGTATGCTGCAGTGTCGTGTGTTTTTAATCCAAAAAGACTACTTCCACTTGAAGCAGTGAGAGTTGAAGTTGTGTTTGAAGTTGCCGTTGAAGTTGCAAAAGTGCTATTTACAGCAACTTTTAAATCTGTAAATTCTACAATAGTTCCACCATTTTCAAATGTTAAACTTTCATGATTAGTAAGAGTAACAGCAGAAGCAAGAACAATAGTATTAGCATCTGTTATACTACTTATAGCTACTCCGCCTGGTACAGTTTTCATACCAACAACAAGGTCTCCTGTTCCATAAGATACTTTGTATGTTGAACTAGCATGACCAGTTGTTTCTACATCTACCGTTGCAGAATTGTCAACAGCTCCATCAGTAAGAGCTCTTTTAAAACCATCAAATCCTTTAAAATCTTGGTTTGTAGGTTGTCTTATTATGTTGAAAGCGTTTCCAGCTGTATTAGCAGTTGTAACAGTCCAATTGATTGAAAATTCATCAGCAGCAATAGAACTTCTAACACCGCTAGAAGTTATGTCAGTAATACCGTAATCACTACCGCTATCAGTGTAAAGACTGGCGTTTTCAGAAGAAGATAAACTAATAGTAACTGTTGTTTTTGGGTGTTGTATTATTGAAAAAGTTGGTGTTGATGGAGATCCGCCAAAAACAGAAGCGTCTAAAGTTGTAGCTGTGCCAGCAGTTATTAACACTTGGTATTCATCCACAACTGTTGTTGATGGAAAAGTTATAGATTTGCTATACACATTACTACCATCCATAACTTCATTTGCCAAGGTGGTTGCTGCAGCTGTGAAAGTATCTGTTGTAAAATTATAAGTTTTGTTTGCAACACTTGTGTTGGCTGCTAGTTCACCAAGTTTTGTTATTGTTAAAGAAAATATAGCGCCTTTACTTCCAGTAACATTTAACGTTCTAGTTTCTCCTAAATGAGAAATATCATTTTTATTAATTGAAATATCTGTTATAATTTTAGCCGTAGGAGTAGTTCCAACGTAAGCCCCAGATAAAGTTGATGTTTTATGAGAAAAACTTATAACTTCACCATCTTGACTTACTGTATTTTTATTACCTTTATATATTACTTTAAAAGTTTTTACAAACAACTTACCATCACTTGAAGATGCTTTAAATTGTAAATCACTGTTAGCTGCAGCACTAAAAGAACTACTTGTTAATGTTAAAGCTTTAGGACCGTCAACTGATAAAACTTTAACGTAATTAGTATCTGCAATAGTAGAATTGTCTTGTGTTGAAAAAACCATACCAGCAATTATACCTTCTGTTGATTTAACTAAAACTTTGTTACTAGCACCTAAGCCACTAGCAGAATACGTGCCAACAACACCTTTAACATCTATAACATTGTTAATGTCTGATTCTTCTACTGTATATGCTGACGGGTTTGATGATGTTATGTTGAAAAAAGGTACTTGACTATAAAACTTTGTAGCACTTGCAACAAACTTTTTTGTAAACAAAACATTATCACTGTTAGTAGCGACAATACCAGTGTAAACACTTGTTGTTGTGTTGCCTTTCGTTGTTGTTGTTTCTAATAAACGAGGGTTTAAAGTTGTATTGTTTAAAATACCACCTTTAACACTAACAGTATGGCCTGAATCAACTTTAGTAGTTGTCTTTAAATATAAAGCTGCTGGTTTTTTTCTTATCATTTTTTTTAATTTATATTGTTAACACCCATTCGGGATTCCAGAATTAGGTAAACCAGGACCAATATTAGCTCCACTCACTACACACTCACACCAAGTCCCAGGAGTTTGCGCATTGTAAAGTATTCCCGTGGGGTTAGATTGACAGTCGCAACTACCATCATTCATAATCGCAGCTGGATCGTAGTTAGCCATTATATAGCCATTTCCCTGTCCACATTCATGCGTAGCACCTGGTGTTCCAGGACCTGGGCTTCCATTAGCTAAAAATCCAGTGCTGGTGTAAGAGGCGTGTGGATCATTGCAATCGTAAGTAAGTGGATCATAAACAAAACCTGCATCAGCACAATAACCATTTATATCAGTAAAAAAATAACCACCTATAGAGTCGTCTATTTGGTCTTCTATACATCCAACATGAATACAACTCCCATCATCAACATTAGCTCCTGGATAAAAATTAATTGCACAAGGCTGCATACATCCATAAACAAATGGTATACACGATCCATCATCAATAGTAGCTAAAGGATCAGGATTCATTGCGTTAGGATTAGTACACCCAAAGACCACATCGTAATCAGGTATAGTTGGTGGAAATGCTATGCACTCGTTTGGTAGTGGAATAGATGGATCAATTATGTTTTCGTCCAATGTTAAATAATAGAATAAACCAACAGTTCCATTTGCAGCAAATGGGCATGATGATGGTGAGTATAAAACAAAATCCATTTCTTCTCTTTCATAAGGATATGTACCTGTTGTTCTTGTTGCCACCCAGTTAAGTGTTATGTCAACATTACCATTGTTACAAGTGGTTGATGATTGGTTTGTAAACGTAGACTGGATTGTAACTTTTTGAGGCATTACATGCGGATTGAATGAAGAAGAAGGATCAATTGGATTTGTTAGATGTCCTTTGTAAACAAAAATTGTTGAAATAATCTCAAAAGGGTTTGGACCAGATGCAATAAAACCCCAATTAGAAAATATTTGATAGGGGTAACCAGGAATACCTGTGATTTGGCCGCTACTCATTTGACCAAGCTCCCAATTAGCACAGCTAACACAACTCCCGTCAGGACATACTGCTAAAGGATTATAATTAATAGCGTTTGGACCATTACAACCGTAAGTAGGCGCTGTAACTCCAGAAGAGTTTAGGTCAAGCTCGGTCATATTGTCAAAACTAGGGCTATTAGAACTTAAATGCGTAGCGTTTATAAATTGGTTTTCAACGCAGGAATCAACTTTAATACCTGGTTTATATATTTTATCTTCTATAGTATAATCTGTCTCAGGGTTTACAAGAAGCGATCCAAATGAAGGGCTGTTTAAACCGTATTCAACACCCACTACCCCAAGTAAATTATATTCAACAGTGAAAGGAAAAGAGCTTATAACACCTGTACCGCTGGCTGATGAACCTGCCCAAGCCCTAACCATGTTAGAAGTGTTAAATATTGAAGCTCCTCCTCCAGAAAGTGGAAATGTAACTGGAATGCTAGAGGTAGCTGTATCTGTAACTCCATTAAATAAACCCTCAACAGCCATGTAAAGATGTGTTGGCAAATCACAGTAAGTATTACCGCACACTGGATCAACATTAGAGTATGTAACAGTAAGTTTAGGTGAGCAAGGATCTGTATCGTTATAACTTATATTTGAACTGTAGTTAGAAACCGTTGGTAAAGTTGTATTTGGCGGACTTCCTTCATTACAACAGTCGCAAGGTGCTAAACAACTTCCATCATCAATATTAGCATTTGGATCATAATTATTTGAAGACATATTTGTACAACCCCAATAAAAATTACCAGATGCTTGAAGCCCCATGTTACAAGCTCCTTGAGTTGAACTACCATCATGATAATAAGAATAAGTATCACCTACTCCACCACCTGTAGATGAGGAAATAAAAGGTTTTATAGTTCTATCAAAATAAAAATCTTGAAAACCACCACCTGAAAGAGTAAAGAAAGCTGGTGCTTGTGTAGAATCAGTGTCACAGCTAACACAGGTATTTGTTACAGTAACACCTGTTTCGGGTAATGCATTAGATTGTTTTAAAATAGAAATTCCACTTGGCCCCGCAAGTCCAGTTGTTGGATCAATAAAACCAAAACCTAAATAAACATACCATTCACCACTACTGGTGTTGTCTTCTGTAAGTATAAAAGCGTATTCTTTGTGGGTAGAAGGTGCGTTGTTAAATGTATTACTAATTGGTCCATATCTGAAAGTAATAAAAAATTTTCTTTGTGTTGCAATTCCATTATTATCAAACCAAGGCATTTCACGAGTTTCTACAAGCAGAGCAATTCCTTCTGGATGAGCAAGACCTGCATAAAACTGACTAGAAGTTGCACAGTTGTATTCACAAGTATAGTAGTGTTGAAGCCAACCTGAACTTGGGCTACCTGTAATCACAGATGAACAATCTGGCTCAACGCCAGTTAAAGATAATGATCTGTCAATATCGTTACAATCAAAACCAGGATTTGTAACTGCTAGAGTTAAATTGTCTGCTTGCTTGCTAGTAAGATCTATACAGCCGTCGTACAAGCAACTACCATCATCAACAACAGCAGTAGAATCGTAGTTATCAGCGTCAGCATCCATACAACCACTAACAATAGTGTACGTGCAAAAAGTTCCATCATCACATGTAGCTAGTGGGTTGTAATTATTAGCGCCAGTACCAGGGTAAGGACTATCATAAGGTCCACCAGTTGATGTTAAAAAATTCCCAAATTCATCCATACATCCATCAACACAACAACTTCCATCATCAATAGTTGCTAATGGATTGTAGTTAGATACCAATGGGTCAGTACAACCTAAAATATAACCACCACCGCAATCACCTACCATTCCATTTGCAGGGTCGTAAGTTGGAGGTGTTGGCGCTGAAAATGGTAAAAAAGTTAATGCGTCTTCTATTTCTGCATTTGTATGTAGAACAGAATCAGCGTTAGCATAAGCGGCGTATGTACTAGATGTAGAATCCATACAACCGAAATAAATACAACTTCCATTATCGTATGTAATTCTTGAGTCATAATTTAACGCTGACACACCTGGATTTGGACTATCGTATGGATCAGAACCACCACTTAAAGGGCCAACTAAATAACCATTATCCATACAACCGCCCACAACACAATCTCCAGGACCTTCCGCTGTTGCCAGCAAGTTAATGTCTTCATATAGATAACCCCAGTTACTAGCATTACCCCAACACGCCCAATTCCCATCACCACTATTCAAAGGATTTTCTGTTTGAGGACCACTGCCAGGGCTTGGAGGCCAGCAGCCTGATAACGGGTCAGTTGATAAATTTTCAATAGAAGGATTGTTCCAATTAATTTGGAAAACATATCCATTAGGGTGTTGATACTGAAAGTATGCACCTCTGTAGGTAGTATCCATACACCCATATATAGGTGCGTACGTGCAACAGGAGAAAGAAGAAAAAATTATAGTATAATTAGGGTCGTTTATATCATGACTGTTACAATCATACCCTATTGCACTGTCATAATTATCAGCATTAGGGTCTGTACAGCCAGAAGTAATATAGTTACAACAACCCATGTTTGTACCATTTAAGTATCCATAACAATCATAATCAACACTATTGTTAGCAACAAAATTGAAATGATAATTTAAAGCTGTAGGATCTAAACAATCTGCGCCTGGATAATTACAACAACCAATGTTTGTTCCATTAAAAACTTGCAAGCAGTCGTAGTTAGAACCTGAAACATAATTTAAAGCATAAGGATCAATGCAATCAGGACCACCATAACTACAACAACTAGTATCTGTTCCACCCAAAGTACCTGAACAATCATAAAGCCCTCCACCAGTTTGATTTAAAGCCATAGGATCAATACATCCCCAATATTGACAACTACCATCATCAGTGTTTACATCAATTAAATCATTGTTTACTAAAGTTATAAAATTATCAGCAGCTGGATCCATACAGCCATAAATAAAAGGATAACAACTACCATCGTCAGTGTTAACTAAAGAATCATAATTAAAAGCTGTTGAATCTGTACAGCCAAAAGTTAACGCCTGCTCGCTAAAATCAATATCAAACAATATTGTTTTGTCTGCTAAAGGTAATACGTTTGTAAATGTGTTTTTTAAAGCAATATAAAGCCTTATTGCAACAGGATTAAGGTTTATTGTTATTGAAGGTTGAGGTCCAGGTTCTAATAAATTCCACAAATCACCGTTATCTGCCTCGTAAATTTCATATATGCCAATTGCTTCTATCTCAGGACTACTTGATGTATTACCGATTTCATATGCTTGAAAAGAAGAAGCACCATTTATCGCGTCTAATCCGTGTAAAGAAGGTGTTGAGGGTGATATTGGAAAAGCCTGAACAGAAACACTGTCAATAAGTAAATCAGAAGCAATTAGTGGTGGTAGTGATGGTGGGCGATTGTAAGCTGGAAGAATATCTATCATATAGACATTTTCATAGCCACTAGGCGTGGGAATACCATCTCCACCAGTAGGGTCAAGAATCGTTGAGCAACCATATTTGCCAATATTTGCCACTGTTTTTATAAAAGGAGAATAAGGATAAAGAAGCGGGTTAGGTGGATGTAGAAGAGTTATTGGCATTTAATTAAATTTAGTCAAAATCGTTAGTGTCTCGTATTATTAAGTTAAGTGAAGGAGGTTGTGTACCAAAAAATGCTATACCTAATCCTTGGAAATTAAAAGTACTTAAATCAATTTCATCCAAAGGACTGTTTATTCCTTTGATATAATTAAACCATTTACCTTCTTTATCTAAAAATTCAGGAACTTTACCTTTATCTTGGTCTGTTGTTATAGTTTCACAATACCAACCGTCAATTTTGGTTAAATTATAATAATTTTTTACATCATCTAAGTTTTTTTCTACTTTAGCTTGTGTTCCTTCGTAATTTATTGTTTTGTAGTTTTTAACAGATGTAGGCATTTCATTTATTAAAAAAGTAATTTCAGAATCTACGGAATGTGTATAAAAAGTATTGTAAACACCATCTACGTGGTGTTTATAGAGTTCTCCAAAATTAAAAGTGTAATAACTATTAGCACAGCTTACACCCATGTCTGGTACAAAAGATTTAAAACTAACCCAACCTCTATTTTTTTCGTTATAAGAAAGTGTTAAACCATCGTGTTTTGGATTTAATAAACCGCAAAAATTTTGAACAAAGAAATTGTTTCTTAAAGTAACGTTGTACTCATCTTTAAAATCATCGTAACTTCCTAATATAATATCGTGGTTTTTTAAATTATCTCTAAACCAATCTTTCATGCCGTAGTCAGAAACTGGGGTTATACCATCTTTTGATAATCTCAAAACAGCACCTCTTACTTTGTCTACAAAATAACTTCTAAAATTTTCAGAAACAAAAGACTCTGGATTTGTACTTATACCATATTCTCCAGCAAAAGGATCAGCATGACCAAGAACTCTATCAGTTTTTGTAATATTACTACTTCCATCAGCATTGAACAAAGCATCTTTATTTGCAAATATTCTAAGCACTTTATCTTCGCAAAAAGCTACAACGTCATCATTTCTTGTATGTAACTTTTGTATACTACCATAAGTAGGGTTTAAATCTTTTACTATTCCATCTGCAGAAACAAATTGATTAATATTGTTAACACCAGACTTACTATTATATATGCCTGAAAATATTAAACCACTGGATCTTCTTTCTTCTTCAAAAGGTTTTTCTGTAATTGTAGATACTTTAACACCATTATCAATAAACGGTAAGTTAAAAGAATCTTTTATTCTATTTGATTCAACACCATTTCCAAAAGAAAAGCAATTAGAAAAATTTAATTCTCTAGTACCATTGTGGTTTGTATCAATATAAAAACTATTAACATCAGAATAATAATAAGAACTA
>TARA_R110000737_G_scaffold31063_1_pt1 | contig 10834 bp, 10 predicted proteins | sample TARA_R110000737 | Tara Oceans TARA_R110000737 (sample SAMEA4398027) | marine metagenome | biome: Polar Biome; feature: [SRF] surface water layer (ENVO:00010504); material: water (ENVO:00002006), including particulate matter (ENVO:01000060) such as... | depth 5 m
CGCTATAGCGAAATCACAAGTATTGATTGTTGACCCTTTAGGTAATGTCATTCTTAGTCATTTACCACCAGAAAACTCCGAGCAGTTGCCAAAATTTGGTAAGGAAATCTTGGCAGACTTTAAGAAATTACTTAAATATTCAAGGATTGGCTAAATGAGAACGCAAAGCTCTTCCGATCTGAGAAAACTTGTTTTCGTCAGTATTTTATTAGCCATAGTTGTGGTTAGTTTAGGTGCCTATACCCGACTTACGCATGCAGGGCTTGGTTGTCCAGACTGGCCTGGCTGCTATGGTTTAATTGATGTACCGCAAACTAGCGAACAAATTACTGCCGCTGAGCTAGCGTTTCCTGAACGCCCTGTAGAACCACACAAAGCCTGGAACGAAATGATCCATCGCTATTTTGCTGGCGGTTTAGGTTTACTGATTTTAATTATTGCCTTAATGTCGATAAAGCGTCGTTCACAAGGCGGTCCTGTCGGTTTACCGATATTGATTTTATTGGTGGTTATTTTTCAAGCGGCGCTGGGCATGTGGACAGTGACCATGAAGTTAATGCCTGTGGTGGTGATGGGGCATTTACTGGGTGGCTTTACCACACTGTGCTTATTGTTTTTACTCTATTTACGTTTGAGTGAATATCGTGTGCCCGGCGGGGATTTTGCCGTGAAAAAATATGCTAAGTTTGCTGTTATTGGTATTTTTATTTTAGCAGGACAAATTGCTTTAGGTGGTTGGACATCATCGAACTATGCCGCGCTTACTTGTACAGAATTGCCGATATGCCAAGCGGGGTGGGCAGAGCAGATAGACTTTGAACATGCTTTCGATCTTATTCCGCCAGAGAAAGAAAGTTATGAATTTGGCCATCTTGACCATGCTGCACGCGTGACCATTCATGTTATGCACCGGTTTGGCGCTATTGTTACAGCGCTGTACCTATTTTGGTTGGCGATAAATATATATCGAAAAGCACAATCACCATTTTTTAGAAATGCGGCCTTGAGTTTAGGTTTTATTCTTAGCGTACAAATTGGTTTGGGCATTAGTAATATTTGGTTCTCGCTACCGCTGAGTGTTGCGGTGAGTCACAATATCGTGGCGGCGATGTTAATGATGTCATTGATTTCGATGACATACAGTTTAAAACGTAAAATTTAAGGGCATATTATGAGTCAGAGTAAGACAGTAGAAGCGAGTCATAGTGCACCTAGCACAGCTATTTGGCGTGATTATTATGAAATCACCAAACCACGAGTTGTAGCATTATTGGTATTAACCGCTTTAGTCGGCATGTGTTTATCGGTCCCTGGGGTCATTCCTTGGCAGGTCTTAGTACCAGCGATGATTGGTATTGGTTTTTTATCATCTGCCGCCGCGGCGATTAATCACATTGTTGATGAACGCATCGACAGTGTGATGGGGCGTACTCATAATCGTCCATTGCCTAATGGCAGACTTACCGCCCGTAATGCGTCTACATTTGCCATGACTCTTGCCGTGGTAGGATTCGCAATTCTATATAGCTTAGTTAACCCGCTAACAGCCTGGTTAACTTTATCTGGCTTAGTCGGCTATAGCTTTGTTTACACCATGTATTTAAAGCGTGCAACCCCGCAAAATATTACCATTGGCGGTTTAGCGGGTGCAATTCCACCGTTATTGGGTTGGACAGCAATGACCAACGAAGTGCACCCCAATGCGCTATTATTAGTTTTATTAATATTTACTTGGACACCGCCACATTTTTGGGCCTTGGCGATTCATCGTAAAGATGATTATGCCAAGGTCAACATCCCGATGTTACCGGTCACTCATGGCGTAAACTTTACTAAAACTCAAATCTTACTGTATACCGTGTTGTTGTTTGTTGTTGGCTTGTTACCCTACCTAGTAGGCATGAGTAATTGGTTATACCTAATTGGCGCCGTGGTATTGAATTTAGTGTTTTTTGCCTATGCTTGGAAGCTCAAGTTTAATGCCGATGAAGAAACCGCGATGGACACTTTTAAGTTTTCGATTGTGCATTTAATGGCACTATTTATTATTCTTTTACTTGATCATTATCTATTGCCGGTAGCAGGCTAATGAATAAAATTATTACCCTAATAGTAGCGTTAGGTGCCTTGGTTGCGGGGGGGATTTTATTTGGTCAGCTAAATAAAAAAGCCCCGGTTGATTTTGCCTTACATTATCAACAAGCAAGAGAGATTAAGCCATTTCAGCTAACTGACCATCTTGGCGCTACCTTTAACAATGACTCGTTAGCAGGTCAGTGGAGTTGGGTGTTTTTTGGTTATACCTCATGTCCTGATGTATGCCCAACAACACTGCAAGAAATGAACTTTATTTATGATGACTTAAAAGCAATAGCAAGTAATAGCCAAGTGTTATTGGTTTCTGTTGATCCTAAGCGTGATACACAAGAAAAACTTGCCAGCTATATCGGTTATTTTAATCCAACATTTAAAGCCTTACATGGCGATCATGGCGCACTGTTTCCTTTCGCCCGTAACTTAGGTTTAATGTATGCGATTACTGAACCAGAGTTAACACCAGAGCAGAAGTCTAATAGTGACGTTAAAGATAATCATGGTGCAAGTGTGAATAATTACTTGGTTGATCATAGTGCTTCATTGGTGTTGATTAATCCTGCCGGTAAGGTAGAGGCTATTTTCAAACCAAAACAGGCACTGGGTGAAATACCTGTGATTGAAGGTGATAAGTTGATTAGTGATTTTGCAAAAATTGTCGCATTGTATTGAGTTACGGGTTATTAAAGCCATAAATACTGACCGCCAAAAAGCAACTGTGCAAACCTATTTAACTTTTTTAGTTTGGTTTTATCCCAGCAGCTCAATCTAGTTCCGTATTAACACCAATTTAATGGCTTTAATACTGAACTAGATCAATTCAATTAGAATTATTTATAGTGGAAACCATTGACGATTTTCTTGCAGAATCAACCAAGGTTTTGAATACCAATAAAAACGTCCCGGTTTACTAATGCTCGGTGCGGTACAATTACAACGTACCCGGCCTGTCGGTAGCGGGGCACTAAAATTAATGCTGAATACCTTATGATCTTGCCATTGAATTTTCTGACGACCTAAGCCAGAAATATAACAATTTAATTGTTCCGGCTTGAAATCGTCTACCTTGATATTAAAACTTACCGACGTTAACTCACCTGCTTGAAAAAGGGTTTGTTGATTTTCGCCGTCGAGCCGAATACTAAAAGCTAATGAATCGACTTTATCGCGTAAACTTGATAGTTGATCATAAGGCTGCGAGACCGGAAAACGAGGAATACTGGTGAGATCTGTGTCTAGGCCAACCGCGCCAGATTGTTGTGAGAACGCGACAAAATTATTTGTTTGTAGCCATTGTTGGACTTGTGGCGTAAATTCACCATAAGGGTAAGCAAAGTAGCGCCAGCTTTGGCCCGTTTTTTCTGCAATTAATTGTTCAGCACTTAGTAAGGTTTTAGTATTTTTAGCTAACCATGTCTCAAGGCTCATTCCCTCTGGAGTTCGTGCCAAGGAGTCGTGTTTCATACCGTGATTAGCGATAATAACACCGTCGTCAGCCATAGCCTTAAGTTGCCGCCACGATAAGAAATGCGCAGTATCTTGCTCTATCATGCCGGGGTTAATAAATATGGTAAATGGAAAACCGTATTTATCTAGAATCGGCTTGCCATTTTGTAAAATATCTAAATAGGCATCATCAAAGGTGATCACCACCGTTTTATCAGGCAGAATTTGCTGTTGCTTAATGGCATCCATTAGCGTTGATAGCGCGACGACTGCAAAGTTATTGTCTGCAAGGTATTGCATATGCTTTGCGAACTGCTCAGGAGTAATACTGGTGCTAGCCGGAGTACTTTCACTAACGTGATGATACTGTAAAATGACAGTGGCAAAACTGGTGATGTGAAGACAATAGCACAGTACTGCCAACAAACGGTATTTCATGATAATCTTCCTGATATAGTGATAAGACATTATAAACGATTGCGTAAAATAGCTTTTTTTCTTCGGTTTAAACAGTCCATTTACCACTAAAGGTCGGCTTTTTTGAAATTTAATAATATAGCGCGGCATAAACAACTCTTTATTCTTGCTCTGCCAATGATTTTATCCAATATAACTGCGCCATTACTCGGTTTAGTCGATACCGCAGTTATTGGCCATCTTGAATATTCTTATTATTTAGGTGGCAGTACGGTTGGCGCTATGATTATTACTGTTATTACCTGGTTGTGTGGATTTTTGCGTATGTCGACCACAGGACTATCAGCACAAGCATTTGGTCAAAACAATAATAAATTAAATTGTTTAATATTACTGCGCGGTATTATCGTCGCGTTCAGTGTCGGTTTATTGGTTATTATTTTTCAGAGTCTATACCTCGATATCGCCTTATCTCTAGCTGGTGGCTCTGAGCAAGTGCAGTTTTATGCTCGCGAATATAGTGCTATTCGAATTTGGGGTCTTCCGGCGGCACTGGCTAATTTAGTGATTCTCGGCTGGTTGCTCGGCAATCATAAAGCGAAAGTGGTGATGTGGTTAATTATTGTGACGAATTTAATTAACTTAGGTCTAGATCTACTGTTTGTTATTGGTTTTGCTTGGCAAGTTAAAGGCGTGGCTTTGGCGACGCTGATTGCCGAATACAGCGGATTAATTATTGGCTTAATCTATGTGTTTAATAGCTTTAAGCAAAGGTTTGTTAGGTTATTTGCTAGTGCACAGCAAATGCTACTTGCGGTAGTCGAACGAGCTGCTTTGTTAAGTTACTTCAAGCTCAATCGAGATATATTAATTCGCACTTTATGTTTAGAAATATGTTTTGTTTTTATGACCTTCCAGGGTGCAAGATTGGGCGACGACGTTATTGCCGCCAATGCCATATTAATGAATTTTCTATTGCTAATATCATTCGGTTTAGACGGTATCGCTAATGCTGCAGAAGTAATGGTTGGTAAGGCTAAAGGCGAGAATAACCACAAAAGTATGTTTGTTAGCGTTAATATTGCGTTATTTTGGACCGGTATATTTGCCGTGATTTACAGCTTGTTGTTCTATTTTGCAGGTAATTATTTCATTTTAACCATAAGTGATATTCCTGCCGTGGTTGCTCACGCGCAGCAACACCTTATATGGATTGTCGCTTTGCCGTTACTGGCTTGTTGGTGCTACTTGTATGATGGTGTCTACATAGGTTTGATGCAGGCGCATATTATGAGAAACAGTATGTTAATTGCTACATTTGGCTGTTTTTTCCCAATATGGTGGTTATTAAAAGATTATGGCAATCATGGCTTGTGGGCGGCATTTTCAATATTTATGTTGGCACGAGGTGCTACATTAGCTTGGCATTATCAACAAAATAAGCATAGTTTTTAGTGATTAATAAAAAAGTATATGTTTTAAGGTTTCGTGCGATTAAAAATATGGTACAGGCGGTTAGCAAACATACCGACATAACCGTAGATAGCAAGTAAGCAACCAGCGGCTAAGATAATGATGCCAATTATTTGCCAAATATAATGCTGGTAGTAGCCAAGAAAAATAAAACAAACACCGACAATGAAAAGACCAAGTCCACTGAGAAAACGCTGCATACTGCGTTGTGGATCTTGGCCTAACTTTTCTAATATTGACATTAAAGTAACGTATAAAACACGTAGTTAGTAGTAAGAGTGTTCGCCACGTTCGTGTTCTGTCATATCTTTCACGCCTTTAATCTCACCGCCCATTATGTCGATTAATTGTTTTTCAATGCCGTCTTTAACCGTGACATCAATTTGGGCACAACCATTACAGCCACCGCCAAATTGTAATACGGCATAACCGTCTTCAGTAATTTCCATTAGTGTACATTCGCCGCCATGACCGGCAAGTTGTGGATTTACTTCAGCTTTTAAAAAATAATCAACGCGTTCGAACAATGGCGCATCATCGCTAACTTTACGTAACTTAGCATTTGGCGCTTTTAAGGTTAATTGTGAACCCATTTGGTCAGTGGTAAAATCTATTTCCGCTTCTTCTAAATATGATTTACTGTCAGCGTCTATATAGGCTGAAAAATGTTCAAATTTTAGTTCAATATCGTCGGCTTCTACAGCGTCAGCCGGACAGTAAGATACACCACATTCTGCGCTTGCTGTACCTGGATTCACAACAAACACTCGGATACTGGTACCTTCAGCTTGGCCAGAAAGTAGTTTTACAAAATGTTCTTGTGCAGTTTCTGAAATGTTTACCATCATACTATTTTACTCTTCACTACTGGGATTGAACCTTTCAATACCCGACTATTTTACTCAAGTATAGTCATTTTACTCTGCTCTGCCATTTGGCGCTAGTCCTAGATAACATAATTTAGCGACTGACTATTTAGAAAGAGCAATAGAATGTAGAAAAATTGTTATTAATGACGAGATAACTAGTTCATAAGCCGATATTTTGTTATTTTATCCGACAATCAAATAAGGAAAGCTTGTATGTTGTTATCGTTATGTCGAATTGTAATATTGTTTTTATTAAGCGCCTCATTTACTGCTTTTAGTGCCAGTGTAAGTACTTACTTGCCGAGTGGCGCCTCTTATAGTGAGAAGATACCGACGCCAGAATCTGCTCTGGGCTTCGGTATTGGTGAGCGTCACCCTCGACATGATCAAGTCTTAAATTATTTACAGCAAGTAGCGGCGGCTTCATCTCGGGTGAAAATAGCCGAAATGGGCAAAACAACACAATTTCGCTCGCAAGTGCTATTGACTATTTCTAGCCCTGAAAATTTAGGCCATATTGATGAAATTTTAGCGCGACGTTCAGATATCACAGCTTCAGCTAAAGATCCCGTTGTTGTTTGGCTGGGCTATAGCGTTCATGGAGATGAAATTAGTGGTACTAACGCTGCTATGGTCGTAGCTTATCATTTGGCAGCGTCTGAAGATAAAGCCGTTAGCGATATGCTCAGCGATACGATTATTGTCATTGAGCCAAGCATTAACCCTGATGGCATGGATAGATTTGTTAATTGGGTTACTACCCATCGCGGTATCACTGAGAATTCAGATCCAAACCACATTGAACACCATCAAAATTGGCGCACTGGCCGCACGAATCATTTTGGTTTTGACTTAAATCGTGACTGGTTGTTACTATCACAAAAAGAAAGTCAAAATCGTTTACCGTATTTTCATCAATATCAACCCAATGTTTTAGGTGATTTTCATGAAATGGGCGCAAATGGCAGCTACTTCTTTCAACCCGGTATTCCGACGCGAACCCATCCCCTAACACCAGAAAAAAATATTCAATTAACCCAATTACTCGCGACATATCACGCAAAAGCTCTCGATGCTAAAGACCGGCTATATTACAGTGAAGAAAACTTTGATGATTTTTATTATGGTAAAGGTTCAACTTATCCTGATATTAACGGTGGTATTGGTGTGTTGTTTGAACAAGCCAGTAGTCGTGGTTTACAGCAAGATACGATTAACGGCTTATTAACCTTTGAATATGGTATCCAAAATCATGTCTTAACGTCGCTATCAACCATTGAAGGTACGTGGAAAAATCAAGCGAAATTTAAAGCCTACCGTCAGGATTTCTATCAACTTGCTCAACAACAAGCGAGTGATGAAAACTTTAATGGTTATATTTTTACCGAAGCCAAAGATAATTATCGCCTACAAAGCTTCTTAAGTAAGTTACAGCAACATCAAATACAGGTTTTTCCACTGACCCAAGATTATAAAACTCATGATAGTATTTTTTTTGCTAAGCACAGCTATTATGTTCCGCTAGCACAAAAGCAATACCGAGTGATTAAGGCACTATTCAATCAACAAACAAACTTTCAAGACAATACTTTTTATGATGTCTCTGGCTGGACGCTGCCATTAGCAATGAACATTAAATTTTCCCAAGTTGGACGAACTTGGGGTTTGAAAACGCAAAAATCACCTTGGCAGCCATCAGCAGCAAAAACGTCAGAGCCAAGTAGGTCGGCATACGCTTATATTTTTGAATGGCATAACTTTTTAGCACCTAAATTATTAAATAAAATCACTAATGCTGAGATTAAAGCAAAAGTAGCAAGCAAAGAATTTACCGCAACATTAAATGGCGTAACTAAAACCTTCGATAAAGGTACAATAATGATCCCAGCCGGTAATCAGAAGGTAGAAAATTGGCGCAGTATTCTTATCGATTTAGCCGCAAACAGTCACATCCGCCTTATTGCTTTAAATACAGGATTAACTGCAAAGGGTATTGATATTGGTAGCAGTTCATTCCGTGCGATTTCAACCCCGAAAGTATTGCTAATTGGTGGTAAGGGCGTATCTCAGTATGAAGCAGGAGAAATGCTTTATTACCTTGATAACCTGTTGGAAATTCCAGTAACCGTGATTGAAATGTCACGATTAGCGACAGTGAGTTTAGCCGACTATAGCCATATCATCATGGTTGACGGTAAATACACTAACTTAAATGGCAAGGTATTGGATAAATTTAAATCATGGTTAGTTAATGGTGGCGTGCTTTTTGGCCAAAAACGCGCAGCACAGTGGTTGTCTGATAAAGAGCTATTAAAAATTGATTTTGTTAGCAAAGACCATATCGACCAATTGTTTGATACCGAAAAATTAAGTTATGGCGATAAAGAGTCATTAGCGGGAAGAAAACGTATTGCGGGCGCTATTTTTCAAGCTAAGTTAGATATGAGTCATCCGCTAGCATACGGCTACCAATCAACAAACTTACCGGTGTTTCGCAATAGTACGGTGATTATGGAGCAAACCACTGTGCCATTTATCAGTGTGGCAAAATACAGTCAGTTACCGTTACTGAGTGGTTATAGTGATAAAAATTTAGTTAACCGTTTAGCAAATAACCCAACACTTATTGCTCATAATGTCGGTAAAGGTCGAGTGATTGCCAGTACAGATGATCTTGTGTTTCGTGGTTACTTTTTAGGGAGTATGAAAATTATTGCCAATAGTTTGTTTTTTGCTAAAGTTTTTAGTACCAATTTGGCAGAATAAGTCTGGCCTAGTTAGGCAAGGCTAAACAAATACTCAGGAGTGTAATGGTTTGCACTCCGTTTTTCTTCAGTAGCTGGCAAATTTCATTGGCCGTTGTGCCTGTGGTCACCACATCATCTATCAAGATGATGTGCTCTGGTAGTTTAACCTCTGCCCCAAGATTTACCCTAAAGGCATTTTTTAAATTTTTTCTGCGTTCTCCTCCTGACTTTCCCACTTGATTTTCAGTTAACCTTGTACGGATAATAATATCTTCTTGGTAAACATAACTGAAATTTTTTGCGAATTTTCGAGCAATAAGATGTGCTTGGTTAAAACCTCGTTCTTGCCATTTTTTTAAATGTAGGGGTACGGCTATGATCAGCGTGTTGTTTGGCAGAATGTTTATTTTTTCACTCAGGTACTGACGCCATTTTTCTGCTAATAAAAACGCTAACAAATCAGCCAGCTCGGTTCTATGTTGATATTTCAACTGGCTAATCCAGGTGTCGAAAGGCCATACATAAGGTGCTATAGCCAAGAGATGATCAAAATGCCTTTTCTGCACAAGTTGCGCAATAGCTGGCCAAGATAATAAATCATAACCGACAAGCTGATGATTAAAATAAGGTAAATCTGCTTGGCAATATTGGCAAAGCAAGGGGTGTTGCTGACAGGAGTTTTCGCATAAGATGCAACTACTGAGCTGGAGCCTTAAATTTTTAATTTGTTGGCTTAAGGTTTGTTTTAAAGTTAGTACTATTTTTCTGTTGAGCTTACTGCTAAATTCCATTTTCAGCATCCTTTCGTTAAACTATGTGCCCAGCAGAAATTGAGCACACTAGGCATGACTGAAAGCATGGCAGAAAGATTGAAAATTGCGAGTCGAGGGCAAGGCCTCCCATTGGTATTTATTCATGGTTGGGGCCTAAATTCAGCCGTGTGGCAGCCGTGTCTAGAACAATTGCAAGATGATTTTGAAGTGATCACGGTCGACTTACCTGGCTTTGCCACTAATAAGGCATATGAACTTGCAGAATATTCTCTAGTTGAGTTAGCAAACATTATTCAACAAGCTGTGGCTAAGCCAGCAGTCTATATTGGTTGGTCTCTTGGTGGCTTAATTGCTAGTAAAATTACCATTATGCATCCAGAGCAAGTAATAGCGCTAGTGACCGTGGCGAGTTCACCACAGTTTGTCGAGCGAGATAATTGGCCGGGTATTAAAGAAAATATTTTGTCGTTGTTTCACCAACAACTGACACAAGATACGACAAAAACCATTAGTAATTTCTTGAAAATCCAGGCGCTGGGCAGTCCTAATGTTCGCCAAGACATTAAGAAAATTCGTGATTTGGTTATGCAGCATGAACAACCTAACCGACAGGTTTTAGATGATGCCTTAAGCTTATTAGAAACATCAAATTTGTCCGATAAGTTAACTCATATTAATCAGCCTTTTTTAAGACTTTACGGCAAACTTGATGGCCTAGTACCAAAACAAGTAATCCCATTGATTGCCGAACTTGCGCCCAAGAGCCAGTGCTATATTTTTGCACAAGCGTCGCATGCGCCATTTATATCTCACCAGAGTGAATTTCTACTTATATTGAATAACTGGCTGGCTGATCACCTTAACTAAAGGTGAAAGGTTTACTTTTTGGTGTTTTTGGTTAATAATTAGACAAATAATTGCAGGTTATATGTTGGTTGCTTAATTGTGTAGCGGGTAATTAAGAAATATATTTAGGAGGATTTTATGGAAATTCAATCAGCTTTCAATGCTGGCG
>TARA_R110000737_G_scaffold116888_1_pt1 | contig 10815 bp, 11 predicted proteins | sample TARA_R110000737 | Tara Oceans TARA_R110000737 (sample SAMEA4398027) | marine metagenome | biome: Polar Biome; feature: [SRF] surface water layer (ENVO:00010504); material: water (ENVO:00002006), including particulate matter (ENVO:01000060) such as... | depth 5 m
CATTATATCCACCGCTCCAGGATTTGAAATGAACAGCGCAGCAGGTACAGACGAGACACATCCGTTTGTAGCATTAGCTGGGCGTGTACCTTGTAAAGTTACAGGAACAGTAAACAAAGGCGACAGACTAGTGTCTAGTAGTACACCAGGTCATGCTAGAACTGCGCATATGACAGATATATTAGATTATAGAATTATTATAGGGAGAGCTCTTGCTGATAAGACCGACGATGGCGAAGGTCTAATTGAAGTAGTGGTAGGAGTGAAGTAATATGCCAGCATCAGCAGGTACAACAGTATTAGCTTCAGAGTACAATGCAGTAGCTGAACTTGTCAACAAAATTTTTGGTGACAAATATGCTGCTGTGCTTGTCACTGATGCTGACCGATCCAATCATAAGTTTGGTTGGGGGGCGGTTAACGTTGAAGATGCGCTAGCTATTGGTACACTAATTACTGCTGAACGACTACAAGGTATGGTTAACCGTACTAATGTTATGGTAGATCACGTTAACATCAATGATACTATATTGGTGTTTAGTATTCCATCAAACCGCACAGATATACTTGCTAGAACACCTATACGTGCTGAAGATTTAAATGTAGTTGAAACTAAAGTTAACAACAGTATACTTTCAAGTAATGCTCACTTATCAATAGACCCAACAAACGCTAGTTCTTTTGTAATTACTCCAAGTACAGCATATGCTAGAGCAACTCCTTGGAATAACAAGTTAGTTGGTGAGCATAAATGGACATTTGGTAGTTATAATCATGCTCGTTATTTCTTTAACAGTGGTGGACAACTGCGTCTAAATATGGAAATGACTGGTGGTAGTACTGCTGGATACACTAACTGGGCAGATATTATCAACGAAATTGGTGTACTAAGTTTAACTTGGGACAACGTAGTACAAAGTAGTAGTATTACACAAGGTACTAGTGAAGGTAAAGGATTTTATGACTTAACAAATTCATATCAACTACTGTTTACTAGTAGTGGTGTTACCGCACCTCCAAGTGGATATGGATATGGATATGGGTATCAAGCTGCTGGGTTGTATATCAACAATGGTGGATTTACTGACGTTGATCCAAATTCCGCATATGGATATAGTAGTGCTTATAGTGGTTATGCTAACCGTTACATGAAACTTTATGGAAAATGGGCAGATAACGGCAAAGACGTTGATCTTAAAATTGAATTAGATGATACAGCATTTGCTCAATTTACTGATGGAACGTTTGAAACAAGCGTAAGTTATCTAATGCCAGATATTATAACACTCAATGATGCTACCTTTGATGTTAATCCAGACCCAGTATTCGCAATAATCAATAATTACAATACAGCTGACGATAGCTAAAAATAAACACTTGACATTCCCTCATAAATAATTATAATAGTAGTTAACTTATAGGAGAACATCATATGGACGAGAGACTTGAACGTGCGCTGGAATTCGGTAATTACCGCACAACACTTAGTAATCAAAAGAAAAATGTAATCGCACGTATGCAAACATTACAGCTAGTTCATCATAATAATGGTTCATTTACAGCAAATCCACAAACAATTAGCTTTGTACAAGCCCTTATTTCAGTAGGGAAAACCAGTAGTGTTATACTAGACACTAAAGAAAACCCAATTGAAATTTCTAACCTATCAGACTTTTTAGAGCTGTTAGTTGGTGCGTATACTGAAGGTGTTAACGAGTACAAAGTACAGATGGATAAACTTAAGAAGTCTAGAAATATTAAGAAAATTATGGACTGGTAATGACAGAAAATAAAGAAGAATCTGGTATTTGTATGTTCGCATACAACAATGACAAGATGGATTATATTAAGTTTGCGCATATTGCAGCCGCATATGTAAAGCGTAATATGAAAAATAACAAAACTTGTCTCATCACTGATAATGGGTCGTATGGGTATCTTAAAGATTCTATACCTGCCGAGTTTCACGAGAGTTGTTTTGACCATGTTGTGATACAAGATGTAGAACATTCAGCAAACCCACGTAGACATTTTGATAGTCCGTGGACAGAGTTTAGCACACAGTTTAGTAATAGTAACAAGCATGATGTTATTAATTTAACACCGTTTCAAAAAACAATGCTAATTGATACTGATTACTTTATAATGAACGACTTTTATGATCATATCTTTGAAACTGACGTGCCAATAGCAATGCACAAATATGCTCGTTATATGGAGCATCAGCCACCATACCTAAATGAGCAAACACTTAATGAAGCAGGAATTCATCACTGGTGGAGTACAGTAGTATACTTTGACCAAAGTGAAGAGAGCCGCATATTTTTTGATACATGGGAACATGTTAAAGACAACTGGGATTATTATCACTTACTATACCAATTCCCACCAGGTCTATTTAGAACAGACTTCTGCGTGAGTATAGCAAACCATGTGATGAATGGATTTAATGAAAATAACTTTATGAATGATTTTGGTGGCATGCCATTAATTAACATGGACCAAAAAGACGATATCATTGAAGTTAAAGATGTTAATGACTACGTTATGTTAAGTCATAACAGAAATGAAGCCTGGAAGAATATTTTAACTCGACAAACTGATACTAACCTACACTTAATGAACAAGTTAGCAATAGCTAGACATTCTGATGCTATTATTAGTAAACTAACTGATGGAGAATATCAATGAGTAAAGGATTTCTACTACTTGGTATTGATACTGATCAAGATCAAATTAAATATGCGTACACCACTGCGTTAAGCATTAAAACATGTGATCCAGAAGCAAGTATTTGTTTAATTGTTGCCGACATACAAAAAGATATAACTAGTGGGTATGAAAACGCATTTGATTATATCATTGAGTTACCATTTGGTAATACAGCATATAAAGATGGTTTCCACGGATCAAACATTTGGCAACTACGAGAAGCAACACCATATGACGAAACAATTTACATAGATTATGATACATTATTTTTAAACACAGATATTGATCATCTATGGGAAAATCTTGAAGTCTATGATATTGCTATGCCTAATATATCAAGATCATTTAGAAATCAACCATTGGATAGAAGACAACTTTTTGAGTTTGAGAATCATTATAAATTTCCAATGCTTTACAGTAATTTTATCTACTTTAAGAAAGACAGCCAATTAGCAATTGACTGGTTCAAGATGGCAGACCCAGTGTTTCAAAATTGGCGAGATGTTTATACACAGCTAATGAATGACAAAAAACCACTATCGTTTAATAAAAACGTGTTGTGTAATATCGTAACTCACTTACTTGATGTTAAAAATGAAGTTAGTGTGTCGCTTAATAATTTATATGATCTACACACTCATAGTCAACACCTATGGAACAAAGACATTCCAGACAACTGGACTGACATACTTAATTATTGGTTCCCAGAAAACAAACGACTAATAATTGAAAATAGTATTATTTCATCAGGAATAGTACACTACAGAGACGAAAATTTTATCACAGAAGAAATCATTAATGAATACAGAACCAACATTGTTATCAGTAGTCGGAGAAAAACCGCTTCCTAAGTACTACGTTTATTACGATGAATGGTCTGGTGAGATCATAAACGTATCAAGCAAGTACAGGGAATCGAAGAATCCATACTTACTAACAGAGGATAATACCGCTGCAGAAATTCTTGTTGGGCATTTAAACCCAAAGAAATATATAGTAAATGATACCAGTACTGGTACTTTTATCATGTCTAAATCTGAAGCATTAGTAATAAAAAGTCATGAAGACCAGCTTAGTAAAATTGCTGAAACACCATTGTCAGTTGACATGGAAATTAACATTATACGCTATATTGAGAGTATGAAGTTAGAAATTAATATCAGTGGTGACACACTGTATCGTATGACAGGTAGAAGATTCAATCAAAAATTTAGTAAGGCACTGAATACAAATGATAGTGTACTATACTTTTACATCACTGAAAAGAATAACCCATTACGTCTTATACACACTATTGAACTTGATCCTATTGATCTTATCAACAAAGGGTATATGCTTTATGATCTTAGTGAATATGCAAACGTTATTGGATTAAACAATATCGATATACTAACTCGTAGAATTTTCAAAAGTTATGGGTTAAAAACTAAGACTAAGTATACTACAGTTGAGTATATTAAAAGAAAGAATAGCCGACGAAATCACAAAGAAATTTATAGTACTGATGATGAATCAACATTTACTATCAGCAACAGTACCAATGGCTGGATATTTAAAAGTAATTTTAAAGACCCACATGAGGCAAAAATCTACAGCGATATGAAAATTTATATTACTGGAGATACGCCTTTTGATTTAAAAGAAAGTATCGTAATACCATTTAGTGAAATGGGCGAGTACAAAGAGTTTAATATACACACAGATGCTGAACTCTTAACGTCCAAGTTACTAATTGGTGAAGAAGGAAAAAATGTGTCATTCAAATATGAGGAATTAGAATATGTCAAACCTGGTAAGTATTAACGATTTTGATATAGTTTACATTAGCTACGACGAACCAAATGCTGATGAAAACTATTCAGACCTGTTAGACAAATGTCCATGGGCCAAACGAAGCCATGGCGTGTGGGGTAGTGATGCCGCACACAAAGCCGCCGCCGCAATGAGCGAAACAGAACGTTTTATTACAGTAGATGCTGATAATATTGTTACTGAAGATTTTTTCAATGTCGAGTTAGACATGGATAAAATTGGAGAGAAACATGTTATTAGTTTTGCTGCTAAAAATAAAATTAACGGATTAGTGTACGGCAACGGTGGTATTAAAATGTGGCCAGTTGATGTTGTTAATCGTATGCGTACACATGAAGCGGCACCTGCGACAGACAAAAGAGCGCAAGTAGACTTTTGTTGGAATATTCAATACATCCAAATGAACAACTGGTATAGTTGGGTATACAATAATGGATCTCCACTACAAGCATGGCGTGCTGGCTTCCGTGAAGGTGTTAAGATGGGATTGGAAAACGGTGACGTTGTTGATCCTAGCGCAATAAAACGTATTCATAGAGAAAATTATAGACGTCTTATGGTATGGATGACTGTTGGTGAGGACACTACCAACGGACTTTGGGCAATATATGGCGCACGACTAGGCGCATACATGACTAATGTTACTAGAAAAGACTGGGATTGGAAAAATGTGCGTGACTTTGATTGGTTAACAAAATACTTTGAAGATGAACTAGCACCACAGTTTGCTGACGGTGCTGAGCTATGTCCACGTACTGGCTATAGTTGGGATATGGATAAACTAAAAGCAAAAACAGTTGAGCTAGGCGATCAGTTACGTAGTACACTTGATCTTGAACTATCAGACATTGGGCTTGAAGGCTCAAGATTCTTTAAAACAGTTTATCGTAATCCTAGTAGACTAGGCCCACAAGTACGTGAAGATCAAGTAGAGGATACTATTTAACAATGGCGCTAGGTGAGCAAGGCTTTTATAATAGACTAGACCATCATCATGATGAAGCCAAGGACTGGGTAGTAGTTAATTGGAATTTGGGCAATATGTGTAACTTTACATGCAGCTATTGTCCTAGTATACTTAACGATGGCAGCTTTGGATGGAACGATTTTGAAGTAGTTACTAGATTCATTGACGCCACTGTAGAACACTACGCTCCTAGAAAAGTTTACTTTGAAATGACTGGTGGAGAAGTTACTCTGTGGAAACAGTTTATTGATTGTGTTGACTATATTAAAAGCATTGGTCACGATATTGGGTTTATTAGTAATGGTAGTAGAACACTACGTTGGTGGGAGAAAAATAAAGAAAAGTTTGATCATGTTTGTTTAAGTTTTCATCCAGAAGAAGGTAATCACGAACACTTCATTGAAGTGGTTAAGATTATGAGTCAAGTATGTAGAACTCATGTAAACGTAATGATGCATTATGATTTAGAAATATGGCCGCAATGTCAAGAAGTTGCTGAAGCTGTGATACATATTCCCAACATTAGTTTAGCACTGCAACCTTTAATTGTTGACTTTGGCGAAACATTGTATACATATACAGACGATCAAACTGCTTATATTGACGACCAGTGGCATTTGTTGGGTAGTAAAATTAAACATACTAACCAATGGACACTGTATCGTGGTAGTATGGATATGATTGACGACGTTAACGAATTACGCCAAAACAGTAGTGCTCACAGATTTATTAATGACAAAACAAACAACTGGAAAGGTTGGCTGTGTTGGAGTGGCGTAGAACAGATTGTAGTAGATTTTGATGGTAGTATTATGATTGGCTGGTGTCGAGTTGGTGGCTCTTTTGGTAATATGAAAGACCCTGATAATATTAAATGGCCAACAAAGCCAGTAATGTGTACAAAAAGTATGTGTCACTGTAACTTTGATATTATGAGTAAAAAATTACTACCACGTAACCGTTATGAAGTTATTGAAGACTGATAATGATAAAGCATTATAATGATACTTGGCAGTTTTATATTAGACAACTTCAGTTTACTAGTCGTCGTGGCGATTATATGCCATATTTTATGAATACAAGTTTGTACAACTTTATTAAAAGTTGTGATGATACTATTCTAGATATTGGCTGTGGTGAAAACAATCTAAAGTTATTTTATCCTAATATACATGGTGTAGATCGAACACTGGAAGCAGATACATTTGCGTATGTAAATGATGATGAGTATACAAACCTAGAGAAATTTAATTATGGAATTGCAGTAAACAGTTTACATTTTGGAAACATACATGAGAATCTAGAACGTGCGTTATCTAAGTGTGGTAAAATGTGGATTAGTTTTAATGAAAATCAACCCATTGACGAGTGGAAAAATATTGAAACTTGGCAACAATATGGCAATGTGGAATATTTTTGGCATGGACAGAAAGAGGACACCCGAGAAGAAATATACAGACATCTTAAAGATGATCAATTATACTGGTACTTAGCTGAACTAAATAACCGAACAATTGATCAAGATGTAGACACTGTGTATCAGAATACAGTGCGTCGTGATCCATTTTTTGGTGTAGTTAGAGTGATAATCAAAAGAAACTAATATGTATAATAGAATTATAAATTTCGGATGCAGTCACGCCTTTGGTGCTGAGATGGCTGGCATGGGAGTAATTCATCATCCAGATAATATTGAACTAAATTTTGGAAACCATGTAGCTAAACACTATAAAAAAGAGTTTAAAATTGCTGCAAGATGTGGGAATAGCAACCGACAAATACTACAAGATGTAATTGAATTTGTAGAACCTGGAGACATATGTCTTTTAGCTTGGACTTACTTTGACCGTAAGTTATGGATAGAACCCGAAAATACAAATCCAGATTCAAACTATCATTATTCATCAATTCATACTATTACAGTAATGGAATTTCAAAATTCCAGTACACTAAAAGTTTTATCTGATAAATTTAGTGACTTAACAGAGAAGCGTAGACACGAAATTAACAGTACACATTATTTTTTAAGAGATTCAAATTCAAAAAAATCAAGTGTAATAGCAGTTTGTAATGCGCACAATGAATACTATGCTCAAGAAGAGATAAAATTATTAGACTTTTTAGAAATATACAAATGCGCTAACGAAATTATCAAGAGTCGTGGTGCGATGGTAATAAATTTTCATTATGACATTGAAAACAACGATATCCTTAATAAGTTAACAGGTTATAAAGAAATGCAATTGAAGTATAACCAACCAAATGACTCTTATAGTAATTTTTCTGAACGGTTTACTGAAAAAAACCATACTACTGTTTTCTTAACACATGGACATCAGATAGAAAAATCACATTTGTTTGAGTTTTATCGTAACGACACTACAAGAATTAAATGGATTGTTGATGAGGAACCTGCTACGTTTAAGCAGTGGTATACATACAAATATTATGGTGACAAATATATCTGGCCCAATGACAGACTTGGACATCTAGACGAACATGCTCACAATGTTTTAGCAGGTCAAATTATTGATATGGTATCAACACAGAAAGTAACTGATAACTAGTAGTTGACATTTAATTACATACAGTGTATAATAGAATTTAATAAGGAAGTGTAACATGCCAATAACACCTAACCCAGACATCCCATTGGATAACAAACAGTTACGTATGTACGATGAGGCAGGCAAGTTTATCCGTATGAGTGTTGACGAAACTATTGCGAGAGAACAAAATAAGTGGAAGGGCTGGAAGTGTAGTGCTGGTGTAAGAGGATTATATATTGATTATGACGGCAATATATGGAACGGCAACTGCGCAAGCGCAAATCAATATAGTAAAATACATACGCAAAGAGTAACTGAATTTACAGACAAGGCATTTCCTGAGGACGTAACTGAACTATGGAAAAAGTACAGAGAAAGTATAATTGGCGCAGATGGCAGCGAAGAGCGTAAAGATTGGCTTAATAAAAATACTGAAGCTGGATGGCCAATGCCCAAAACTAATTGGGAAAATAGTGAACAGCAAATTAAATTAATGGCAGAGATTGCACGACTTGAGGATGAATTTTTTGTAAAGAAAATTGGCGATAGTAATAATTTTTGGTACAAAGAATGGAGTAAAGATCCAGACAATTGGAAATGGATCAGTACACTAGAGGATATATCATCCACTTGGGGGCTATTAGGAAATGTTACTGAAGGTATAAACATACCTGAAGAATATGTAACTTGTCCGTTTAACAGTTGTGGGTGTGGAGCAGATGTGATATTAAGTAAAGCTAAAACAGATGAACATCTCAAGATGTTAGACGTAACAGCAAACGGTCACGCTGGTACTGTAAGAGCGCAAAATTATACAACCGCACCAATACAAGAAGGTGTCGCAATGGAAATGAACTTTTCAATACCCTACCAAATATTATGGGATCTAGGTCGTCGTTGTAACTATAGTTGTGACTATTGCTGGCCTGCAGTACATAGTAATACAGAACAGTTTCATGACTTTGAAAAAGTTATTAACACAATTGATATGCTTTCTGATAATTGGAGTAACGGTCAGCCTATCAGATGGAACTTCGGTGGTGGCGAGCCTACTATGCATCCAAAATTTATGGAAATATTAAAGTACTTAAAAAGCAAAGGACATTGGATACTTGTAACAACTAACGGTGCTCGTAGTACCAAGTTCTGGCGTGAAGCTAGTCAATATATTAACAGTGTTAACATGAGTGCCCACTTTGCTAGTATGGATTTATATAGAGGTAACGAAGATAGATTTATTGAAAATTGTAAAATAATTATGGATCAACATGATCAAAAAGACGACGATCATTGGTTGGAAATAAAACTAATGGTACCCAGTGGATTTTTAGACAGGGCGCAGTTGTTACGTGATAGGTTACTTGAAATACCACAGTGGCATACATTTGGCGCAAATGGCAGACCTAAAGGAGAAATAAGTTTAGTGCCTATCAGAGATATTTCTAACGCCTCAGAGCTAACTAAATATAGTGATAACGAAATAGAGTTTTTTAGAAATCAATGATAAGTAACGATGATATACTTGTGTTATACTCAGCTGGCACTGGTGGGGAATTTTTGACCGGACTAATTAGTCGCACAGTTGATGATATAAATACATTAACACCAACAGAAGTAGGACCAAATCACTGGAACCTTGCTTGTAAACGAACGTATGTAGATGTTTATAATGCTAATCCTGAAAAATTTCCTGATGGCATAGACAGTGGATATAGAGGTGAAACAGACAAACCTATTAATATATACAAAGATCACTTAGTAGATGTTGACATTTTAGCTGATTACTGGTATAATGACATGACAGTTATTGCATTAGGTTTACCTGGTCATTACCAATATTGGGCAGAGATAACATGGAAAAAATTACACACTGTTAATATAACAACCGACAAGAAAACTTTTATTAAAAATCATGCAGCAGATTTGAAACATAGATATAATATATTACAAGATTATAAGAAACGCTTTACTAACTTTAATGTAATTAATATTGGTAGTCAGCATTTTATGCCACTCATTATTAGTAAACAATTACAAAGTATAGCACAACTTAGTAATATGAATAAAAAAAAGTTTCACGAAGAGCATATGAAATGGATAGAGAAAAACAATGGACTTAGATAATAAATTTAGCCTAGATGTATTTAGGTCACATAAAGAACGCATTGAAATGATTCAAGATGTGAATTGTCCAGTTGAGGTCCGGCGCATTGTTGCGGAACACGATTTAGATTCTGATGTATTGTTTGCCCTTTGGATAGTAAATCTCAAATACAATGATGAAATAACGAACAAATGGCTTATTGAAAATTTAAAGATGACAGAAAGCCAATTACAAAAAAAGCATAACGATTGGTTAGCAAAAAGTACACCTGGTTATGGTGTTTTTTGTACTTTGCCGTGGAATCACGTGAGCACAAATGCAGACGGAAGTCTTCGTATGTGTTGTCAAATGATTCACGATCACGCAGACGCTCCATTTGGAAGCCTAATTAAAGATTCCGGTAATGTTATTACAACTGATGATGATCTCAGTACTATGCGGAATGCTCCAGCTTGGAAAGCTATACGTAAGCAAATGATGCAAGGTATAGATCCGGAAATTTGTAAACTATGCACTAATGAAGAAAATAATGGCATAGGATCAAAGCGTGAGTGGAGTAAAATTAAATATCCTTCAATATATAGTCAAGCATTAGAATTAACACAAGAAGATGGTAGTATTAACGATGAAGACTTTCCTATTACATATTATGATTTAAGATTTGGTAACAA
>TARA_R110000737_G_scaffold347232_1_pt1 | contig 10812 bp, 5 predicted proteins | sample TARA_R110000737 | Tara Oceans TARA_R110000737 (sample SAMEA4398027) | marine metagenome | biome: Polar Biome; feature: [SRF] surface water layer (ENVO:00010504); material: water (ENVO:00002006), including particulate matter (ENVO:01000060) such as... | depth 5 m
TCTTCATCAGATTCCATGCTTAATACATCCATACTTTGTTGATCAACTAAGGCATCAAACACCAGACCTGTGGCGTCACGAAGTGATGAGGGGCCCAACAAAGGTAAAACTAGATAGGGTCCTGCACCTATGCCCCAATAGCCAAGCGTTTGGCCAAAGTCTTCATTTTGCTCGGCAAAACCTATCGGTGTTGCGACATCGATTAACCCAATCATACCTAGCGTAGAATTAACGGCGAAGCGAGCAAACGTTTCACCAGCCACGGCTAATTTTAACTGCAATAGCGAGTTCATAAAGGTTGATATTTCAGCCAAATTATTAAAAAAATTACTTAAGCCGGTCTGAATAACCTCGGGCGTTATTTTTTTATAGTTATTAACTATCGGTAATAAAACGTATTCGTCCGCTTTAGCATTAAAATAATACATACGACGATTAAACCCTTCCCATGGATCTGTATATTCACTCATGACACCAAGTTCTTGGTGTTTATTTGGTAATTTTACTTTGGGTATTATTGCGTTGCTTTCTAATTTTGGTACTGAAGAGCATGCGACCGATAGCAAGCAGAGAAAAGTAACCACTGAGCGTGCGAATTTATTTGTCAAGGTTAGCATCAATTTACACCGCCTTGAAACTGGCTATGTAAATACTGGACAAAGCTTAACCTATCTAGATTGCCACAGTGTCCGCCACGCGGAAAAATTTTTGCCCGTTCGCCAAAAGTTGACTGCAGATACTCCACCTCGCCGGTCTGTAAAATAATATCGTCTTGACTGGTCACTAAGTAAATTTTATCGGAGGTTTTTAAATAATCTTCAATCGCATATAAGCTGTAGCGTTTGATCAAATCCGCTTTAGTGATATTGCCATCTTCACGCTGAGCTCTCGGTAACATAGCACCATCAAAATAATCACCAAAAGTAATATCACTGGCGCGTTGCATTGAATGGGTTAAACTTTCAAACTTGTCTACTGCATGGTTTTTATAGGTGATTGCACCAGTATTAAAACTAACATCTATAGCGAAGAACATATCTGAAGACGACATTCTAAACGAGGCACCAATGAGCAATTTCAATTCTGCTTCAGTTAAATCTGCATGCTTAAATAAATTAAAGATTGACCCTTGATCAAATTTTGACGACCGTTGCATTGAGTATAGATCAGAGAAACGAGCAAATATTTCATCAAACATAGCAATTGCCGCTTGACGATTATTACGTAGGTCAAAATATTCATCTAGAATACTGACGGAATTATATAGACTCACCGGCGGATTAATCATCAGCACTTTTTCAAAATTAAATGCCTGCTTTTCTTCATCGAGTAGCGCTATAAATGCCGAGTGCGCACCGCCCAAACTATAACCGGTGAGAGAGAATGATGATGCTACTACCTCGTCTTGTGCTTGTACTTGTGCCCAAACTAAATTCATGACCTTGTATAAGTCTTCAGCGTCATGCGCTAAGTCACCCGGCATGTATTTGGTGTTAGGTGAGTTAACAATAAAATTAGCAAAAGTTGGCGATGATAATGAAATCACATGGTAACCCCGCTGAAAGAAGCTTTTTTGAAGAATGCGCATTTTTGGACTGTCGTAACCCGCTCCAGTCCCGGCAATAATAAAAATTAGCGGTGCCCGAGTCGCTTGCTTTATTAACGAGTATTGCATTTTTTTGTTAAACCAAAACACCTCAGATATTTCATTTAACGGTTTAATTGTTATACGTTTATTAATAATTTTTAATGACTGAGGCAAATCCGCAGCAGGTTCCTGGCAATAGCCGGTAACTGTAGCTTGGTAGCGCGAATATTCTAAATCGCAGACCGGTAAAACAATCTCTACTGCAACTTGTTTACTGCTACATGCCGCTAAAAGCAAGATGAGTAAAACACTCAGAATGCGCACTGACTTTCTCCTGGGTAGTACATTAAAATAGGTCAGCAAACACACGATATTACTGGCTTTTGATAATCATTTTCTCTCATGAAAACGATTTGATAATTTCGCTTAAACCCTGAAAATAACAGTTTTATTTATAAGAAAAATTGCGGATGTATTCTATCTTTTACCCGCGTAAAAGTATCTTAATTAAAAATTTAATTGCCTAAATAAACTATTTTCTCACGTCTTTTTTTTCATTGTCTATAGTTAGGTCACGCGCAAGAATAAGATAACTAGCGCTAGCACAGCAAAGTTCAGGCTAAATTCAAGCTTGCTTTAAGGTAGGCTTAATGTGTAATGGGGTTTATATGAACACAGCTTCGACCATCAACTTAGCGTTGGTTATTATTATGTTATTGCTGCAGTGCAATACTATGGCTGTTGCTGAAAAAATAAAAAAAAATGACTTTGAAATTCCAACAAATTCAATAGCTCTAAATCAGGCTAGGTTATCGCTAGATTTAACCCGAGAATGGGGCTTATCTGCACTAGTTATCAATAACCCAAGCAACACTTTGTATAGCGACAAGCAAAAAATAGCGCAACTGTTTGTCGTAGATGATATTGATGTACTGCAAAAACATATCGACCTGAGATTTCAAAGCGGGCTGTATAGTTTAAAAAACAATTATGTCTTATCACCCTATTATGCACCGCTCGTATCTCCGCAATTTTTACACTCAGATCTGGTGCAAAATGATTTATACCAATTTGGCCGACTTAGCACCGAAACAGGTTATAGCCTGCCAAGTAGCTTTAATGAACAGAATTTACGGGTATTTATACATAGCGCCTATAGTGTCGTGCATAACGGGCGATTTGATTTATCTTTGACGGCAAGTTTTCAGAGTATCAAAACCTCAAAAAAAAAATATGGTTCGTCGCCTTTACTGCACCCATTAACTCATCGAAGTAATGCCCAAGCAACGTCGGCAACAATTGGCATTATCGGCAGCTTTGATCTATCCGAACGATGGAGTTTAATTGGTGCATTAACCTCTAGCCACATAGACAACGAAAATATCAATTATAAATTACAACAAGAAAATAAGCGTAATATGGCACTTATCGGCACAACATATTCCTTTTAATTTAGCTAGCCACTGAATAGATTTATACGCTAATGTTATTGCAAGGGTTGAATCTAAAAGAATAAAAAGCCAATGCAAATTAATTGAATTGGCTTTTTTGTATGGCAGCTAAATAGCTTGCTTAAAAAAGGTCTTCAGGAATATCAAACACAGCGCTTTGGCCAGATTTTGCTGATATGATCAACGACTGACAACGTGGTAATAAACGAGAGAAAAAGTAACGAGCAGTATAAATTTTACTTTGGTGGAAGCTGCTATCTTCACTGGCGGCTAATGACACTTCAGCCATTCTCGCCCAAATATAAGCCATCGCGGTATAACCAAAGACATGCAAATAGTCATTAGCGGCACAACCTAGCTCTTCTGGTGAAGCCTGTGCAGCGATTAATAAGCACTCGGTCAACTCTGCCAGCTCATCTATAGCATTTGCCAAAGGCTGAGTAAATTCTTGCATTGCCTCAGCTTTAGTCGCTTGGATATAGCTACGTACTTCTTCAATGAACACCAGCACTAACTTGCCTTTGCTACCGGCAACCTTGCGCGCTAAAAGATCCATGGCTTGAATACCGTTGGTACCTTCATAAATTTGTGCAATACGGGTGTCGCGTACTAATTGTTCTTGTCCCCATTCCCTAACATAGCCATGACCACCAAAAACTTGTTGACCCGCAACCGTATTTTCAAAGCCAAGATCCGTGAAGAATGCTTTAGCAATTGGCGTCATCAAAGCAACAAGTTGATCGGCTTTTTGCTGTGCTTCGCCACTGCCATAAGTCGCAATATCTAACTGCATTGAAATATAAGTTGATAACGCCCGTGACCCTTCGTTAAGCGCTTTCATATTCAATAGCATACGTCGAACATCACCATGAACTAGTAGCGAATCTGCTTGTGCATTTGGTGACTTGACGCCTGATAATGAACGTCCTTGAATTCTATCTTTGGCATATTCTAAGGCATTTTGATACGAACGTTCTGCCGCACCTAGGCCCTGAATGCCAACGCCAATTCGTTCAAAATTCATCATAGTAAACATACAGGCTAGCCCTTTATTGAGCTCACCCACTAAATAACCTTTCGCGCCATCAAAATTTATGACACAGGTCGCTGACGCATGAATACCCATTTTATGTTCAATTGAGCCACAACTTACTTGGTTTTGTTCACCGAGTGATTCATCATCATTAACATGAAATTTAGGCACAAGGAACAGTGAAATACCACGTGGGCCAGCAGGGGCGTCAGGTAATTTAGCCAAGACTAAGTGAATAATATTTTCAGTTAGGTCATGTTCACCTGCGGTAATAAATATTTTAGTACCCGAGATCAGATAACTATCATCGGCTTGAGGTATTGCTTTGGTTCTGATCATGCCCAAATCAGTACCCGCATGTGCTTCTGTTAAACACATACTCGCGGTCCAATGCCCCGCATACATACGCGTTAAATAACGGCTCTTTAGTGCTTCACTGCCATGTTTTGCTAACGACAAACCAGCGCCGGCGGTTAAACCCGGGTAAAGAGAAAAGGAGATATCAGCCGAACATAACATTTCTTCATGCAGTGCGGTCAACATTTTAGGCATGCCCATACCACCAAAGTCAGGCTCGCCCCCTAATGACGTCCAGCCTCCTTGAGCATAAGTATTGAAAGCTTCTTTGTAGCCAGGTGCTGTGGTTACTTTACCATTGGCAAAAGTAACACCGACTTCATCACCATTGCGTGATAAAGGGGCAATTTCTTGTTCGGCAATTTTTGCACATTCTTGCAAAATAGCTTCAGCTGTTTCTCGGTCAACCCGTTCGGCTAATGCTGGTAATGACTGCCATAATTTATCGGCATTAAACACGTCATATAACAAAAAATTCATATCTTTTAAGGGCACTTGGTAGTCAGCCATTACATTCTCCAAACAGGTCATTTAAACAAATAATTAAAACACTTGTTTGAATATATATCAAACACAGTAAAAGTAAAGGGATTACTAGAAATTCGCATGCCAGTAAAAATTGAAGTAAGCTTGAGTTGTTGGTATTTAATGAGAAGATTAGTTGTGAAATTTTTTGCTATATGGGTTATTTTATTATTATGTTTTCCCGGTATAACTTGGGCGAAGCAGCTTGATTTTAGTAAAAAAACAACTGAAGAGCATATCCAGTTCAACTATCAATGGCTCGACCAAGATCAACAACCGCAAGCGTTAAGTTTTTCGATTGAAAAAGTGCATTTATTTAATCGCTTTAGAAATTTTAAAAGTTATAAAGCCAAACATGCCAAAAAATACCTTGATCAAAAGATAAGAAAAACATTAAAACAAAACCCTATAGCTAATGTGAAAGTAAAATTTTTAGGTCGTGGCGATAATTTACAAATTGAACTTACCGGTAGAGATCAGGCCGCTATTAACCAAGCTCATCAAACCATAGCTCAACTTGAGCAAGACTTAATGCATGAACATTTAGCCCGAAATTTTTATACTCAATTTGTTACCTATGACAATAATTACGCCATTAAGCCTGATCATATTCGCTTCGCACAAGAGTCTGTAATAGACTTTGCGGCACTAAAACCGCTTATTCTCGACAATGTTGCCATTCAAAATGTCAGAAAAGTCAGTAATTATGTCCTTGGCTTTATTCAAAGTATTCCTTATGCAACCTTAGAGTCGAGAGTAAGCTCAACAGGGGCTGGCTTCAACCCCCCGTTGCAAACACTTTGGCAGAACCAGGGGGATTGTGATAGTAAAGTCACACTCACCGCCGCTATTTTTAGAGCGTTAATGCCACGCATTAAAATGATGCTAGTGTTTATCGATAATCATGCGCTAATTGCGCTAAACATTCCCAGTGAAGCTGACGAACTGACCATCTCTGTTGATGGTCTAGATTATATTCTGGCAGAGCCGACAGGCCCAGCAATGATGCGCGTGGGTGAGTTGTCAGCAGACTCTGAATTTGCCATACGCAATGGCCGCTATTATGCCGAAGCTTTTTTTGCCGACCCGAGTACATAAAGCAGCTAAAGCTTATAGAACATGATGGGGTAATTGCGACAAAATACTATCGCGTAAAACATTGAGACTAATGGGCTTAGAAATATGTAAGTTCATTCCTGCCGCTAAGCATTGCTGTTTGTCTTCTTCACGGGCATGGGCAGTCATGGCAATAATTGGTAGCTTGTTATATTGCTGCTGAGCGCGTATATGTTCGCTTGCGGTTAAGCCATCCATTATTGGCATCTGAATATCCATCAAAATAATATCAAAATTTTCCAGAGGCAATTTATCTAAGGCCTCTTGACCGTTTTGCGCCAAAGTCACATTTGCCTGCAGAGACTCCAATAATTTAATGGCAACTAATTGATTAACCAGATTGTCTTCAACTAACAATATTTTTAGTCCCGTAAGGCTTGCTGCTGTTGCTATATCATTAACTTTTGGGCGATCTATTGTGCTAGCACCATTTGATGGCTCTCTGCCAAGTTCCTTAGCTAATTTAGCAATAACATCACGATATAATGGCATTTCCAGCAGCAGATAGTTAATTTCATGTTGGTTGAGTTGCTCAATTAACTGAAATGAAATGATACTTGCCACTGGCTGGCAAAGCGCAAGGACGTCAACGTCTTGCTGTATGACATTTAATGCTGTCTTGGTAAAACCTTGTGGGTAATCCCCACTGTCAATAAAGAGTATTTTTTGCGCTTTTGCGTCGACAGTTTTTAGCTGACTAAAGTTTGAAATATTGATGATTTGTTGGCCAATGTCAGTAAAATTTTCTCGTAATTGATCTGGAATATTTACCGCTAAGTTAACCACGGTACTAGTGGAAAATTGCGGCTTAAATTGAGCTAAACTAGTCTCAGTATAAGCAATATCATTAGCCAAAAAATTCGAAGTATCCATCGGTAGCGCTAAGGTAAATTCAGCCCCTTCACCTAAATCACTCTCAATTGAAATTTCGCCCCCCAATAGTTGAGCGATATGTTGGCATATTGATAAGCCCAAGCCAGTGCCGCCATAAACACGAGTCATCGACTCATCTGCTTGTTTGAATGCTTCGAACAACCCGGACTGTTTAGCTTTCTCGACACCTATGCCAGTGTCTTTGACCTTAAATAGAATCGCGATATTATCAGCATCACCAGACAAAGAGACACTTAGTTCGACTTTGCCGCATTCAGTAAATTTAATCGCATTATTAAGCAAATTACTCAGTACTTGCACTAAGCGCATGGTATCAGTGCGGATTTGCAATGGCACTTGGCTATCAATGGCAACACTTAAACTCAAGTCTTTGCCTACTAATGCGGCAATATTAAGATTAAGCGCTTGCGAGACAATATTATCCAACTCGCTAAGTTCTGTATGTACTGACATATTTCCCGACTCTACTTTTGCAGAATCAAGTAATTCATTAACTAAATAAAGTAAGGTATTTGAAGCGGTTTCTGCATTAACTAAGTATTGTTGCTGGATTTTATTTAGCCGGCTTTGTTGCAGCAGAAAAAACATCCCTTGAATAGCGTTAATTGGCGTACGAATTTCATGGCTCATATTTGCCAGAAATTGACTTTTGATTTGATTAGCTTCTTCGGCTTGGTTTTTCGCACGCTTCAGTGCTTGGTTAATTTCAAATTGCTGAGTAACATCACGAATAAGCACAATACTGCCGAGTAAGGCATTATATTCATCATAGAAGGGAGCGTTATAGATCTCATAGCTATTGTCATCGGTTGAAATGATTTGCTGATGAGCGACTGGTAATTTTTCCTGTTGATGATTACCTAGACTTAATGCGACTTTTTCGCCGAAGTCTGTGGCAATAAACTCACCAATTTGGCAGCCTAAAATATCGCTTTCTTTTTTCAGAACTAATTGTTCAACCGCTTGATTACAACCAATTAATCGACTTTGTTGATCATTAAATAAAATGTAATCGGGAATGGCATCCATCACGGAGCGTAGTAAGGCATAATCACGTTGGTGTTGCTCACTTCTGTACAATAAAGCTTGGGTTTTTTCCTTAACTCTTAGGTCAAGATCATTATTTTGGTCTTTTAAGCGTTGCATTAAACTGCGGTTTTCGCCAAATAAATCCTCGACAATTTTAAACCAATGACGCCATTCATTTGAGGGTTTTATTTTACCGGGATCACCCGCTGAACAATTTTCAATGTGACTTATAAAGTTTTTAGATGGTGCTATAAATGAGCGATGTGTAACATAGTAAACGACAATTAACAGGCTTAATAGACCGCAAAAAATACCTGCTAATATTGTGGCAAAGCGTTGATTAATTTCAGCATAAAAATTATTTTTTTGATGATATTCTAATAATATCCAATCATTAATCGGCAATTTTTTCTGCTGTACAATCCAATCACCAATGACTGAGTTTGGCATAAGGTTTAGCAGTGATTGATAGCTAAATTGGTTAAGTTGCGCTGGCGCGGTGTCACTAAAAGCTGTGCGGGCACTGAGCGTCAAATTTTCACTATTTTTATGCAATAAAACGTGACTATGTTTATCAACGATTATATAACCATGGCCGTCATCGCTTACCTTAGGTAAATAATCGTATAGGCCCGCCGTATTAATATCAATCAGCAGTGCCCCTTTCATCTCATTATCGACATAAACCCCGATACCTAAAGCGGTGTTCAAACCTTTCCCGGCCGAGTCGACATACGGGCGTGACCAAAACTTTCCATCTTTAGATGGTGCAGCTTTTATCTTCCGCATTAAATCATTGGTTAAACTTTGGTCACTGTACTGCCAAATACTTCTTGGCACCCATGGATATAAATTAACAAATCGTCGCATTGAAATGTAATATAACCAGTTTGCTTCTTTGATGGATTCTTGCGCGGTGACAAATGCTGGAGTCAAAGCATTGGCCATAATGAGCTCTTGCTTAAATGATTGATTAAATACATCAACACGACCAATGCCCGTGATATTACCACTCATAATACGATTATTAACGCTGACATTTTCGCGCATTTTATCAAGGTAAAAATACTTACCTTCTTGCCTTAATCTTGGCACTTTATTAGGTAATTCGTCGGGAAAACGCAAATAATATTGCGCTAAATCACGCATAGCAGTGAGTGTTGCTACCGTACTGGTTAGTTTTTTATCAAGCTGGTCACTATACTCACTCATCTCTGCCAGCTTATAGTCAATATGAAACTGACGGGCAAGATAGTAGTTGTAAAACGTGATAACAAAAGTCAGCAACATAATGCCAGCAAAGACCATTATGACCGATTTATTGTAACGTTGAAAAAGTTGCTCTTTTGAATTTTTTACAAACACCAAGAAGCCCTGCTAATACCGGTTAAGATCTAAACCTCAAGTGCACATAGATGTAACCTATGACCCATTGAGTTTAATTTTATGGCTTAATATTAAATCAAAGCGGCAGCAGAGGACAGCATTGAAAAAGTTTACGGTAAATAACAATACATTGATGCCTTGCACCGTAAACTTATTTTTTATAAATTTTCTTCCGCAAATGCCGCTAAACGGCTACGAACAACGCCACTTAAATTGATATTACTACTGCCTGGAAAGTCTTTAAAACGTTCAACAATGTAAGTCAGGCCCGACGTTACCGCGGTGAGATAATTACTATCTATTTGTGCTAAGTTACCGGAACAAACCAGTTTTGTACCTTCGCCACAGCGAGTAATAATGGTTTTCAATTGTGAAGCGGTGAGATTTTGGCATTCATCAAGCAAGACTAGGGCATTTTGAATACTACGACCTCGCATAAAATTGACCGATTTAAATTGGATATTCGCTTTATCGACAATATAGTTAAGGCTACCGTTCATATTTTCATCTTGTTTGTGCAGCACTTCTAAAGAATCGGTTATCGCCGCTAACCAAGGCGCCATTTTTTCCTCCTCTGTACCCGGTAAAAAACCTATCGACTCAGCGATTTCAGGGGTACTGCGCGTGACAATAATTTTATCATATAAGCCACGCTCTATTACTTGTTCTAAGGCTGTTGCCAAAGCAAGTAAGGTTTTACCACAGCCTGCGGGACCAGTAAGAATCACTAAATCTATCGTAGGGTCGAGTAAAGCATCCATAGCCATAGCTTGATAAATATTTTTCGGATGAATGCCCCACGCTTGTTTTGCCATTAGGCGTTCACGACTTAAGTCGGTTATCGCTAAATTTTCATCGTCCCAGCCAGTAACCTTACCAGCAAAGTGTTCGCCTTCATCAATAAGGTACTCATTCATATAATGATTAGGCAGTAAGTCACGTTTGATATAATGCGTGGTGTTACGGCCCTCGGTTTCACTTTCACAATTATTCACCTGTTGCCAGAAGTCACCAGAAAATTGGTGATAGCCTTTGGTTAAGAACTGAATATCATCAATTAATTGATCGGTACGGTAATCCTCGACAAAAGCAAGTCCGGCACCTTTTGCCTTTAAACGCATATTAATGTCTTTCGTCACTAACACGACTTTACTTTTAGGCTTTTGTGATTGCAAATAAATAGCGGCACTAATAATACGGTTGTCATTTTCATTGAACGATAATTTCACCTTACTTTCGTCTAAGGCATAATCATTAAAAATAGCTAAACAACCACTGGGGTGTAATTCATCGTTTTGTGGCAGTTTAACGCCGGCAAGCACTTGTTCTGGCGTGGCATTAACTAAGGTATCTTCAAGTGCTCTGATGGCTACTCGCGCATCACGGCTGACATCTTTTTGCCGGTCTTTAATGGAATCTAATTCTTCTAATAC
>TARA_R110000737_G_scaffold85510_1_pt1 | contig 10794 bp, 5 predicted proteins | sample TARA_R110000737 | Tara Oceans TARA_R110000737 (sample SAMEA4398027) | marine metagenome | biome: Polar Biome; feature: [SRF] surface water layer (ENVO:00010504); material: water (ENVO:00002006), including particulate matter (ENVO:01000060) such as... | depth 5 m
CATGTTGAATAGAATGGGCTAATTGATTATCATATCCAGCATTGACATAATATGGGTCATTTTCATTTGCCGCACCAATCAATTCCGAAGACCCCACTATGACATATAATTTTTGACCACTTGGATAACCTACAACATTTTCGTTGTAATTACCAGTTAATGTGATAACATCATTTCCGGCATTTATAGAAACACTTGATACCTTTCCAATATATTTAGATATTTGTACGCCACCACTAGTAAAAGTTGCTGTCTCATGGCTACTAAAAGGGTCAGTAAATAAATAATAATGATAACTTGCATTATAGAATCTTACATCATTAACACTAATTACATTACTAACACTTGGAATATTTGCTGCTAAAGTAATGTGAATAGGACTAAACCCACTTTCAGGAAATGACTTAATCACTCTTGCTTTTTTTGTTCTACTATCAGAATTATGAATTAGTTTTGTTTCGTTAGTTCCTGAATTATTTAATTTATAAGATTCAAAATCAACTTCATTAAATAAATAATCATATGTAACTTCTGTTAACCTTATTAAGTTTGCTCTTTTTAAATCTCCAGCAGTTGATTGTATAGGTTGATAAAAATAGTCACCGTCTAATCTATTTTTTATAGTAGTTTTCCCTGACCAATTACTATGAGTAAAAGATTTTTCAGTACCCCTTTCAGTCCCTTTAAATACTACCGAGTAATCTTCTAAACTTCTACTATATGTTCCTTCAGTGAATGCGATATTATTTGGGTTCTTTTTACTTTCAGGGTAAACATCGCCTATTGAAAATATATGTAAAGGGCCGGAATAATTATCATACATACCAAATACAAGTTCATGTGCTAATGATGGTGACGCTGCTTTAGTAGGAACCATCGTTGTTTTACCATAATTAAAAGCACTACTATCAAAGACTTCAGGGTATCTTGACATTAAGTAAGTCTTAGCACCAACCACAGGGTCTATCCCAGTTCTTTCAGTAGGTAAATCCTTTCTAAAATATTTTGAATCATCTGCGTGTAAATCAGCAATAGGGATAGTATTGTTGGCCTTATACCCTGAAGCATAAAAATTAAAATTACTATCTTTTTCATAATGATTATTATTACTATGAATTCCAGCAGTTCCCGCAATATTTATATCATGCGTTCTTCTTCTTGTTAATATTGATTTACTTAAATTAACATATCTCCATATGGGTGTATTAAATCTTGTAGCATATTGTCCCTTTCGAGCAGTACTACCTGTAAAACCGGAGTCATCTTGAAATACATTATTGAATGTCTTGGGTGATTTATCTGCATTTAACTCATTATTTAATAAATGTAAATACCCCCCAAGAGGCATTCCTTGTACATTTATTAGATGAATATTTTGTGTCTTTCTATTTAAATTTAATAATGTCTCGTCTATAAAATCATCATTAATATTTTTTATTTCTATTCTACCCAAAACAATAGGTGAAACATATCCTATTTCATACTGAGTTTTTCCATCCTTTAAATCCTGTTCATTTAAAATTGGAAACTCAACCATTGAAGAAATAGTATGATGGTCGAAAGCAAAACCTACTGGGGAGTCTAAATATTCAGTTGAAGTATTCACTGTATTTATTAAATCATCAATGTCAATACCATTTGTATTTCCACTGCTACCTAACGCACTTAATCTTTCAGTGTCTGAATATTTAGTTCCATCGTGATTAAAATACTTACCACCTGTAAATACTGCGCCTTTATCTGCGGCCCCAATTAATGTAGTGGCTCTTTGAGTTGTTCTCAAAGATGTGTCTAATGTTTTACCTGCTAAGAGAATTTTTTTTGCTTTGTATATTGTAGTACTTAAAGTGGTATCTCCAGTGTATGCCCCTGAAAAATGAGTCATGTAACAATCCTTTACTAAAGTAATACCTGTCCCACTAACAGATTTAACAACCCCTAATAAATAATAATAAATTGCTGAAGAATCTCGAATATAAAGAATATCCCCAAAAGCAAGACCTGTAACAGTATTAGTTGCAGTAATTACTGCGCCTGAAATAGAAGAAATAGTTTCTCCAGTAGTAGTGTAATTATTATTATACGGACTAAGAGTAGAATATATATGTTCTTTTGAGTAGGTGTAATTGCGGTTAACAGGTGTATTTAGAAGTCTCTCTATGTTATCCATTCCCGTTATATTAAATTTATATGCACCTGTATAATCAATTTCTGTTTCTTTACTTTTTACTATTCCCTCAAAGATTGTTTTAGATACTATTAAATTACCGCTTAAAGGACTTGTATAGGTTCCAAAGTATGAAGAGGTAGGTTGGGATATTAATTTAGTATAACCATTGATTTTATCGCCTTTAGCGACCTGTAATTGTCTACCATAATTTGAACCTTGAATTGAATATTCAATATTATAAATATCTGATTCTTCTTCTGTTAAAGTAATACCGTTTCTTGTAATGGTGGTCCCATCGTATTCAGTATCAATTTCATGGCTTACTAATAAAGTTCCTGTAACCCTTGAATAAAACTTTCTCTTAGCGGTCTTACCTGAAAATGTATGGACTGAAGCAGAACCCGACCAAAAATTTGAAGTTTCTGCTCTTGAATCTGAAATAGTAATCGTTTGTAGTCCATCTAAAGGTGCGGTAATTTTTCCTGCTACACCGTTTTGGCATTCGTAATAATAACCATCTACATAAAAAGGTTCCCAAACGCCTGTATTGGAATCGTATAATAATGTTCTTAAATCTTGACCGTTTAAAAGTCCTGTAACTTCTATTGTCGTAGAACTTTTTTTACCAAAAACTCCGGGTAATGTACTGTTAGGAATATTAGAAATATTTTTATATTCAATAATTTCCTTAAGTTTAATATTTTCATAGGGTCTAATTTTATGGTCTAACATTCTCTCTGTATCATAATATTTAGCCTCAAACGCATTACCTCTTGATGTAACAGTCTTTGATGAGTTTATATAATAAGGGGTTGAGAGTAATTGACTTCTTATAGGTGAGTCTATATATTGAAGATAAGTATTAAATCCTCCGTCTGAATCGTATATGTTTAAAGAGGAAACTGCATATGTTTGAGGTGCAAATGTATAATTTGTTCCAGCCCCTGTGTAAGAATTAATACCCTTTGGTTGTGCGACATTATCATCATTGTTTTTATTTACATCTATAATTTGCACAGTGTTGGTAAAAAATGATTTGTCTAATAAATAATCGGAAGTCGAAGAGGCTGTTTTAAAAACACTTACTTGTGGTCCTGAAAGCCCATTTCTTTTTTTTAAGGCTGTGTATTTTGTATTTGGTTCAAGTGAATTACCTTCATAGAAATAAAATGTAGGTCTACTAACTTCTACATATTTATCATGTCTTTCCTCACTGGTAGCAACATCATTTAATAACCCATAACCAACTGCTACAACATTATCAGTCTTTAAAGGTCCTTGATATATTGCAATTTTAGTTCCAGCAGAAATGTTTTCTTTTAAACTTGGTGTAAAATCAAACTTGTAAAAGTTTCCTTCATAAAGTGTCTCTTCTGTAATCTTGGCTACATGGTGTTTAAGAACATTATCTGCGTAAATTACAATAAAATAATCTCTTGTACAACTATCGTTTCCTAATAAATGTGAACTTTCTTTTAGTCCATTAGCGGAACCCGTATCTATAACGACTCTATAATTTGTACTATCAAATTTATTATCAGCGTAACTTGGTACGGTTGTATTAAGTGGGAAGAGTCTATTATCCAGACTGGAACTTACGGTTCCACTACCCATAGCAGATGCTGTATCGGAATGTATCTCATAACAATTTATTCCTAATGTTTCCGAACTGCTAACATTTTGAGTAATAATTCTTGGATTAACTGAAGTATTACGATTAAAAGTTCCGGCACTCGGAGTTGCTGTAAAGTCTGTGGGAACCACTTGACCTTCATTTAATACATACAATTCATTAGCCATCTAAATTAGCCTCCTCGAAATCAAGATATAAAAGCAAGTCTCTATAATTTGGCATTAGACTATTGATGCTTCTAAATGAATTTTTATATTTACTCACCATAGACATTTCATGGAATTCGCCCATAAATTGAGATTTTCTAATTGTTTCAAAAGACCCAGCATTGGGATTTTGACCCAAATATATATCGGTGGGGTTAAATATAAAGTTACCACCTACACTGTGAACTCCATCTTTAATCATATCAGAATTATAAAAGATACTGATTTTACCAGAACTTCTATAAGAAACAGCAATATGATGGGGAATATGAGAATAAGTATTGTCCTTTGGAAGTTCTTGATAAACATATCCCGAAGGGGTATTAGAAATACTATCCATTGTAATATCCGCCCCACTTACATCTGTAATAGTTCCCACTAATAGACCAGCACTTGTATAAATTGTTTGACCTATTCCGAAATCCGAAGCGGTTCCACTAAGAGTTATAACATTAGTAGAAATAGAACTTACAGTTAATGCACTTTTATGCGCCACTGGCGTATGTCCATCATAGACATAACTAGAAGAATTAGAATTAAAATGGTTATCATCTACCCTTGTGGCACTAATAACTGTATTACTTGTAATAGAAGTTGTAGTAGTTCCAATAGTCATAGAAACCTTTACTGCATATTCAGCAGGTTGATACCAAGCGTGTGTTGTTGTATTAACTAAAGAAATAGTTAAATTAGTATTGTGTAATAAATTCATTTCAACATCGTGTCTATTGGCAATAGGCAAATAAGCCGCACCTTTAGTATGTCTTGATAATGATTTATCACTTGCTGTATATGAAGGGGTAGCGGCATTTCCATTAACATCATAGGGAGTTACAAGCATCTCAATTGTAAAATCTCCTTCGTTACCCCATATTCCTACATTTTGTAAAGGAACATTCCCATCGTCATCCTTATGTTTAATCGTAACATGTCCATTACCCATTACAGGAAACTGTAACGACTTTTTATCTATTGAATATATTTGCATAGTAATCAACCAAGTGGGGTAAATGCTTGTCTAAAGGAAAAATTAAATGTCATAAAAGGTGAACCGGGAACGAAACTTGAAGTAAAGTTTTCTACAAACCCTCCAACTCCCACATAATCAGTATTATCTGGAGAGGGCATACTTTTAGCACCGATTGTATTTTCCCTATCTAATTTTCTCGAATGAAAAGAAAAAGGTAAAAGTGGTAAGTCTTCTAATGATGTTGTTTCTGTAACACCTGAATGGTAATCATAATCATCTCCTACACGGGAAGGGTAAAGAATAACAAGTTCTGTAAAATTTTGATGTTTCTGCATGAAAGAAGAGTCTACTGATGCGTGAATTAATTGTGAAACTTCATATGCTGTCATAACCACGGATTTAGTTGTATTTTTATCATACTGTTTAACAATGTATTGTTCAGTAATAATTCCACCTATATTAAATGTCTTATTCGCAATACCTAAGTCTATTGCCATCGTAGTAGATTCTCCAGTAATTAAACCCGACAAGGGAATAGGAATAGGGGCCACACTTCTTGTAGTAGATATACCCACCGTTTCCGCTTTTAACATAATACGATTTGTAATTGAACCATCGGCGTTATCTCCACGAGAAGCAAAGTTTAAGAAAACTGCATGGTCGTAACCATATCCTACATTACCTGCATTTGCCATTAATTGTTTTGTACTTAAAGTCATTATATCATCCTCTTAATCCTGTGGGTGAATATCTATTCATTTTTTGTGAAATTTTCTGTCCAATTTTATCTGCAAGTTGGTTTAACTCTTGTTCCGAAGAACCTACTCTTCCATTAACATGAACATTGATTGTAGTTCCTAAAGCACTACGGGTGTTTGTATTATTCATAACTGAAGTATTTCCGGGTAGTGTAACTATTTCAGGTCCGTTATCCCCTATTAAATAATTTCCTCCACTTGTTATTCCTCCACTAGCGAATGGTGCAAAACCTTTTTTTCCTGCCGCACCTAAACCAGTACCTATTACTGCACCAAACTTTGCACCAGCAATAGCCCCCGGTACTGCGCCAATACCACCAAAACTAGCACCAATTAAACCACCTGCCGCCCCACCAATTAAACCACCTATTCCTGCACCTGCCGCTGTATTTTTCAAAAACTTTCCTTTACTTTCATTAAGGCGGTCTTTGGCTTCTTTACCTAAATCAATAATACTACTTATTATAGCCGCACCTACCAATCCGATTATTGCCCCAATTCCAGCAGGGCCTACTAACAATGCCCCTAAAAGTACACCAGCCGCACCAAGTAATATTCCTATAAGTCCAAGTCCTATTTTTAATAATGCGTCTACCATGCCACCAAAGTCACCTTTAAATGCCGCCGTAAATAAGTCTATTACACCTGAAATAACAAACCATATTCCTATAAAGAAAAGCATAGCCGACTGCAACCATACTTCAAAAAATAGAATAAGTGCATCTTTTATTTTGGCAAACCATTTTATTACATTTTCAAAGAAACCTGTTTTTGCTATTAAATAAATTATTAAAGCAACTCCTGTCATTACTGCCAACGCCGCTACGGCAAATTTAGCAATAGCCTTAATACCTCCTTTTATATCTACCCCTTTTAATTTTCCAACTAAGTTTGCACCCATTTCTTTTGTTTTCTTTCCTATTGCTTTTATTGTTCCCCAAATTCCTTTTGTTGAAATTATAGTATATGCCAACATAGCGGCTTTACCTAATGGAGAATTTAATAATTTGTCTTTCATGTCATCAATTTTATCTTGAACAACGCCTTCAGATGGTTTATTGTCGGAAAAAGCCTTAGATTCGATTATAAGTTCTTTCCCCTCATCATTGTAACCTTCTCGTCTGATAGTCGTAACATTACTTCCCGATTCCCGTAATTGCTCAATTAATAATTGTTGTTCATCATTAAGCATTTCTAATTCTTCTGCTACATTACCTATGGAGTTTTCCAAAGCAGACTCCATTTTTTCTAATGCGTCTATTGCATTTCTAACATTTCTTTTTTCTGATTCTGAGAGTGCATTCTGTGTATTTCCATATTTACCTGCTATGTTTTTTTTGTCTAACAATGCTTCTTGTTGCATCTTTTCAAATTGAATATCAGACATTTGACCTTTAAGATTACTTGACCTACTACCTAATACTCCTTTTTGGTCTTCATTCATTAACACAGCCGCTTTCTGTTGCATGTTACGACCCCCAAAACCACCAAGTTCAAAATCACCTATCATTTGATTACCAGCCAACTGAGAGTTAATTCCTGACCTACCTTTATTTTGTTTTATAAAAGCGTTACGAGAATTTTTCATTATCTTATCATTGTCCTTAAGCATACCTTTTCTTGCTATACCAAGTCTATCTTGAACTTTACCCAATGCTTGAGTTAATGTCATGCTTTTCATCATATGTTTAATAGAAGCGTCGTTATAATATTCTTCCTTTTCAAGAGCAGATAAATTATCCGTAGAATCTACTAATTTTAATCTATGAAGTCTTTTCATAACCTTTTCTCTTTGAGTCATAATATCTGTCATTTCTTTTTCTTTCTTTATATTTTCATTTCTATTAGTAGTAATATATTTAAATACCAATAACATTGAACTAAATTGCTGCATTATACCATACATTCCGGTACTTGCTGATGCTCTTGTAATTATACTTCTAACAATTCCACCTTTAGTACCTATTGAAGAAAGGTTAGATAATCTTTGTACTAAATCAACACTTGCTGTTTCTGTATCTGTTATTAAGGTATTAATATCTTCAAACCCTCTACTAATACTGTCAAGTTGTTTAGTGAGTTTACTTATATCCACTTAATCACCTTTTTATTTTATCCATTTCTTTCGATTCAAGTTCTTTAGATATGGAAAACATAATCATAAAGTCTCTAACCATAGAATAGGGCATTTGGTATGCCTCAGCCGGAGTAATACTAAGTTCCTTTGCCAAGATATATAAAGTTATCCGAGAAGCCACTACGGGGTCTTTGATTTTACCCCCGGTTAAGGCACTTTGGTAAGTTCTTTTAAATCTTCATCCCCCTCGAATGAAAAAGGGTCTGGTAGTATATTTTTAATTTGATTTCCTACATATGGGTTAAGTCTAATAACTTCAACTGGTGTAAGTAGAGGCTCGGTTTTATCTACGAATGCTTCCCAAAGATAGCGGAATAGTGTGTCCATTTCAAGAGAGATGTCCTGTGTGCGTGAATTAAGATTAATTAATTTAGCCTGTGCCTTTTCCAATTGTAGGAAGGTAGGTTCCTTAATCCAAATCTTAAGGTATTCATCGCCATCAGGTTTAACCCTTACATGATGTAGAGTAGAGTCCGAGGTAGCGAAAAGGTCGTTCTTATTTTTAACTGTTTTTTTATCCATAGGTATTCACCTTGTTATAAATTATATGCCGTAGGCTTATAATACTTACCCTTGAATAACCCAATTGGTTATATGTGTGCAAGATTTTAAGAGTAGAGGTTGTATAGTCCAAGACACTGTTATAGGTCCTTTATCATTGGTAAGAGGAAAGTCAGCAACTGTAACCATGTAATCCTTGAATACCATTGTAAGGGATTCGTCTGTTACTAAATCCTTTGTAAATGTAAGTTTGATTTCATTGTCATCTGTACCAGATAGAGAAGTAGCCGCATTGTTACGAAGTTCTTCAAAGAGTAAGTTATCTGTTACTAATCCGGTAAAGTTTAGTGTATAAGTACGCTGTCCGGGGATATGTGATTGACTGTTCTTGTCATAACGACCAATAAACCTTTTTGGCATAAGACCGTTAGAAATATCCAAAGACATACTTTCAATACGAATGTATTCTTGTCCAAACATTTCGATAGTGCCATCAGAAAAGAAAAACGGTCGAAGTTGTTCTTCGTTAATCTTGGCTTGGCTTCCCTGTGGGGAACCAAAGTTAATCCATTTTTGTAAATCTGTGGTATTATTTGCTGTTACATAATTGTTTGGTGCAGTAAATGTATTCTTTGAGTTAAAATTAACTGTCATTTTCATTTCCTGCCCTGCCGCCGCTGTAAGATTTAGACTCTCAACTTGACATCCGGGGTAAATCTTTGAATAAACTGTTTCCGAAATATCTCTTACTATGGTGTTAACGGTAGTTGAGGTAATATCAACTTCTTCCGTAGCCATACTTGCCGGTTTCTTAAGTGTATATTCAAGAGCAAAAGAAGGTAAGTCTGCCGAGTTATTTTCAGTAAAAGAGTATGTAATTTTATTTGTAAGAGTGTCGCTAATCTTTTTAACAGTGCCTGTATTTTGTCCTAATGCTGAATTAAGCGGTGGGCAGATAATATTTTTTGCTACTCGATGAAAACCCGCTGAAGGTACATCTGCATCATAAATAAACGAATCTGTATTGTTTGTAGAACTTGAACTTAAACCTGAAGTAGCAAAGTTATTTGATACTGTTATCCCTGCTTGTCCATTGGCCCCTTCAATAGTCTTTGAACCTAATGCGTAGTAAAGCCATGAAAAGTTATTTGCCGATACTGAAAAAGAACCACCGGAGGTAGTTTCTGCACCCTTGAATTGATAAGCCATATTTCGTGAACCTGAATTAAGTGCTATTTGTTTCATTTCAATAGAAGTAGAAGGAACCTGAACTGTATCTGTAAGACCAATCCAAGTATCGGAAAGTAGAGCGGGATTAGAACCAACTTTAGGTGCAGGTACGGGTGCGCCAGAATGTTTAATAACTGCATAATAATTGGTTGCACTACTGATAATATCCCCATGAATTGTATCTGCAACTGTAATTGTATTAGCCGCATTAGAATTAATTATTGCTCGGTCTTTGAATACATTGTTGCTTCCTGTTGTAATATGAATAACTGGGTTTGTTCCTGCGGCTGAAGTAATTGTAAAATCTACACCAGATACAGAATTTAAACCTGTTCCTGCATTTGTAATTGTTACTGCATCAATAATACCACCTCCGGTATTTTCAACAGTCACACCGGCTTGAGTATCTTCTGCTGAATCTGCTACAAATCCACCTACGGTATTTGTAATAGTAAGAACTACACCATTTCGAGAAGTAGTTACATCTTCATTGGCTAAAGCATTAGCGACTAATTCTGCAATTTCAGCACCTGTTTTTCCTGTAAGGTTTGCTGTTGCGATAGTAATATCTCTATCTGCACTTGTTGAGATAGCAGAAGTGCTACCATCGTCAAATATAATAGCGAGTCTTTCTGTTCCATCAACACCGGCAATATAAATAGTAATAAAACCGTGATGTCCAGCGTCGTTATCTTCATAATTTGCACCACTTTCTGTTGCAAAAGTAAATGCTGTAATATGTTTTCTAAGAGTAAGTACCAATTCAGTATTACTACCTTGAGTAACTGAGGAACCTGCTACAATTTGTGCCTGTGATTGTACTGCTTGATTTGCTAAAAGTCCTGCACCTGTAACATCTGATGCTACAACTGCTGTTGAAAGTGAACCTGATGACGCACTCGAACTATGAAATTCAACTTCACAACCTCTATAAAGATTAGGAAGAAGTAAAAAGTTAGTAGTAAAAGTACTGTTAAGAGTAAAGGTTCTTTGACCGTTTGCTGCCGCTGGCGGATTACTTGCAAATGTTCCTAAAAATATATCTTGTTCAGGTATCATAGATACCATCGCCCCGCTGTCCATCCATACTTCGTTACTTACCATTTTTAATCACCTTTTATTACAAACTGTTGGCGAATCTCTTCATAGTTACATTTATTCTATATCCAAATATTCTTGATTTTTTGTC
>TARA_R110000737_G_scaffold25195_7_pt1 | contig 10747 bp, 13 predicted proteins | sample TARA_R110000737 | Tara Oceans TARA_R110000737 (sample SAMEA4398027) | marine metagenome | biome: Polar Biome; feature: [SRF] surface water layer (ENVO:00010504); material: water (ENVO:00002006), including particulate matter (ENVO:01000060) such as... | depth 5 m
CATCAAGCAGAATAAATTTTGGGTCTGCAGCCAATGCACGGGCTATTTCAACACGTCTGCGCTCCCCGCCAGATAAACTCATGCCTAAGTTATCTTTGATATGACCAATGTTGAATTCTTCTAATAAATGTTCTAGCTTTTCTTCTTTCTCAACATCACTCAATGATTTACGTGTTTGTAAAATGGCCATTATGTTGTCATAAACAGATAACTTACGAAAAATAGAGGCTTCTTGTGGTAAGTAGCCAATGCCTTTGCGTGCACGTTCGTGCATAGGCAATAACGTTAAGTCTTCACCATTTAAAAAAATTGAGCCGCTATCATTGTTGACTAAGCCGACAATCATATAAAAAGAAGTGGTTTTGCCAGCGCCATTAGGACCCAGTAAGCCAACAATTTGCCCCGCTGATACTTTCATACTGACGTTTTTAACAACTTTTCTGCCTTTGTAAGCTTTCGCAAGACCCGTTGCTGATAATGTTGAAGTTGACATTTACTCTTGCTTGTCCTTTGATTTTTTAAGCAATTCAGTTTTATTTTTAGGCTGTAAGATTGTCTCAACCTTGGCATTTTCTAAGCTTTCGGCGTTGACATATTCAGTGTCAAAATTATAGCTGATTTTACTACCGCTAACTTCACTGCCCTCTTGGCGCAATAGGGCATTGCCTGAAATGACCACGGTACTCATACTGGGTTCATAACGAATTTCGTTGGCTTGCAAATTGATTAGACTGCCATCTTGCAGTGTTTGCTTAAATGTCGCCGGTGTACCTTTAGCAATATAAATTTTGTTGTTGTTTTTTTCTTGGGTGATGACCTGCACCAATTCAGCATGTATTTTAAGGGTGCCTTGAGAAATAATGACATTATCAATATAACTGAAAATTTTATTTTTCAAATCGGCGGCTTGACGTGAAGAAGAAATTTTAATCTCTTGCTCAACATCAAATTTTTCAGCACTTGCCGCCGGCACTAATAATATTAGAACAGCTAGACAAGTTAATTTAGTTTTTAGTTTTTTTGTAAATGGTTTGTACATGTTCAGTCAATGTCATCTGTGTTGTGTTTAAGTCTACAATTAATCCTGAGCCATACATAGTAAATCCTTTACCTAATATTAAGATAGTCTGCTCTGAGCTGATAATGTTAGTTTTTAAATCCATTTCTAAATTCTTTCCGTGTACTTCCTGTATCAAACTTTCTTTATCAGTAGCGATTAAACGTACGCGATTTTCTAATTTTACTCGATTATTATTATATAGCGTGCCTTCATTGGCGGTGATTTGCCAAGTCGGTTTGTTATTTTTCGGATATAAAGTATATCGCGGGTATTCAAAGTGTGTGACCTCTAGCTGGGCATAATGTTCCATCCGTTGCGCTTCAACATTATAAGATAATGCGCCTGACGCTTGATAAATGTCGCTATTGAGGTTTTCAGCAATAAATTCAGGGTTATCCGTACGGTTGAGAATGTTGGTGTTTTTTTCCTGCGCGCCATACCATTCCAATAAGCCATATGTGGTTAGGGCTAACAGAAATAAGATGATAGTCGTAAGAGTTAATCGACTCATATACTCGCGCCTGTCGCATTGGCTAAAGTATTTTGACTTTGCATAATAAGATCGCAAGTTTCACGTACCGCGCCAAAACCACCACGGGTATAGGTTGTGTAGTCACAAAGTTTTAAAATGGCCGGGTGTGCGTCATTAACCGCAATACTAAAGCCGACATAGTTAAGGCAGGCAGAGTCTGGCATATCATCACCGATGTAAGCGACTTGTTCTGGTGTAAGTTGCAATGCAGCGATCATTGCTTTTAATGCCGGCAGTTTGTTTTCTTCACCTTGTACTATGTGTTTAACATTTAATGCTGTCATACGTGTTTGGACGATATTAGATTTTCTGCCTGTAATCACGGCGACATCAACGCCACTTGCACCTAAAGCTTTAACGCCGTAGCCATCTTTAGTATGAAAGGCTTTTAATTCTTCGCCATTGTTGCCTAAATAAATTCGACCATCTGAAAAAACGCCGTCAATATCACAAACAAAGAGTTTAATATTTTGTGCTTTTTGCCAAACACTTGGCGCAACTTTGCCGTATAGACTGTCCAAATTTAAAGCACTCCAGATTTTAACAAGTCATGCATGTTCATAGCACCAATGGGCTGGTTATTATCGTCGACAATAATTAAGCCATTGATCTTTCGGTCTTCCATAATTTTTAATGCTTCAGCGGCAAGCATATCTTGCTTAGCCACATAGGGATTATTGGTCATGACGCTGGTAATACTATCTTGGTGAATATTAATTTCTGCATCTAAAATACGGCGTAAATCACCATCGGTAAACAAACCAATAAGGCTATTGTTTACATCAACAATAGCTGTCATACCTAAACCTTTTAACGACATTTCAACTAAGGCATCTTTTATTTTAGCATCGGCTGTTACGGTCGGCAGGCGCTCATCCTTATGCATGATATCTGCCAGACGTAGTAATAATCTTTTTCCTAAGCTACCACCTGGGTGTGATAAAGCAAAATCATCAGCGGTAAAGCCGCGAGCATTTAGTAAAGCAACCGCTATGGCATCACCCATGACTAATGTCGCCGTGGTGCTTGATGTTGGCGCCAACCCCAATGGACAAGCTTCTTGTGATACTTTCACGCACACGTGAGTGTCGGCAAGTTTTGCGAGTGTGGAATCAGGATTACCTGTCATAGCAATGATTTTTGCCCCGATACGTTTCAGTACAGGAATGATGGCAAGCACTTCACCAGTTTCACCGGAATTAGAAATGGTTAACACGATATCATCGACAGTGACCATGCCGAGATCACCGTGGCTTGCTTCACCAGGATGAACAAAAAAGGACGGTGTTCCGGTACTTGCAAGTGTTGCAGCAATTTTACCACCAATGTGACCCGACTTGCCCATACCAATCACGATGACACGGCCTTGGCAATTAAACATCAGTTCACAAGCTTTAGTGAAGTTGTCATCAATATACTGTGATAATTCGGCAATAGCCTGTTGCTCAATTATAATGACGTTTCTTGCTAATTGCTTAAAATTTTTCATTGCTATAGACCAATAATTACGCGTTAAGTTGACTGAAAAGTAACACTTGATAACCAATAAATACCGCTAACAATAGTACCCCTTTTGCGCGCGTGATGCGAAACTTTCCATTGCGACTAAAACAAAGTAGGAATAATAAGAAGGTTGTTGCCAGCATATAAGGTCCGTCACGTACGGCGGCGGCATTATCGATATCACCGGGTGAAATTAACCCGGCTAGTGATAAAACCGCGAGAATATTAAAGATATTTGAGCCAATAATATTACCTAAAGCGAGGTCATCTTCTTTTTTAATAATACTCATAATACTCGCGGCTAATTCTGGTAGGCTAGTGCCAACGGCAATTACCGTTAAACCGATGACTAAGTCACTGATACCAAACGCTTTGGCAATAAATATAGATGAATCAACAAGAAAACTGGCACTTAAAGGCAATAATATTATGCCGAAAACCAGCCAAAGTACCGAGCGCTGAGTACTGACAGCGTCTGGCACTTCTCGCTCGGCGTCTAATATCATTTTATCGTCACTAGGATTTTGTTTTGCGTGCTTTAATGTCACCACCAGTAAGGTTGCGATATAAAGTACAAAACCTATTATCAGTAATAAGCCTTCATTAAAGCTAAAATTGCCGTTGGCCAGCATGTATGTTGCGATAGCTGTAATGATCAAAATAAGCGGGATTTCACGTTTAACGGTCGAAGACGAAACAGATAAAGGATGAAATAGTGCAGTTATACCTAGTACTAGCGCAATATTGGTAATATTTGAACCAATAGCATTACCGATAGCAGTATCTGGGTTACCTTGTAGGGAGGCTGTTGCAGCTATCATCATTTCAGGTGCTGATGAACCCATTGCAACAATAGTTAAGCCGATTATCATCGGAGAAATACCCAGATTACGCGCTAATGATGAGGCACCAAATACAAACTTGTCTGCACTCCACACTAAAGTGATTAGTGAAAGTAATAAGATCAAAATTTGGATGAACATTCAAAGCTCCTGTTTGGCTTAGGTGAATAGGAATTTAGACTAATGATAAAATAAAAAGGGGAATTATAAACCATTGATGATAACCGATGAAACCCAATTAATACGCATTTTGCCAACATCAATATGTTAAGCAAATACTATTGTAAACTTATTCTGATATTATTGGCACGTGGATTTACGATAAAATAGCTTAAAGTAAGCTAGATACAGATAATATTGCCTTTTAGTTGTTGCTGCAGGCTGAAAGTTGAACCGTCAGTAAGTGATTAATATCAGCATTGATAAAGCATTTCTTACACTTAATTACATTTACATACTTTTACTTACGCTTTTAATACTTATTATTTGTTAATTTGTAATGACTGAGGTGTTGCGCTGCGGTAGAATTTGGCGACATAAAACAATAATTAACAGTGATGTTATCCCAAGCAATATGTCCGAAATTTTAGTTGATATCAAAAACCTGACTTTTAAGCGTGACGAACGTGTCATTTATGATGGCATCAGTTTGTCTATTCCTAAAGGTAGAATTACTGCCATCATGGGTCCTAGCGGTATTGGTAAAACAACTTTATTGCGGCTGATTGGCGGTCAAATTAAACCTGAGTCAGGGCAAATTTTATTTGATGGGCACGATATTCCTAAATTGTCTCGTAGTGCGCTATACGAAGTACGTAAACGTATGAGTATGCTCTTTCAAAGTGGTGCTTTGTTTACCGATATGAGTGTTTACGACAATATTGCCTTTCCTATACGTGAGCACACTGAATTATCAGAAGACATTATTGAAAAAATGGTGTTAATGAAATTAGAAGCGGTAGGCTTGCGTGGTGCAAGAAACTTACGCCCTAGTGAGCTTTCAGGAGGTATGGCCCGTCGTGCGGCACTAGCTCGTTCAATTGCTTTAGATCCAGAACTGATACTTTATGATGAACCCTTTGCTGGCCAAGACCCAATTTCTATGGGGGTGATTGTGCGCTTAATTAAAGATCTAGGGCAAGCATTAGGATTAACTTCCGTGGTGGTCTCTCATGATGTGCCGGAAGTGATGAGCATTGCTGATTATATCTATATCATCGCAGAGCAAAAAATTATCGGTCAAGGTACACCGGAAGAAATCTACACGCAAACGTCGCCGTTAGTGCAGCAATTTGTCAAAGGTGAAGCCGATGGTCCGGTGCCATTTCATTTTCCTGCTGCCTCCTATCGTGAAGAATTAATTGGTCGAGGTGTGAAGTCGTGAATCAGCTGCAAATGTTGGGTCGTAACATTATCAATCAAATATCAGGCTTAGGCAGAGCATTGATGATGTTGGTCTCCGCATTATTTCATCTGCCCAATCCGCGCAAAGGTTTCCCTTTGCTGTTGAACCAATTGTACTCTGTTGGCGTACTATCATTAGTTATTATTGTAGTTTCTGGTTTATTTATAGGTATGGTATTGGCGTTACAAGGCTATACTATTTTAGTCGGTTATGGCGCTGAAGCAAGCTTAGGTCCTATGGTGGCATTGTCATTATTGCGTGAATTAGGCCCAGTCGTTGCTGCATTGTTATTTGCTGGTCGAGCAGGGTCTGCTCTTACGGCTGAAATAGGCTTGATGAAAGCAACGGAACAACTTTCTAGTCTTGAAATGATGGCGGTAGATCCTTTACGCCGTGTCGTTGCTCCGCGTTTTTGGGCTGGTTTTATCAGCTTACCGTTACTCGCGGCAATATTTTCGGCGGTTGGTATTTTAGGTGCACATCTTGTTGGTGTAGATTGGTTAGGTGTTGATAGTGGTACGTTTTGGTCGGTAATGCAGTCACAAGTGTCCTTTGAAAAAGACGTTTTAAACGGTATTATTAAAAGTATCGTGTTTGCTTTTGTGGTTACTTGGATCGCCGTTTATAAAGGCTACTCTTGTGAACCAACCTCTGAAGGCATAAGCCGAGCAACAACGTCAACGGTAGTGCAATCATCACTGTTAGTTTTAGGTTTAGATTTTGTATTGACTGCGCTAATGTTTACTAATTAGTGTCGGTAAATCATTTATAACGGTTATTTAGTTAAATATTTTTCAATTTGGTGGAAGACATGGTGTCGAAAAAAATAGAGTTAATGGTCGGACTATTCGCTGCAATAGGTATTGCGGCCTTGTTAATGCTAGCACTAAAAGTAGCAGATAGCGGAATCTCAGGTAGTGGCGACACTTATCAGTTGCATGCGAAGTTTGACAATATTGGTGGTTTAAAAGTCCGCTCACCGATTAAAGTCGGTGGCGTTGTCGTCGGTCGTGTCAGTTCGATTTCTTTGGATAGCGAAGATTATACCCCTGTGGTGACGTTAGATATTTTTGCCCAGTATAATAACTTCTCAGAAGCGACTTCAGTATCAATCTTAACGGCTGGTTTATTAGGTGAACAATATATTGGTTTGTTACCTGGTTTTATTCATAGTTCAGTTGAAACATTGCAACCAGGTGATTTTATTGAAGATACAAAGCCTGCATTGGTATTAGAAGAACTGATTGGGCAATTTTTGTTTAGTCAAGGAAGTGGTGATTAACTATGATGAAGCTAACAATGAAAAAATTATTTTTTTGTTTAACGTTTTTAATCTTGCCTGTATGGGCCAAGGCTACGGTAGATGTTGATAAAAAAGACCCTTATCAAATGATTAAAACCGTTGCCGACATTACCTTTAAACGGTTTGCCAATGAGCAAAGTGCGATACGCACCGAGCCAAATTTATTAAAAACTATTGTTCGTGAAGAATTAATGCCTTATATAAATTATCAATATGCGGCTTATAAAGTCATTGGTAGTAACTTCAAGAAAACCAATAAAGATGAACGAGCTGAATTTGTTCCGGTATTTCGTGAATATCTTATTACTTCTTATGCTCAGGTTTTCACTTTATATAATAATCAGAAAGTAGAATTTGCCCCGGCAAAAGACTTTTCCAAAGATCGTGTGGTTTCTGTCGAAACTAGTGTTATGGAACCAGGGCGAGAGCCGATTAGTATTTCCTTTCGTGTCCGCAAGCATAAAAAAACTGGCGATTGGAAAGCTTATGACATGGTCGCAGAAGGTATTAGTTTACTTGATAGCAAACAAGCTGAATTAAGCAGTTTAATTCGTCAAAAAGGCTTAACTCATGTCACCGAAATGCTGAAAGAAAAAAGTGAAAGAAGTATTGTATTTAAGTAGCGAAGATGATTTTTTATTAAAAACGCGTAGACAAAATTAGCGTGTTATAGGGTTGTTAGTAGATTAAAATGATAGATGTCCAACAAGTAGAGCAAAAAGCGGTTTTTAGTGGTGCGTTAACGCGTGCTACAATAACGCGATCATTTGATAAAAAATACCGTAAATTAGTCGATAATGAACGAATCGTTTTAGATTTGGCTAAGGTTAGTCAAGTTGACACGGCCGGCTTAGCATGGATTTTATTATTGATTGAATTAGCGGCGAGTAAAACTTGTCATATCAGTTTGGTGAATTTACCTGAAGATTTAATAAAGCTGGCAAAGTTAAGTGCTGTTGATAGCTTATTGCCGGTAGAAAATAGCTAATATTGGAGTAAAAAGTGGAAGTAAAAGATATAGAAAAGCTAATTACCGATGCGGTTGAATTAGACGAGATTCATGTGTCATTTGATGGTTCGCAATGCAAAGTGATTGCAGTGGCTGACTTTTTGGGTACTTTAAGTCGAGTGAAGAAGCAGCAAACAATTTATGGTCCTTTAACGCAGGTTATTAATGCAGGCACCATTCACGCGGTATCGATTAAAACCTTCACGACGGCTGATTGGCAACGTGAAAAAATGTTTAATTTACCCCTTTAATTAACATCGACAGAAAAGAATATACTATTGGACGCATTTAAAATTATTGGTGGGCAACCACTACACGGCGAAGTGACTATTTCAGGCGCAAAAAATGCGGCATTACCTATTTTAATGGCCGCATTGCTCTCAGAGACGCCTATTACCTTTTCCAATGTACCTAAGCTGAATGATATAGAAACTACCATGAAACTTTTGTCACAACTTGGTGCTAAATGCCAGTGGCTTAGTGAGGGCAGTTTGATGATCGATGCTAGTACCATAGATCATTGCCGCGCGTCATATGAGCTAGTGAAAACCATGCGCGCTTCTATTTTAGTGCTAGGGCCTTTGCTGGCACGTTTTGGTCATGCTGAAGTCTCTTTACCTGGCGGTTGTGCTATTGGTGCTCGTCCGGTTAACCTTCATATTCATGGCTTAAAGCTAATGGGTGCTGATATTGAAGTAGAAAATGGTTATATCATTGCTCGCAATACGGGCCGACTTAAAGGCGCGACTATCTTTATGGATACTGTGAGTGTGACGGGCACTGAAAACTTAATGATGGCTGCAGCACTGGCTGATGGTATAACTATTATAGAAAATGCGGCACGTGAACCTGAGATAGTCGATTTAGCCAATTGCCTAAATGGCATGGGCGCCATCGTTTTAGGCGCAGGCTCTGATACCTTAACGATTACTGGCGTTGAAAAACTGCAAGGTGAAAGTTATTCAGTGATGCCTGATCGCATAGAAACCGGTACATTTTTGGTTGCTGCAGCAGTAACACAAGGTAAAGTAAGGTGTTTAAATACCGACCCTAAAGCCTTAGATGCTGTCCTGAGTAAGTTACAAGAAGCTGGCGCGATTATCACCACGGGTGATGACTGGATAGAGCTGGAAATGACCTCAAGGCCAAAGGCGGTCAATATACGTACAGCACCACATCCGGCATTTCCAACCGATATGCAAGCGCAATTCGTTGCACTTAATGCGATAGCTGAAGGCACAGCAACAACAACAGAAACAATTTTCGAAAATCGTTTTATGCACGTGCCTGAGTTGCAGCGTATGGGGGCAAATATCAGTCTTGAAGGCAATACAGCAATCAGTACAGGTGTTGAGCAGTTAAATGGTGCACAGGTGATGGCAACAGACTTACGTGCCTCTGCGAGCTTGGTCATTGCTGGACTCGTCGCCAATACACCCACGCAAGTTGATCGTATTTACCATATTGATCGTGGTTATCAACAAATTGAAGATAAACTGCAAGCGCTAGGCGCAAATATTATCCGTATTAAAGCCGATTAATATAAATTACGTTTAGCGATAAATACAAAAATCCCAGCCTATTTGCTGGGATTTCTATTGGTAATGCAATCTTAGCTGACAACGTTATTTTGGCACTGCAGCGATAGTTACAGGAAGTATTAATTGTCGATTGTCGCGCGAGACCATAAAGTTCAAAACACTGCCAGGAGCTGCTTCGGCAACGACATCCAAACCCTGTTTGGCGTTTTGTACTTGAATATCGCCAATTTGATAAACTACATCGCCTGATTGCAAACCAGCTTTCATTGCTGGGCTTTGTGGTGTAACAGCGCCAATAACAAAGCCTTTAAGATTAGCTACAGAATCATTAGCCTCAACGCCAAGCCAACCACGAATAACGCGTCCATGCTCAATTATTTTTAGCATAATCTTATGTGCTAATTGATATGGCACCGCAAAGAATATACCTTGAATATTTAGACTTGGATTAGCTTGCGTGAATTTTCGCGAATTTATACCGACTAATTCACCGTTAGAATTAATCAGCGCACCACCGGAATTTCCGTCATTGATGGCAGCATCCATTTGTAAGAATTCTAAGTAACTTGTGCTGAGACCACTTTGCCCTGTAGCGCTAACGATACCTTGAGTTACCGTTTGCCCTAAATTTAATGGGTTGCCAATAGCTAATACTACATCGCCAACTTGTGAAGTGAGAGTACTTATTTGTGGGATAACAGGTAAATTACTTGTTTGGACTTTTAAAACGGCGAGGTCTGTTAGCACATCATAACCAATAAGTTCGGCATGAAGTGCTTGACCACGTTGCAACACGACAACGATTACATCCGCGCTTTGTACGACATGATAATTGGTTAAGATATAGCCCTGTTCATGCATTATCACGCCACTACCTAAGCCTGTAACTTTTCTGGACTGACGTCCATAATTAGGCGTTGTTTGAATATCTTCTGTGTAGATGTTAACAACGGCAGGGCCGGCTAGACGCACTGCTTTTGCATAAGATAAGGGTTGTTGTTTCTGCTCAACAGAAGTGAAAATTTGCCAAGGCAAAATCTTATTATTACGTAGCTCAGGCACTAATAGTAACAAAACCACAGCAAACATGACGCCATAGCTTATCGAGCGAAGAACAAATTTTAGGGCATTGAGAATTTTCAACAGGATTATTTTTATTAGTCTGATTTTTTGTAGATTAACATAAACTCTTTGTTGTTATAAAATTTTGTTTTCACTAATGGCTAATATAATTGGTTGTCTCGTACTGGTGCGGTAGTCTAAACGCGGATGACTTTAGTTCTAGAGAAGGCCAAACATTTTATCATTAGTCTAAAAACCTTGGCATAGGTAATATTGCTTTAGCTGAATCGGCGTTGATTATTTGAAAACCCTTAGGCTTGATGAGCTGAAAATTAATGATATAGTTGTTAAAAAACTCTTGAGGCATTCTATATTTAATTTACAATCTAGCTATTATTAACTTGAAAGCGCAAGTTGCCGCTGCTTTTTAAATGAATTTTATGCTAGTCATCAACTTGGATTTTATTAAGTTGATGAAATTTATTAAACT
>TARA_R110000737_G_scaffold5134_2_pt1 | contig 10725 bp, 7 predicted proteins | sample TARA_R110000737 | Tara Oceans TARA_R110000737 (sample SAMEA4398027) | marine metagenome | biome: Polar Biome; feature: [SRF] surface water layer (ENVO:00010504); material: water (ENVO:00002006), including particulate matter (ENVO:01000060) such as... | depth 5 m
AGCGAGTGCCGGCTTCATTTAATACGCGATAAAAATCTTCAATTTGGCAGCTTTCTTCTAATTGACAAATTACTCGATATTTCTCGATAGCAGGTTGATAACCTTGTAAAGCCGCTTGTAATAACCAATGAGCGGCAGTTTGGATATCACGACTCCCTTCAATGCCCGTTAGGTAGAGTTCAGCTAAGTTAGTTTGTCCTGGCGCATAAGCCAATTCTGCTGATTTTTTCAATAATATAAACGCTTGCTCGAATCTATCGTTAATATAAGTTGCTTTAAGGTAAGCCATACCTTCGCTATTTTGTCGCTTGCCTGGAATATAGCGCCATTCTTTTTGTACTGCTGTAGTGTTAGTCACAGTATTACCATCAATCATATAAACCGCGCTATTTCGACCGATTATATTAAACTCTGGTCGCACTACTCGATAAATAAAGTCTTGCTCAAATAAGCTATTTAATTCTGCATAAGAGAAGTTGTGCCGTGTTTTTTCGAAGTAGTCAAAGTCTCTTGTGTGGCCAAAACGTAAACCATCGCTCAACGACTTTTTTAAAGGATAAAAGTAATTACCATAACTAAGAGAAACAGTGCCACCGGTAATATCTACAATTTTAGCAATACGATATTTATGATGTGGTGGAAGTCCTGCGGCAACTTTTTGATAGTTCAAATAATAAAAGTCATTAAGTTTAGGAGCATCGATATAGGTTTGGCTCTGACGATGTGTTTGTTGTTCTTCAGAAAAGTAATAACTCAACAATGTAATGATCATAACACTGCCTGTAAAGGTACTAAGTAAGCGTAGCTTGTTGAAAAATGCCAAACTAAAATCAGAAAAAACCAGTTTTAGATCCGAAGCATTATGAGTAACCTCTGCAAGATTGTGACATTGAAGACATTGAACTTGTGTGTTGCGCTTTATAGGAAAGATAGGAAGATACTCAAAAAAATAAAAGCCATAAGTTATCACTGAATTGACTCTATGTTGTTGACCACCGCAGCAAGAGCACAGTAATTTTTCTGTTATACCTATACTCATTGATGACTCGCGATAATCCATAATCATAACCTATTGTTAATTATTGTTTTTCAATGTTGGTATTGTTATAACACTGGTTTATGAAACAGACAAGTATTTCATACTAATGACTTCGTAGACTATTTTTTAGTGTTAATTAAGGTCTTGGTGTTTATTAAATAACTTCCACAGCCATCGTAAATCAGAGCAAAATCATCAAAAAATGATTTGAGGTAAATTGCTACTGGTTTTAAAAATTTGTATACCTTAATATGGAACAGCAAAAAATAGTAAAGATTGTCTTCACCTAAAAGCGTTACAACAACAATAAGAAGTTTTATGTCAAAACCCGCCAATATTAAACTTAAGCAAATTTTTTTAGCTGTAGCTCTAGGGTTATCGGCTAATAGCTACGCCAACACAATCGATAATACTCAATTAACGGTTGAGGAATTGCGGATTGAGAAAGCACTTAAATCAATGCCCAGTGTTGCGCCAAGATTAAGCACAAGAGTAGATAAATTTTCCACTCAATTAGCGCCAGTTACTAACTATACGGTCATAACACAATTAATTATTCGTCACGCAACAGGGTTATGGCACGATGCTAAAAAATCGTTTATTAATTTAAACGATTATGACGATCGGCCACTGTATTGGGCCCGCTTACAAATGAGCAAAGCGTTACGCACGTCAATTGGCTTCGGTAAATTATATCCTCATCAGCAAGAAAGACTACTTTGGATGCTTGAGTTATTATCTCGCGGGCAAACAGATGTGAAATTTGATAAAAAAACCGATAAAAAAATATTACTCACGGGCTTTGATCCCTTCTTTCTTGATAAACATATCGACCAAAGCAATCCTTCTGGGGTCGTGGCGTTATCTTTGGATGACTTAGTGGTGAGTATTGAAGGCCAAACCGCCGAAATTGAAGTGCTTATTTTTCCAGTGCGTTTTAGTGATTTTGATCAAGGCATGATAGAAGAACTTCTTAACCCATATATCGCAAATAAATCTGTTGATATGGTATTAACCGTCAGCATGGGCAGAGACAATTTTGATTTGGAGCGTTACCCCGCGTTAAGACGTAGTGCGACAGCGCCAGACAACCTCAATATCATGACCGGAGCAACAAAAACCAGCCCATTGGTACCTAAGTTAAAGTCAACAGTGTTGCAAGGTCCTGAGTTTGTTGAGTTTAGCTTACCAGTATCTGCGATGAAAAGGGGCGCAGGTAGATATTTAGTCAACGACAACCGCAAAATATCGACGCTGTCTGACGGGGAATTTAATGGCCGCTCATTAACCGAGTTTGTGCAACAAACCTCAGTCAGTGGCTCAGGTGGTGGTTACCTATCAAATGAAATTTCATATCGTAGTATTTTACTGCGAAATAAGCACCACATGGCGCTACCCGTAGGACACCTTCATACCCCAAGAATTGAAGCCTATGATCTGCAAGCTCTTATAGACATTGTTAAGCAAACGAAAAACATTATTACTCAAGCCGTGGTAGATATATAACAGCCAACTTATATTAATCAATAAAAATTGGCTAACCCTTCAAAGCTTTAGATAAAAAATTAACAAAAAAAAGCGCTAATCTATTTAGCGCTTTTTTATTTTTATCTGCTGGCGAGTTTGGTGTTAAATATTATTGGTAACATCGACCGATAATCTTAACATTTGTCCTGGTTGTAAATATTTTTTACGATCAAGGCTATTCCAACGTTCAATGTCTCTGATGGAAACATTAAACTTGTCAGCGATACGAGCAAAAGAATCACCGCTGCGGACACGATAATTGATATTACGCATTATCGCTTGTTCGGTTGGTCGGGCATTTGCAGCAAGTTGTTTAACAGCGCTTTTTTGCCAAATAACCAATTTTTGTCCAGGCTTAATCGTGTCTTTTGGCGCCATGGCATTCCATTTTGCGATACTACGAGTAGACACGCGGTAAGTACGACTAATGTCCCATAAGGTATCACCAGATTTGACGATATGAATGCGCTTTTCGCCGGCCAATACTTTATTTTGTGTTTTAGCTAAACGTTGGTTTTGTGACAATAAATAACTGTCTAATGACGCGGTAGCAACCGGAATTAATAAAAATTTACCCGCTCTAATTTGATTGCCTTTGACATTATTTACTTGTTTTATTAATGCTATTTCGGTATTAAATTTTTGCGCAATTTCGCCTAAACTGTCACCATTTTTAATTTTGTAGCGTTGCCAAGCTAAGCGTTCTTTTTTGCTTAATTTTGCCAAGCCTTGCGTAAAGGTATCAATTTTATGATTAGGCAGTAATAAATAGTGCGGGCCGTCAGGGTCGGTTGCCCAACGATTAAAACCTGGGTTGAGGCGCTGTAACTCGGTTAATGACAAATCAGCGAGCTGTGCAGCCTTAGCCAAATCAAGTTGCGAACCTATATCGACTCGACTGATCACTGGGCTATTGTCAATTTCGTGCAATTTAATTTTAAATTCATCGCTACGTTTTACGATGTCAGCTAACGCTAATAATTTAGGCACATAAGCACGAGTTTCTTTCGGTAAATCTAAGGACCAAAAGTCAGTAGGGAGGTTCTTCTTTTTATTACTTCTAACGGCACGACGAACACGTCCTTCACCTGAGTTGTAGGCGGCAAGTGCTAGCATCCAATCACCGTCGAAAAACTTGTTTAAATATTTTAAATACTTAATGGCACCTTGAGTGGAGGCAACAACGTCACGTCGTCCGTCATACCACCAATTTTGCTTCATACCAAAGCGTTTGCCAGTACCGGGCACAAATTGCCACATGCCGGATGCTCGGCCATGAGAATAGGCGAAAGGATCAAATGCACTTTCAACAATAGGTAACAACGCAATTTCAACTGGTACATCGGCAGCTTCCAATGCTTCAACGATGTAATACAAAAATGGCTCAGCGCGTTTAGCTACACGGTCTAGGTAAGTAGGGTGCTTAACAAACCAATTACGTTGGCTAGTCACACGCGGGTTATCGGGTATGGTAAATTCAAGTTTACTGCGAATGCGCTGCCAAACATCATTCGACAAATAGTCTTCTTGCTGATCATTGCCCAAGTCGATATTACCATCGGCAACAGGATGATAAACGTCAATCGCTTCATCGACTAGTAGCGCCTGATTAATTTCTATTGCAGAAGCGACGTCGATAAGTGTTTGAGTTTCTGAGTTTGTTTCAAGATGATTCGACTCAGTTGTATTTAATATTGATTGGCAACCAGACAACAGGAGCGCGGTTGCGACAGATAGTGTTATATACTTCATGCAAGGTCTATTTAAGTTTACTTGCCGCCAGTGTCACTTATTTGCCGCCGCTATTCAAGATTTTGTGCAATAAAAAGACCTTAGAAATTGTCTTTTAACGCCCGAATAACGGTAAAGGCATTTAATTTATCATTAATCTCTTCACCACTATATTCACTAGCACTGGTCATTAAACTAGGGATATGGCAGCGTAAAAATGGGTTGATTTTCTTTTCTAGCATAATTGACGTAGGGATAGTCGCTAGACCTTGTTCGCGTTTTTGTAATACTTGATTGTAATAATAGACTAACTCACTATTACTTGGTTCTACCGTTAAGGCAAAGTTGAGGTTTGCTTGAGTATATTCATGCGCGCAATAGACATGGGTGCGCTCAGGTAATGCGCTAAATTTTTCTAATGACGATAGCATTTGACTTGGTGAACCTTCGAAAAGCCTACCGCAGCCGCCGGAAAATAAGGTATCACCACAAAATAAATTATCTTCTGATAAATAAGCTATATGGCCTTTGGTGTGGCCCGGTACATCAATAATATCGAATTCAAGCGCTAAGTCGGCGAGCTTTACGGTATGACTGTCGTTTAGTGCAACGTCACAATGTGGAATGTTTTCATTCTCAGGGCCATAAATAGTTAATGGCCATTGCTTATTTTTACAATACTCAACGAGTTTGTTAATGCCGCCGACGTGATCAGCGTGATGATGGGTTATCAATATGGTTGATAATTGCATTTGTTGTTGTTCAATAAATTCGATACAAACATTAGCGTCACCGGGGTCTACCAAGGCTATTTTTTCACATGAGTCGGACGAAATTGCCCAAATATAATTATCTGAAAAGGCCTTAATCATGGAAACTTTCATATTTGTTGTGCTTTGAGATTGCTGCATGTCTGGCTCCTGAGTATACTGATGTTATGATTATACTCATTTTTACTGATGTTTAATATAATGAAGCCCGCTCTCGCTTTTAGGCACCCTGATCATCCAAAATCTTGGCAGGAGTTACCCAATGGTGAACTCATCCTTGCTAGTATCAATCAAGCATTAGCACCTTGGTGGTCGAAATTTTTTGGCTATCATTTGCTAAAAATTGGCGCATTAAGTGGTGAAATAGATAGTACTCATAGTCCAATTAAGCATCAATTAACCTTAAGTAACGCGCTCGATACCGGCAATATTATTGCTGAAATAGATGACTTACCGCTGCAGAAACATAGCGTTGATGTTTGTGTGTTAGCGCATGCGCTGGAGTTTTCCTTAGACCCTCATCATGTTGTACGCGAAGCAAACCGAGTATTAATCCCCAATGGTTACCTAGTGATCACCGGCTTTAACCCCTTTAGTTTGGTTGGACTGAATCAATTTATTCCCCACCGGCGTAACCAAACACCTTGGAATGAGCGGCTTTTTTCACCGATGCGGGTTAAAGATTGGTTGCATTTAATGGGCTTTGAAATTCAACTCGATCAGCGATTGCTACACTCGTCATTATCAGGGCAGGTAACACCGAACGTTTTAAGTGCTTATTGGCATAAGATAGCCGCACGCTACTTGCCAAGTTTAGGCTCAGTGTACGTTATTGTGGCAAAAAAACGTGTATTGCCTTTAACGCCGATCAAAGCAAAATGGCAACTTCGACCACGCTTTGAGCCTGTCAAAGTCCCGACGATGAACTCATCAAGAAAAATGAGCAAAAAATTAAATAAGTAATGGTATAAAATATACTAAACAGCATCACTCGTCATTTAAGGTCATAACTAAGCCATGCTACTTCAAGAATTCGAAAATTATTTAAATACCTTATTAAAGCCTGAGCAAATTAAAGACTTCTGCCCAAATGGCTTACAAATTCAAGGCCGTGATAAAATCACTAAAGTCATCACTGGTGTTACCGCTACACAAGCGTTAATTGCTCAAGCAATTGCAGAAAACGCCGATGCTTTAGTGGTACACCATGGTTTTTTTTGGAAAAACGAAAGTTATGTTATTCGCGGTATGAAACATAAGCGCATTAAGGCCTTGATAGAAAATGATATTAGCCTATTCGCTTATCACTTACCTTTAGATATTCATCCGACCTTAGGTAATAATGCCCAGTTAGCGAAATTGTTTTCAATCGAAAAAGTTATGCCCTTAGAAGTGGGCAATGCTTTGAGTGTCGCGGTACGCGGCGAATTTAGTGCTGAACTTTCTGCTCAAGCACTGACCGATCGCATTAGTGACAAGCTTAACCGACCGTGCTTACACATAGCGCCGCCATCGAATAAAGCGATTAAAACCGTGGCATGGTGCAGTGGTGGAGGCCAAGGTTATATTGAGCTAGCGGCCGAGCAGGGCATTGACGCTTTTATTAGTGGTGAAGTGTCTGAGCAAACTACGCATATAGCCCGAGAAATGGACATTCACTTTTATTGTGCTGGCCATCACGCCACTGAACGTTATGGCGCGAAAGCATTAGCAGAGCACTTTAACCAGCATTTGCCATTAGACGCTAAGTTTATTGATATTGATAATCCGGCATAAACTTTCAGTATATAGCTGTTCCACTGCAAGAGGCAGATTTTGGCTAGTCGGAAAAGGTTTAGCACAAGGTCTTGATTGAAGGAAATAGTTATACTCGGCTTTGTCTGCTGAGTTGTTCTAGCTCCTACATCCATGTGGTCGTATGGTCGAAATCAATAACGATGGCGGTGATCCATTATCGGCTTGCTCTAGCTTAACTCTGAAACTGTATCTTGTAATGGAACGGGTATAGTTATTATGCTTGTCAGGCCACGTCTCAGCCGCTAATTTTTAAGCCATTGCACGATGCGCCCCAATGTCTCGTACCAAACTGTAGTGGTTTGCTGCAGCTTTTTTGCACTCGGCAAGTAATATGACCAGGGAGTTAGTCCATTATCTTTAACCCATGGACTGGCAGGTGCCGGTATTGCGTTGACGCCATACTTTTCAAAATAGGCCATTGCCCGCGGTAAGTGATTGGCACTGGTCACTAATACTACATTTCTATTTAATACCCGTGGCGCTATCAGCTGCGCTTCTTCCTCGGTATCTTGAGGAAAATTCTCCGTTATTATCTTTTCTGTTGGTATGCCTAACAATATTGCCGCTTGTTTAACTTTTTCCGCGTTTGAGCTGACATCACCACCGGCATAACCTGAGGTGATTATTTGTGCTTCAGGGTGCAGGTGGTAAATACGCGTCGCTTCAACTAACCTCTCAAGCGAGCTAGCCTTTAACTGGCTGGTCGCTGGTAAGCCAGCTACCGTGGTATGAACACCGCCTAAAATAATAATATAATCTACCGGCTTACTGCTTTTGGTAAAGGCGGGATATTTATTTTCTAATGGCGCCATTAACGTGTCTGATAACGGTGGAAAGGTACTTAAAAATAAAAGTGCGCTTGCACTAAGTAGCGCTAAAAAGCTTAACTTTGGTTTTAAACGATAAAAAATAATAGCGATAAGCAAGAGTAATAAAATAATGCTCAGTGGCATGATCATGACACTGATAATTTTTTTCAATAAAAATAGATCCATGATACCAATTCCAGCGCGCTGTAATGCAAAATAGTTAATACGTTAGCATAGCAAGTATACCCTGTTCGATCAGTAGTTGTTTCCGAGCTATATTTTTATTTAGACGTCTAAAAGTCTATTGATATTTGAAATGAAATAGGGTTTAATAGTTTTGCTAAAAATTAGAAGTTTTACTCCACTTACTATGGTGTTGTTGTCAAAGCATTATGAAAGTGGACGCTAATCTGATAGTTTTTGCACCAGAAGAGGTGCAATTGCCAGGTAGGTAACACGAGGATCCCATCCTTTGACTGTTGCTGAGGGGGACAATTGCCGAGAATGTCGATATGAGGGACATATCACATTCGGTCGCTAGGGCTGAATCCTTAGGGCTGTCACCGCTAGAAAAACAGCTGTTTTTTTTAGCCTAGGTGGAGAGCTTCTGGCTGAATAGTACCGTCGGAATATTGGTTTTCTTCAATCATATTCGCTCTACGCTCAGTCACGCTCTTCCTGTTTATTATTCGTCCAATATATTTGCTGGATTTTATTTTAAAACCACGCGACTAAGTGGGCTTTTAGGAAGAATTTTTATGTTAAACTACTACTTTATTACCTTACATACTGTTGTTAAAACCATCTTGATTTTATCTACTTATTTTACCATTAAAGGTCTACTAACAAGTTTTTTGGAGAGCTGGCATGTCTGAGGTAGTACGCCACTCTAGCGCTCAAAACATTACCGTGGCTAAATTTGGTGGTACCAGTGTTGCTGATTATCAAGCCATGCTGCGTTGTGCTAATATCATAAAAAATAACCATTGTAATCGTTTAGTCGTGGTTTCAGCCAGTGCCGGTGTCACTAATCATCTGGTGCGTTTAAGTCAAATAGACGTAACAGAAAATGAACGTGCACAGGTGATGGCTGATATCGCCGACATACAATTTGCCATCACTGAAAATTTAGCTAACCCAGTAAGTATTAATGACGAAATTTCATTATTATTAAACGCTTTAGCTGTTTGTGCTGATCAGCAAGCTCAACAACACACTACCCAAAATAGTGACAAGATCCTGAGTTTTGGCGAGCAATTTAGCTCACGAATTTTTGCTCAAGTACTGCAAACCGTCGGTGTTAATAGTCATTATTTCGATGTTCGCCAAGTAATGAAAACTGATGATTTATATGGTAAAGCGCAAGTTAATTTAAGCCAGTTGGCGGCTAATGCTAAAACATTGCTTGTCCCTTTGCTTGATGGGCAAGTTATTGTTACGCAGGGCTTTATTGGCAGCGATTGTCAAGGTAACACCACAACTCTCGGTCGCGGTGGCTCTGATTACAGTGCCGCACTTTTAGCCGAGGCCGTCCAAGCAAGCAATTTAAGTATTTGGACTGACGTGGTCGGTATTTTCACCACCGACCCACGCATAACCGAACAAGCTCGTTCTATCAATGAAATTAGCTTTGGTGAAGCCGCTGAAATGGCAACATTTGGCGCAAAAATACTGCACCCTGCGACGCTTATTCCCGCGATGCGACAAGATATTCCCGTGTTTGTCGGTTCAAGTAAAGAGCCAGACGCCGGTGGTACAATAATTCAACGTCAAGTTGACTCCAACCCAACCTATCGTTCAATTGCTCTGCGCCGCGAGCAAACATTGGTGACTGTAAAGAGTCCTGAGATGCTACATGCCAGTGGCTTTTTAGCTAAAGTATTTACTGTATTAGCGAAACACCAACTTAGCGTCGATTTAATCACTACCAGTGAAATTAGTGTCGCACTAACCTTTGATAACCCTCATGGCTCAACGCAAGCTTTACTCACCAAAGCGGTAGTAGCAGAGCTAGAGCAGCTTTGTGAAGTCAGTGTCGAGCATGGTTTGAGTTTAATTGCGGTGATCGGTAATAAAATTCATGGCACTAAAGGTGTCGGCAGTAGTATTTTTGATAAGGTGAATGATTTTAATATTCGCATGATATGTCACGGTGCTAGTGAGCATAACTTATGTTTTTTAGTGCCCGAAGCTGATGCTAATCAAGTGGTTGAACGTTTACACGAGACTTTGTTTACTCGATAAGCTTCACTTGCGAAGACTGACTCGGTTTTTTTAATTATTATTAGCCCGTGAAGTTTTTAATATAAGCGTTTTTATACAATAAAGGGACATTAACATGTCCCTTTTTGCCATTAGAAAACTAGTGGTAATAATTATATTTAATGGTTTATATTTACTCGTAAGCTAATGGGTCAGTAATATTATTGTCAGCAAAGGCTTCAAGGCGTTCTTGACATGCGCCGCATTTACCACAGGCTTTATCTCGGCCATTGTAGCAAGTCCATGTGTCAGCGTAGCTTAACCCCATTTTTAAACCATCAGTTAATATGTCTGATTTAGTGTCACTTAAATATGGGCTAAAAATATCTACCGCTTCATAATTGGCAATTTGACAAACATCATTCATTTTACTGACAAATTCAGGGCGACAATCCGGATAAATCGCATGGTCGCCAGCATGAGCGCCATAATAGACTTGTGCAGCTTTTACCGATACTGCGTAACCGACGGCTAATGACAGTAAAATCATATTGCGATTAGGTACTACCGTTGATTTCATACTTTCAGCTTCGTAATGACCTTCAGGAATGTCAATATCATCGGTGAGAGAAGAGCCGGCTAATAACTGATTAATGGCAGAAATATCAATAACTTTATGCGCAACACCGAGTTGTCGACAAACTTTGCTAGCACAGGCTATTTCTTTCACATGCTTTTGGCCATAATCAAAAGTTAATGCATAGACTTCTTTGCCGTCTTTTAATGCACGGTTAAGGACGGTAAATGAATCCATGCCACCGGAAAAAATTACTACGACTTTATTACTCAT
>TARA_R110000737_G_scaffold34134_2_pt1 | contig 10697 bp, 10 predicted proteins | sample TARA_R110000737 | Tara Oceans TARA_R110000737 (sample SAMEA4398027) | marine metagenome | biome: Polar Biome; feature: [SRF] surface water layer (ENVO:00010504); material: water (ENVO:00002006), including particulate matter (ENVO:01000060) such as... | depth 5 m
TTTTGCTCATTATTCTACCATTCAAATGGAAGGATACCGTACGTTAAAAGCGGGTCAGGATGTAAACTACGAATTAAATGCGGGACCAAAAGGAGATCACGCAGCAAGTATTACACCATCAGAATTAGAAGCAGACGATTAGTTTTAAATATTTTTTGGCTTTAAAACAAAAAACACAGCACCATAGCTGTGTTTTTTATGATTGACGTTTAATAAAGTGTTTTATCTTGGCGTCTTATCTTTAGTTTTTTACATGTGGTCGATAATACAATCACCAAATTCTGAACAAGTTACCAAGGTTGCGTTATCCATTAAACGTTCAAAATCATAGGTCACTGTTTTAGCATTAATCGCACCGGACATGCCTTTTAAGAGTAAGTTTGCCGCTTCTGGCCAACCCATATGGCGTAACATCATTTCTGCAGATAATATTACCGAGCCTGGATTAACTTTATTTAGCCCAGCGTATTTCGGTGCAGTACCATGTGTTGCTTCAAAAATAGCGACATCATCATTTAGATTAGCGCCTGGTGCAATACCAATACCACCCACTTGTGCGGCTAACGCATCAGATAAATAATCACCGTTTAAATTTAACGTCGCAATAACACTATATTCAGCTGGTCGTAATAGTATTTGCTGTAACATCGCATCAGCAATAACATCTTTTATAATAATTTCTTTACCATTCTTAGGATTTTTAAGACTACACCAAGGACCTCCATTCAATAAGTCTGCACCAAATTCTTCTCGGGCTAATTCATATCCCCAGTCCTTGAATGCTCCTTCAGTGAATTTCATAATGTTACCTTTATGCACTAAGGTGACCGACTCTCTATCATTATCAATAGCATACTGAATGGCTTGTCTTACAAGTCTTTGTGTACCTTCTTTAGAAACAGGCTTGATACCGATGCCACAATTTTCTTGGAAACGTATTTTTGTGACGCCCATTTCTTCGGTTAAAAATTTGATCATCTTTTTAGCTTGATCACTACCGGCTTGATATTCAATACCAGCATAGATATCTTCGGAATTTTCTCGAAAGATAACCATGTCTACTTCGCTTGGTTTTTTCACTGGGCTTGGCACACCAGTAAACCATTGCACAGGACGCTGACAAACATACAAATCGAGTATTTGCCTCAATGCAACATTTAAAGACCGCATACCTCCACCTACTGGAGTGGTCAACGGGCCTTTAATCCCTACTTTATATTCCTTAAACATGGCTAAAGTTTCATCAGGCAGCCAAGTCTCTGAATCATATATTTGTGTTGCTTTCTCACCAGCATAAACTTCCATCCAGTGAATTTTTCTCTCACCGCCGTACGCTTTACTCACAGCAGCATCTACCACTTTCATCATAGGTGGCGTGACGTCGACACCTATGCCATCGCCCTCAATAAAGGGAATTATAGGGTTGTTGGGTACCTGAAGTATGCCCTGCTCTGAAGTGATTTTAGTGCCTGCACTAGGAATATTTACATGGTTCGACATATGAGCTCCGAAATTTACGAATAAAAATAGCCGTTTGCTAGTTTCTTTATCCTTAAACTAATAGAAAAAGAGCAACGACACTAATACTGAAATCGTGATAATCAACATCACCACTATGAATAATTAAAACGGCTGTTTTAATTAATTGCAAATTTTTTATGATAAATAAGCTAAATAGTCGATGGTGATTTGTTCACTCATTAAATTATGGACAAAAAAAAGCTAGGCACGTGCCTAGCTTTTCAATAGTTTACTTAACAAGTAAGCTTAAAGTAAGCTCGATAAAATGGTATTTAATGTTGCACTTGGACGCATGGCTTTTTCTGCTAATGCGCTATCAGCAAAATAATAACCATTAATATTCATACTAGGTCCTTGAGCAGCATTAAGCTCCTCAACAATTTTAGCTTCTTGTTTCGTTAATGCTTGAGCGACAGCAACAAAACTTGATTTTAAACTCTCATCGTTTGTTTGCGCTGCTAATGCTTGTGCCCAATACATGGCTAAATAGAAATGAGAGCCACGGTTGTCTAACTCACCAACGCGACGTGAAGGTGACTTATTCTCTTGTAAGAACTTCGCGGTAGCTTGATCTAAAGTATCGGCTAAAATTTGTGCTTTAGCATTGCCCGTATTGACGCTTAAGTGCTCTAAAGAAGCGGCTAACGCCAAAAACTCACCTAATGAATCCCAACGTAAGTGGTTTTCTTTTTCAAACTGCTGAACATGCTTAGGCGCTGAACCACCAGCACCCGTTTCGAATAAACCACCGCCATTCATTAACGGCACAATCGAAAGCATTTTCGCACTAGTGCCAAGTTCTAAAATTGGAAATAAATCCGTTAAATAATCGCGTAATACATTACCGGTTACTGAGATTGTATCTTCGCCTTTAGCAACGCGTGCTAAGGTGTAGTTACAGGCATCAACTGGCGCCATAATTTGAATATCTAAGCCGGTCGTATCATGATCAGCAAGGTAGGTATGAACTTTTTTGATCATCTGCGCATCATGACCACGGTTTTCATCTAACCAAAAAATGGCTGGCACTTGGGTAGCTTTTGCACGAGTTACGGCTAATTTAACCCAGTCTTGGATCGGCGCGTCTTTCGCTTGACACATTCTCCAGATATCACCTTCACTTACCGCATGCTCTAATAAGGTTGTGCCGCTATCATCAACAACACGCATAGACCCTTCACCTGACATGGTAAATGTTTTATCGTGTGAGCCATATTCTTCGGCTTTTTGCGCCATTAAGCCAACGTTAGGTACAGAACCCATTGTGCTAGGGTTAAAAGCACCATTTTCACGACAGAAATCGACTACAGCAGAAAATACTCCAGCATAGTTACGATCGGGGATCATAAATTTGGTTTCTTTTTGTGTACCGTCTCGGCCCCACATCATGCCTGATGCGCGAAGTGCTGCAGGCATAGAAGCATCAATAATAACATCACTTGGCACGTGTAAATTAGTGATGCCTTTGTCTGAATCAACCATAGCAAGTTCAGGGCGAATGGCATAAACCGCATTAATATCGGCTTCTATTTCAGCTTTCTTATCAGCGGGTAAGCGGCCTATTTTAGCGTAAACATCGCCAATACCGTTATTGGCATCAACACCTAATTGGTTAAAAGTAGCACCGTGCTTAGCAAAAACGTCTTTATAAAATACTTTAACCGCATGACCAAACATAATGGGATCTGACACTTTCATCATGGTGGCTTTCAAATGTAAAGAAAGTAAAACGTTTTCAGCTTTTGCTTTTTCAGTTTCAGAGGCAAAAAATTCAACTAATGCTTTTTTGCTCATTACTGATGCATCAATGATCTCTTGATCTAATAGCGCTAAATGTTCTTTTAATAAGGTGACGTGGCCATTTTGTCCAACAAATTCAATTTTGACATTGGTCGCACCATTAATAGTGACTGATTTTTCACTACCGTAGAAATCACCTGATTGCATATGCGCTACGTGTGATTTAGTTGTCGGTGACCATACGCCCATTGAATGCGGATTGGTACGTGCGTATTGCTTAACTGAACCTGGTGCACGACGATCAGAGTTACCTTCACGTAACACTGGGTTTACTGCTGAACCTAAAATTTTAGCGTAAGTTAATTTAATCGACTCTTCTGCTTCATTTTGCGGTTCTTCAGGATAATTAGGTAAGTTATAACCTTTCGCTTGCAGCTCTTTAATCGCGGCTTGCAATTGAGGAATTGACGCTGAAACATTGGGTAACTTAATAATATTAGCTTCAGGTGTTTTTGCCAATTCGCCTAACTCAGCTAGGGCATCGTCGATACGTTGCTCTGCAGTCAAATACTTAGGGAAGTTAGCGATAATACGACCGGCCAATGAAATGTCACGAGTTTCAACATCGATTGCTGAAGACGCCGTAAATGCTTTAACTATAGGTAAAAAAGAATGCGTTGCTAAAGCCGGTGCTTCATCGGTAATAGTATAAATAATTTTTGATGTATCTTTGCTCATTTAAAATCCTTTGCTGATTTGCCATTAATCGATAAAATGAATAGTCATTCAATTTCGAAAGACTATTCATTTTATCGATAAAAAAATATTTTGCGCGCGCATAGTATCGGAATTCAAAGCGCATTAAAATAGATGAATTATTATCAGGCTATACTTTACAGGGTTAAAATTTGTGACAATAAAACAAAATCAAAAGCTTACGAACAAATATAGACGAAAACCCACAAAGGTACGACCAGTCGACTTTAAGGCTGAAATCGTGCTTTTTAATAAACCGTTCGATGTATTATGCCAATTTACCGATGATCAAAATCGAAAAACGCTCAAGGATTTTATTGACGTCAGAGATGTCTACGCTGCCGGTCGCCTCGATAGGGATAGTGAAGGTCTGCTTTTATTAACCAATGATGGCAAACTGCAACATAAACTCGCCAACCCAAGCCAAAAAACCGATAAAACTTATTGGGCGCAAGTTGAAGGAGCACCAACAGAAGCCGATATTACTGCACTTCGCCAAGGAGTAGAACTAAAAGACGGACTGACAAAACCCGCCAAAGTGAACATTATTGCCGAGCCTAATATTTGGCCTCGTGTTCCAGCAATAAGGCAACGCGCGGCTATTCCAACAACATGGTTAGAAATAACTATCCAAGAAGGGAAAAACCGTCAAGTCAGAAGAATGACAGCTCACATTGGCTTTCCAACCCTGAGATTAATTCGCTATAGCATAGGTAAATGGACCTTAGATGGTATTAATAATGGTCATTATAAAAGCATAAATCATGGATAATGTTTTAATAAACTCACATGGTAGTGCACAGTTCAAACCTAACACGACCCTGGCTGTAGTAGTCGTTTGCCAAGGTAAATTCCTCCTTGTTGAAGAATTAGAACAAGGAAAAAAGGTATACAACCAACCTGCCGGCCATTTAGAGGCGGATGAAAACTTAATTGCGGGTGCAAAGCGAGAATTACAAGAAGAAACCGGCTTAACAGCCACACCCGATTACCTTTGTGGTATTTACTACTATTACCGCAGTGACATTAATTTATATTATTTACGCTTTTGTTTTGTTGTTGAACTTGAAGCACAGACATTATGCCAACCACAAGACAAGGAAATACTTGCCTGTCACTGGCTAACCTTAGCAGAAATTAAAGCAAAATCAGCACAATTACGTAGCCCATTGGTAATGGAATGTATTGCAGATTACCTCAGTGGTAAAAAAATACCCTTAAGTCACCTAAAATCTAATCTTTAATCTATCATCACGCTAAATGACCATGCTATAATTTCGCGCCATTTTCCATTGAAATGTAGTTGTAATGACCTCGAACGAACATGTAGATTTAAACTCAATAACGCCAAACGAGAAGTTACCGCAAGATACCAAAGTAATTGTTGGTATGTCGGGTGGTGTTGATTCATCGGTTTCCGCTTATTTATTAATCGAACAAGGCTACCAGGTAGAAGGCTTGTTCATGAAGAACTGGGAAGAAGATGATAACGACGAGTATTGCGCCGCAGCAGAAGATTTAGCTGATGCACAAAATGTTTGTGACAAATTGGGTATTAAACTGCATACCATTAATTTCGCCACTGAATACTGGGACAACGTTTTCGAATATTTTCTGGCCGAATATAAAGCCGGTAGAACACCTAATCCTGATATTATGTGTAATAAGGAAATTAAATTTAAAGCCTTTCTCGAGTTTGCTTGTGAAGATCTAGGCGCTGATTACATCGCGACAGGTCATTATGTACAACGTAAATTTAACCATGGTAAATGGCAAATGCACCGTGGCTTAGACAGTAATAAAGATCAAAGTTACTTTCTCTATACTTTAAGTCATCAGCAAGTGGGTAAAACACTTTTTCCCGTCGGTGATATTGAAAAGCCTGAAGTTAGAGCTATTGCTGAAAAAGCAGATTTAATCACCCATAATAAAAAAGACAGTACTGGCATTTGTTTTATTGGTGAACGAAAGTTTAAAGACTTTCTTGGCAAATATTTACCCGCACAACCTGGGCTAATAGAAACACCAGAAGGTGAGGCTATTGGGGAACATGATGGCTTAATGTACCATACCTTAGGGCAACGCAAAGGCTTGCGCATTGGTGGTCTTGCCAATGCCGGTGAAGCACCATGGTATGTGGTTGACAAAGATCTAGAGCGTAATGTACTAATCGTCGGCCAAGGTCATGATCACCCTCGCCTATTCTCTAAAGGCTTATTGGCAAATCAATTACATTTAGTTGATCGGGTTGAATTATCCACACCGATTAGTTGTACGGTCAAAACCCGTTACCGACAAGAAGATGTCGCGTGTAATTTATCGCCAATGGCTAATGGTGAATATTTAGTTATGTTTACTGAACCACAAAGCTCTGTGACACCCGGACAATCTGTGGTGTTTTATCAAGACAATATTTGCCTAGGTGGCGGTATTATCAATTCCCTTATTCGTTAATAGTAAGGTATTCATGAATAGTATAGAAAAACAAACAATTACTATGGCTGCAATATGTCAAGCATCGGCATTAGTGCAAAAAATAGCACGTACTGGCACCGTAGTAGAGTCTGAGCTCGCGATGATGCTAAATAGCATTATGATAACGTCACCTGATAGCATTTTAGACGTTTATAATAATGATATTACGCAGTTAAAATTGGGTCTAAATGCCTTAATCGAGCAATTAGGCAATCAAACAAAACAAAAAGATCCAGAACTAACCCGCTATGTTGTAGGTTTATTGGGTTTGGAACGACGTTTAGCCAACAAGAAAAATCAATTATCACTACTCGGTGAGCGTATCGAACAAAGCCAACGCCAGCTAGCTCATTACGACATTACCAGTGATACACTCATTGCTAGTTTAGCCAGCATTTATAGTGACTTACTTAGTCCTATCGGGACACCTATTCAAGTAGCTGGAGAACCTAGCTTACTCAAACAACAAAGTAATCAACATAAAATTCGTGCCTTACTATTAGCGGGTATTCGCTCTAGTGTGCTATGGCGTCAAGTAGGCGGAAAGCGTAGAAATATATTATTTGGTCGCACAAAAATGGTCGCGTGCGCACAACAATTACTTAAAGAAATTTAAAATTAACCTCAGGAAATTACTATGGAACTTTCAGCATTAAGTGCAATATCACCGGTTGACGGTCGGTATGGCAGTAAAGTTAAATCATTGCGCCCTATTTTCAGTGAATTTGGCTTAATTAAATATCGTGTCACCGTTGAAGTTCGTTGGTTACAAAAACTAGCCGCAACGACTGAGATTGAAGAAGTTCCGGCTTTCTCTGCGCCAGCTAATGCAATCTTAGATGCTATTGTTACCGATTTTTCTGAAGTTGATGCGCAAAAAATCAAAGACATTGAAGCAATAACTAATCATGATGTAAAAGCGGTTGAATACTTCCTTAAAGAAAAAATTGCTGACAACGCCGAGCTAAATGCCATTACTGAATTCATTCATTTTGCTTGTACGTCTGAAGACATCAACAATCTTTCCCACGGTTTAATGTTATCTGATTGTCGTGAACAGGTATTAATGCCTATGATTGACAATATTCTTAGCGATATTAAAGCGCTCGCTGTTGAATATAAACATATCCCAATGATGTGTCGTACGCACGGCCAACCCGCATCGCCGAGTACATTAGGAAAAGAAATGGCTAATGTTTACGTGCGTTTGAAGCGCCAACGTCAGCAAATTGCCCAAGTAGAAATGTTAGGTAAAATTAACGGCGCTGTGGGTAACTATAACGCTCATCTATCAGCTTATCCTGAAATAGATTGGCATAGTTTTGCTAACGAATTTGTTAACTCGTTAGGTTTAAGCTTTAACGCCTTTACAACACAAATTGAACCACATGATTATATCGCCGAACTATTTGATGCTATTGCCCGTTTTAATACCATCTTAATTGATTTTGACCGTGATATCTGGGGCTATATTGCCATCGGACACTTTAAACAAAAAACCATTGCTGGTGAAATTGGCTCATCTACCATGCCGCATAAAGTTAACCCCATCGATTTTGAAAACTCAGAAGGTAATTTGGGTATCGCAAACGCTTTATTTAACCACTTAGCGCAGAAATTACCTATTTCACGCTGGCAGCGCGATTTAACAGATTCAACGGTTTTACGTAATTTAGGTGTTGGCTTTGCACACACCTTAATTGCCTATCAGGCAACACGCAAAGGTATCAGTAAACTACAGGTTAACGAAGCAAATTTATTAGCCGAGCTTGATTCAAATTGGGAAGTACTTGCCGAGCCAATTCAAACAGTCATGCGTCGTTATGGTATCGAGAAACCTTACGAAAAATTGAAAGAACTCACTCGAGGTAAACGTGTTGACGGTGATTCAATGCGTGCATTTATCATGACGTTAGCGTTACCAGACTCAGCAAAAGCCCTGTTGTGTGAAATGACACCAGCGTCATACATTGGCCGTGCTGTAGCATTTATTGACGAACTAGACTAATAAAGTTCGTTTGACTGAATTAAAAAAAGGGATCCTATAGGCTCCCTTTTTGTTATTCAGTTTTTAAACGTCTTCATTAGACTAATTGAAATTAACTAGCAAGGCATTAATACAACGGGTGTCAATCCGTTTGATAATAAGGTTTCACTATGAATATCGAGTCGATAAATTGGGGAGATTTAACCCCAGAACTATTTCTTGCACAGTATTGGCAAAAAAAGCCCTTATTGATCAAACAAGCCTTTACCGATTTTCAGGACTCTATAACAGCAGATGAGCTAGCCGGCTTAGCGATGGAAGCTGAAATAGAGTCGCGTATAGTTAGCGCTAATAGCAAAGGAGATTGGCAAGTAGACCATGGCCCTTTTGAAGACTTTTCTCAATACGGTGAGTCTGATTGGACACTATTAGTCCAAGCGGTAAACAACTGGTCACGTCCAACGCATAATTTATTAGCACCCTTTGCTTTTATTCCAAGCTGGCGCATCGATGATGTTATGGTGAGTTTTTCAACACCTAACGGCGGGGTTGGTGCGCATTTAGATCAATATGATGTTTTTATTATTCAAGGCAGTGGTAAAAGGCGCTGGCAAATTGGCGCCCCCGATAGTAACTTAAAAACGTTATTGGTGCACCCAGACCTGAAGCAAGTATCTAGTTTTAAACCAGTTATTGATGAAATAACGCAAGCTGGCGATCTACTTTACATACCACCTAACCATCCTCACAATGGCGTATCAATAGAAAATTCAGTTAATTTTTCTATTGGTTTTCAAGCCCCATCGAGTCAAGAGCTTTGGTCGAGTTTTGCTGATAAACTTATTGATAAAAATATCGGTGAACAAAGGTTTAACGACCCGGAACGAGCGTTATCTCGAGAAAGTTTTAATATTACTGCTCATGACAAGCAGCAATTAAAGGCCTTTATGTTGCAGCAGCTTGACCAAGAAGAGTTCTATGAACAATTTATTGGCCAATACTTAACACAAGGTCATCATGCTTTAGAGATTTTGGTACCGGTAAATGATATAGATGAAAATAAACTGCTAGATATACTATCAGAGCCTGATATTTTATTTATGCCGGTATCTGGTTTAAAAGCCGCGATAATAAATGATGTTCAAGCGACACTTTTCATTAACGGAGATAGTTTTCCTCTTGAAAGTCAAACAATTGCACTAGCTCAGCAACTTGCACAGCAAAAGCCTCTGACCACAAGTGAAATAAAAACTTTCAACAGTTGTTTGAAAAACAGTCAGTTGTTAACTAGTATTTTAAATAAGGGTTATTGGTATATAGAATAAGAGACATGTCATACACGGTTAGTAGAGTTCAATGGGAGCAAGCGGCGCCCTTACTTAAAAATGTTAGGGAGCAGGTATTTGTCTATGAATGGCGGATACCAAAAGGTATTGAGTTCGATCTAAAAGATCATTTTGCTAATCATGTGCTCGCTTGTCATGATAAAAGCCAAGAGCCAATCGGTACCGGCCGCATTCTTTCTTCCGGTGAAATCAGTCGAGTCGCGGTATTAAAGTTTTATCGTAAAGACCAAGTGGATAAAATCATCTTACAAAGACTATTTAAAATAGCACGAGAAATGGATCTAAAAGAAATTTTTATCTATAGCCCGTTAGACGCTATCGACTATTTTAAAAAGTTTAATTTCACTACCTGTGGCACGGTATTTATGGAAGCGGGTATGGCGAGACAGAAAATGACCTGTCTATTAAAAGAGGCAAGTGTGGCTAAATATTATTTAAGCCATTAAAAATTAATGGCTTAAATTTTTTTAAAGTGTCATATAGCTTTATTATTAAACCCACAACTCATCTTTAGCATAAAGTTTATAAAGCCCTTCCGCTTTATTCATCAACAATTTGGCATAATCCACTTGCTCTTGAACATCACTTTTTAGTAAATTGTCGGCCTGTATTTGCCATTTAAACGTAAAGTGGCGCAATACGTTACGAGCGGGTTCACTTTTTTCCAACACCAGATGGTCGGTCGGCAAATCTCCACTGATCACCCATACCTTGGTTTTATCTAATAGGTTAATTTTCCATACCGCCATTAAAGGCACTAAATAGCGACTTTCAGTGTCCGCGACGCTTTCGGTCACTAATCCTTTTTCTGCGAGATACTTAGTCGCTTTTAAATATTGCTCTCGTATCCATGCTTGTTGTTCTTCTTGGGT
>TARA_R110000737_G_scaffold44757_3_pt1 | contig 10697 bp, 9 predicted proteins | sample TARA_R110000737 | Tara Oceans TARA_R110000737 (sample SAMEA4398027) | marine metagenome | biome: Polar Biome; feature: [SRF] surface water layer (ENVO:00010504); material: water (ENVO:00002006), including particulate matter (ENVO:01000060) such as... | depth 5 m
ATCAGTACTGGAAAAAAAGCTGAATCATTTTAATTGCCACAGAAACGAGCATTTCAAAGTGGCTTGGGTATAATATAAACATAGTTTTTCATCAAATTTTGGAGCAATCGATGAGCGTAATTGAAGTAAAGCATCCCCTAATTAAACATAAACTTGGCTTAATGCGTGAAGCCGACATTAGCACTAAACGTTTTCGCGAACTTGCCTCTGAAGTTGGTTGCCTATTAACCTATGAAGCATCTAAAAATTTCGAACTTGAAACCAAAACTATCACGAGCTGGAATGGTGAAATTCAAGTAGAACAGATTAAAGGTAAAAAAGTTACGGTTGTGCCTATTTTACGCGCAGGCTTAGGCATGATGGACGGTGTATTAGAGCTTATTCCCAGCGCTCGCATCTCTGTTGTTGGTATGTATCGTAATGAAGATACACTCGAACCTGTGTTTTACTTTGAAAAGTTAGCCGGCCAAATTGAAGAACGATTAGCGCTAGTGATTGACCCTATGCTTGCCACGGGGGGTTCTATGGTCGCAACAATTGACTTATTAAAAGCACGCGGCTCTAGCAACATTAAAGCACTGGTTTTAGTGGCTGCGCCAGAAGGAATAGCGGCATTAGAAAAAGCACATCCAGATGTTGAACTCTATACTGCTTCCATCGATGATTGTTTAGATGACGCTGGCTATATATTGCCTGGTTTAGGTGATGCAGGCGATAAAATTTTCGGTACTAAATAGTTCTCTTACTTGCTAATTTTGGTGCTATCAATAGCCATTAAATTAATTAGCTGGTTTACTTTATACTCAGGAAAAAAGGCAATATAGCAGGCCTTAATTTAATCATTAGTTATTCTGGACAACTTGCTCCTGCATTATCTAATAAGCTGTATCCCTGCAGCGATAATGATTAAATTGATAGCGCAGTAGTTGCTTTTTTTACCCGTATAATACTCAACTAACGAGTAATATTGCTATAAAATAGGCTGATAGAAAAAATCTTAAATATCTTATTTATTCACTGTTTAAAGCCGTGAACACTCTTGTGTTCTGACTTTTTCACCCTATAAATAACAATTTATTTCGCAACTTAAATAATACTTTTAATGATTTTAATATCTAACCTTTTGGCAATACGATTTAAGTTCGCCCTATCAATTGATAACCGTCGTGCTGTTGCCGCCCAATTACCACTTTCTTGTCTTAGCACCTGTTTAATAAGTTGACGCTGAAATTGTTCAGTTTCATCACGTAAATTCAAAAACGTTGCCGTTGAATTAGGTGCCAAAGCTTTATCTAACGCTATTCTTTGCTCATTTAATGGCCGTGTTTGCAAGTTAATTAATGCGCCACAGTCTTGCTTTTCTATCGCAACAATAGCTTTATCTTTTTGCCGTGCCCGCGCTTTTAGCGATGCACGGCTAACCACATGCTCTAACTCACGAACATTACCTGGCCAGTTATACTGTTCAAGATGATTAATCGCGTCAGCGGCTATTTTTAACTGTGCCACACCTAATTTTCGCTTGGTTTGTTCAACGAAGTAGCCAATGAGTATTGGCACATCGCCAACCCGCTCTGCTAGTGTTGGTACCCGGATAGGATAGACACTTAATCTATGATACAAATCGGCGCGAAAGCGCCCATGCTCAGCCTCTGTTTTTAAATCCCTATTAGTCGCAGCAATAATACGCACATCAACTTGTTCAACCTCGTCTTGTCCTACCGGCTGAATTTCATTACTTTGAATTGCCCGTAAAATTTTACTTTGTGCTGTTAACGGTAACTCACCAATTTCATCTAGAAACAAGGTACCGCCATTAGCTAAAACAAACTTACCCGCACGGTCTTTATCCGCCCCAGTAAAGGCACCTTTAACATGGCCAAACAATTCACTTTCAATGAGGTTTTCCGGTAGAGCAGCACAATTAACATATACCAAGGGTCCATGTTTACGTGACGATTGGTGATGTAAGGTACGGGCAACTAGCTCTTTACCTACACCAGTGTCACCATAAATTAGAATGTTAAAATCTGAACTTGCGACAATGATGAGTTCTTCTTTGAGTTGTTGCATGATCAGACTTTCACCAATCAACTCACCACCATCTCGCTTCCAGGCAGCTTCAGTTAATTCCTCTACCACACGTTGTGAATGATCGGCACGAGACTCCAATTGTTCAATCAAAAATGCGGTATTTAATGTTGCCGCAGCCATGGCAGAGATCACAATTAACGTACGCTCGGCTATATCTTCAAACTCATGTGGCGTTAGGCTATCTATGGTCAACAAGCCTAACAATTTATCAGCATAATATAAGGGTAAACCCATACAAGAGTGCACAGGTAAATCCCCTTCTCGGTCAATAAGTAAGCCGTCATAGGGATCAGGCAATGTTGAGTCAGCAGAAAAACGAATTGGCTGTTTAGCTTGGCAAAGGGCAGCAAACCTTGGGTGCTCAGCAACGATAAACCGTCTACCAATAGTGTCTCGGCTTAAGCCTTGCAATGCGATAGGTGTGAGAATATCACCGTGAAACGATAATAATGCCACGGCATCACAGTTGATAGTCTTTCGCACGGTATCAAGCAAACGATCGAACCTATCTTTACTGTTAAGGCTACTGGCTAAATCAATCGCTAATTCGATAATCGCTGTTGATGATATTTGACTCATGTTTTATTTCCTTGCACTCATTGCCCTACTCTCGCAGCAATATAAAATACCACATAAGAGTCTTATAGACCACAAGCCAAAGAAGTCAAATTGACAACAAAAAACAAAATAAAAACACAACACACTGATTAATATAAACTTTTAATATTGGCACTTACTTTGCTAATACTTAGCTAAGAATGAAAAAACTAAGCACTGCGCCAACGTTATTATTTATTAGCGCATAGTACGACTGCAACAAGCCTAGGAGTAGATGATGTACGGACAATTTTTTATCGCCAATCAGTTACCCGACGTTAAGCATGCGCTAAATTTTCAAAAGTGCTTAATTTTGGGTAACTGTATGATGTTGATATCCTTCATTATCATTTCACTCAGTATTACGGTTAGCTTTGTATTTGATCAGTATTTTGCTATTTCTGCGCAAATTCTCGCCCACATCGCCACCATTATTTTCGCCGGTGCATTAAAGCTTGGCTATGTATTACGCTGTGTTGCCTTGCATGGCTTTGGTAACAAAAACTTTTAACCGTTAAAAATATTAACTCAGGATGAATAAAGCGCCAGAGTTAATCAAACAAGCTGATAACACTATATAAATAATAAACTAACACTTAAACCGCTTACAAAAAGTTCGTAAGCTACTTTACCTTTCAGTTAATTTAGGAGCAACAATGCTAACTGATAAGCACATTGAGATAATTAAAAGTACCATTCCATTATTAGAAAATGCTGGTTCGGCAATGACAGCACATTTTTACCAACGTATGTTTTTTCACAAGCCTGAATTACAAAACATTTTCAACATGGCTAATCAACATAACGGCAGACAGCAAGTGGCCTTATTTGAAGCAATAGCAGCGTATGCAAAAAATATTGAAAACCTAAGTGCATTAACCATGGCAGTTGAACGAATCGCACAAAAGCATACTAGTTTTAATATTCAAGCCGAACATTACGCTATTGTTGGTCATCACTTAATTGAAACACTGCGCGAACTAGCAACCAAGGCTTTTACCGCTGACGTTGAGGACGCTTGGACAAACGCTTATCAATTTTTAGCAAACATTTTTATTAATCGTGAAGCCGAGTTATATCAGCAACGTTTAGCCAATACGGGTGGCTGGCAAGGTGCAAGAGCCTTTAAGGTAATCGACAAAGTCATCGAATCTGAGCTGGTTAAAAGCTTCATATTTGCACCCGTTGATCAACAAGCCGTTATCGGTTTTACGCCGGGTCAGTATTTAGGTCTTGAAGTTAAAATTACAGAAAAAGACTATAAAGAAATTCGCCAATATTCATTGTCAGATAAGCCCAATGGTAAAAGTTACCGCATTTCGGTAAAGCGTGAACAACAAGGTGTGCCGGGTAAAGTGTCTAACTATTTACACGATGCCATTAACGTCGGTGATGAAGTGAAATTATATCCACCTGCCGGAGATTTTTTCTTTGTTGATCGTCAAACGCCTACGGTGCTAATTTCTGCCGGTGTTGGTATTACACCAATGCAAGGCATGTTAGAGACCTTAGCCGAAAGTAAACACACTCAACCTGTGCACTTTCTACATGCTTGTGAAAGCAGCGAGCAACATTCTTTTTCCCAGCGTACCCATGAGTTAATCAACAAAAATAAATGGCAGCAAAATATTTGGTACAAAAATGACGACAAGCAACAAAAACATATTAACCAAGGCATGATGGACTTAACTTCAGTTGAATTACCAACTGAAAAAGGTAACTTCTACTTATGTGGTCCAATAGGCTTTATGCAAGTTGCTAAACAGCAATTGTTATCGCTGGGGGTAGTCGAGGGCAACATTCACTACGAAGTATTTGGCCCGCATGCAAGTCTATAATTTAAGTAGAAGATATTTCCAAGTCGAAGTGGTTTAGGTTTCTTAGGTAAACTGGTCACCCATAATTTCGAGCTGATGCAATTATTTTCCTTAAGTAATAATAATTGCATCAAGCGATAATTAATCGACTCACCCATTAATCTGTGTAATGAGTTGCTGAAAAAACGCTTTACTATAGTCTTTTGCTAAACAAGCTGTAGGGTTATATTTTTCTGCGGCTATAATATGTTCTGGCGTAATAACACCACTTAACAGAAAAACTGGCATTTCTGTTTCTGATTCGCGGATAAATTTTAACACATCAATACCCTCACCATCTGGCAGATTCCAATCAATGAGTGCAATAAGGTGCTTATCATGCTGAAATTTTTCTTTCGCCTCTTCGACCGTTTCTGCTACATCTAAAACAATATTTAGCGTCGAGCAATACCTTTCTATGGACATACTCATTAATTCTACATCTCCTTCATTGTCTTCAACGTAGAGAATATTGACGGGTTTACTCATAAGGCAAATCCTTGGCAATTTTGAAGCTGAATGTAGCACCATTTTCATTGTTTAAAGCCACGCTGATATCACCATGATGTTTTTGTAGTATTTTCTTGCTTAGCGCTAGTCCCATGCCAATACCGGGGTACTTTTTATTGGAAACGCCTCGCCTTAAGACTTTAAATATTTTTTCTGTTAAGTTGTCAGGTACGCCGATACCATTATCACTGATACAAAATTGCCAAAAGTTATCATCACCTTTGGCACTGATCAAAATAACCGGTTTATTATCTGGTAATTGATAAATCAAAGCATTCTTAATCAGACATTCAAACAGTAATTTAATTTGTTCGCTGTCACCGATAATGCTAGGTAACTCAGTACAGGTGATCGACGCTGCCGTTTCTGCGATCAATGATGATAAGTTTTCCAGTACTTGTGCGACTATTTCGTTGCAATCTATTACTGCAAATGGCTGCGCCCTTGTATTTAAGCGTGAATAGTTTTTAATCGCGGTTAATATTTGCGTTGCTTGCGTTGAGCCTTGGTGAATCAAAGAAAAATGGCGCTGAGTTTTTTCATCAAAACTATCACCGTGTTTACTGACTATCATTTCAGCAAAACCTTCTATTTGCCTTAACGGCGCACTAAGATCATGTGAGGTAATATAAACGAACTCTTCATATTCAGCTTTGAGCGCGGCTAATTCTTGTTTAACTTTTTCTAATTCATTCGCTACTTCAACACTCATTTTTCATCCTTTTTTAGCTCAACACTATTTAATAGCAAACAAACGATGTTAACTTGATGGTAAACAAACAATATCGACCCAGAAATTTTCAACGTTTTGTACTACCTTCATAAACTTAGCCGCGTTTACCGGTTTAACAATATAACAATTGGCATGTAAGTCGTAACTTTCAACAACGTCTTTGTCCGCTTGTGAGCTGGTCAAGACAATAACCGGGATACGCCTCAGTATTGGGTCCGCTTTAATGGTTTGTAGTACTTCTTTGCCGTCGGTACTTGGCAAATTTAAATCCAACAAAATAATATCGGGTTTAACGGCATCTTCATAACCGTTACGCTTAAACAGATAATCTAAGGCTACATCACCGTCCTCGGCAATATGAAGGTTATTACGAAATCTGGCGTCTTCAAACGCTTCTCGTGTCAGCTCAATGTCACCTTCATTATCTTCGACCAGTAAAATTTCAGCTAATCGCACATCTTCTGTCATTACATTTCCTCAGGGTGATTTGGTTTTAGTAGTTTGACATAAAAAGTTGAGCCTAGGTTTTTCTCTGACTCAACCCAAATAGTACCGCCGTGACGCTCGACCACTTTTTTACAGATAGAAAGACCAACACCAGTACCGGCATATTTACTTCTGCCATGTAAACGTTGAAAAACTTCAAATATTTTCGTTAAATGCCGCGCTTCCATCCCTATGCCGTTATCTTTAATGGTAAACAGCCAATGGCTATCATTATCAAGAACGCCGAGATGAACATGAGGCATAGCATCCGGTTTTTGGTATTTTAAACCATTACTAATTAAATTTTGAAACAATTGAAACAGCTGGGTTTTATTGCCTTGTATTTCAGGTAAGGGCTCAAAAGTTATCTCGCCTTTTCTACCTGATGAGTGATCAAGCAGATCGTTTTTAATGACGGTGATAACACTGGTTAAATTTACATTTTCAAGTGCTTGGGTATCGCTACTGATACTCGAGTAGGCCAAAATATCGGTGATTAAGATTTGGGCTCGGGCAGCACCGTCAGTGACAAATTTAAAGTATTTTTGACCTTTTACATCGTCTTTTAAGCTCTCAGCGAGGTGATCTTGCAGCTTTTCAGAAAAACTACGCACCATTCTTAATGGCTCTTGCAGATCATGCGAACATACATAGGCAAAGCGGGCTAATTCTTCATTAGAGTCGGTTAACTTTTCAATAAAGACTTCGCGTTCTTTTTCTAGCGCCACGCGTTCGGTGATATCTCTGACGATGGCACTCAGTTTTCTTTTATTGCCAAGTCTCATTTCACTAATAGAAAGGTCGATGGGGAAAATAGCGCCATCTTTTCGCCGACCTGAAATTTTATAACCGGCAGCGACATTTCTTTTAATACCGGTCGCGCGATAAAGCTTTAAATAACTGTCTTGTTCATCGTGGTATGCCGCTGGTTCCAGTATTTTTATATTCTGACCGATGACTTCTATATCACTATAACCAAAAATGTCTTCGGCCGCGTGATTAAAGCTTTCAATAACACCAAACTCGTCAATGGTTAAAAGCCCATCTACTGCGTTTTCCACAACAGCGCGATGTTGCGCCTCACTTTCTATTAACCGAGCAGTTCTACTCACCACTAATTGCTCAATGACTTCTCGTCGACGGATCAACTGGGCAATACCGGCAGTGATTAGGCCCGATAACGCTAATGCAGCGATAAGTACTAACCAGGCGGAAAATATCAGCGGTCTTTCTGGTAAATTATTGTAAGTATTTATCCGCCAATTTCTGCCTGCTACCGCGATAATATCGCTATAAGAAAACCAACTTTCTGGCGCAGCGCTACCGTAAAGAATGTCGATATGATCAGCGTCAGTGATATCTTCAAGATATAACGTTAAACTGCCTTTTTCTTCGCTCGCGGTGTCTGCAACAATATCACCAACACTTAACACTATCAGGGCAAATCCAAGCAATTTTGGTGTTGCTGCCAGCTCTCTGCTTATGAGCTTATCATCAAAAATAGACCTTAAAACAAGTACATCTGCTGCTGCATCTGTTGCTTGAACCAAGTTGATTTGTGCCGTAGCAATGTTGTCATTACGATTTTTTGCCTTGTTAAGCGCTGCTAAACGTTTCTTATTTGAGGCAAGATCATAACCCATGGCTTGTTCATTGCCCGCCATAGGCACTAGGTAATAAACCGGAAAATAGCTCTCTCGTACCTTTGCCGAAACGAGTTTATCGTTGTCATTTCTTTCTGTGAACATGAAATCACTTACACCATAGGATCTCGCTAGTTGTTCATATATCTCACGATACTCATGTGTAACATAAGGCACCCATTCTATGGCTTTAATATTTTTATAGCTGCTAACTAATGGCGTAACAAAGGTCGTAAAATCTTCGCGACTGACATAATCAGATGCCTGATAATATGACTTAACCGCCTCTAAAGTTTGCAAATTAAAAGCTATTTTTTTACTGATGGTTTTAATTTTTTCCTTACTCTCAAAAATATACTCCTTTTCAAGCGCCGAATTTTCATGATTTGATACCATCATAAAGGCAAAAATACTGGCGGCAATACCGATAATACCGACAAAGATAGGTATGGCATACACTCGCCATGCAGCTAATTTAACTTTCTCGAGCCCTTCGCCTTGGCTTAAGCTGCGAAAGTTCAGTCCAGCGAATAATAGAAACGCCACGGTAAAGCTAAAAAGTAAGACTAATAGAATGGTGTTTTGCAGCTCGCGTTTACCGTCATAAATTAAGCCATCATCAGTTACATAAGTAAAAACGATATCTGTCCCCGCAATTGTTAAGCTGTTTTCACGAGGGATTTCGATATGCTCAGTGCCCGTACTAATTGTTACGCTATCTTGGCTTAATTTCATTGCGACTTTGTCGTTAAACGCCTGGGTAACAAATATATCTTCAAGCAGTAAGGTCATTTCGCTGCTTAATATTCCTTCAATAAAACCGTTATAGAGCACAGGCACAGACACTTTGAAAGTTAAGCTTAGATCATTTTGACGTAACAACTGAAAATGAGCGGAAATTTCCCCGCTCAGTACTTGCTCAATCCAGGGTAGATTACTGGCATAGCTAGCGTAGAGTTTATTATCGGTTTTTATAATGATATTACCGGCAATATCTTGTAAAACTAAATGACTTCTTTCGCCGCCAATAAACAGGTTATCAAATAATTCAGTTATCGCGAGATCATTGCCATTGCCCAACATAACCGCTGCAGCTAAACTTGGCGATGCCGCTAGGTCTTGCACAATGGTTTGTTGACTGACCATAAATCGTTGGAATAATGCTGCTTCTAGCGCCAACTCACGTTGCACGTCCTGTTGATTTTGCTGGTCCAAAACACTATTAAACTTAGGAACAATAAAAAAAGCGCTAACAAACATGATCAATAAAAATAAACTGATCGAGAAAATCGTAAAGTTTTTCAATGCTGGCTTATTTTCAGTAAGGCTTTTAAGAAGTTTTATCTTCATTATTTACTCATGCGAAATTAAAATTTCATCATTGGCACCAAACTTCGCCATACAGTAATTTTCAGGGTTCAACGCTTCATGGCCATTAACATTATCGTGTAGATCAAATTCGGAAAAGGGCTTTAAATAGTTTTTAACTAGGCCTTGAACCGGGGTGTTAATATTTTCCAAGGCCAAGCGTATCGCATTTCTGTCCTTAGTCATGTCTCCGGTCAGGCCTGCTTGCTTAATCGCTTGAATCAATAATTTAGTCAGGTCATAGGCATGGATAAAACCAACGGCAGATTTCAAGTCAGCCGGTTTAACTATGCGCCCTTTCGAGTGGACAACTAGCTGGGCAAATACATTTTTTTCGAATTGGCTTTGCTGCGAGTTAGTAAAAGCAAAACAAGACTGAATAAAGTTTAACTCAAGCTCTTTGCGCTGCTCAGCATTAATTATTTCATGGAAGTTACCGCTGCTAACTCCCCAGTGACTTACTATGGGTAAGCGCTGTGCTTTGGGTAGATTAAGTATTTCATTTACTAGCACCGCACCTTCAACCGCATTACTGACCAAAACGATACAATCACTGCCAGCACTGACAATTTCATTGATAACAATAGCAGCACCTTTCGCTTTTATACTCCAACTAAAACGTGTAGTTTTATGCTTATCGATACCATGTGTTTTCAGCGCTTTCGACATTGTGACTAAGTTGGCATCACCCCAAGGGGTTTTTTCCAATAATAAATGCGGTTTTTTACATTGCTGTTGACTCATCGCGTAATCAATAATAACGGAACCGGCTCGGCTATCATCAACCGATAACCTAAACAGCCAATTTTCTTTAGACGGATAACGCGTGATGTAGCCTGCAGCTGCCCAAGGGACAAGTGTTAGTGCTTTATTTTCATTGATAAAGCTGCGATTTTTAATTAAAGGTGGCGAGTGGATACCTGAGTAGATAACTAACGCCTTGGGGTCGTCAATAAACTGCTGGTAATTACGTTTGCTTCTAATGACATTACCGCGATGATCTAAATATTTAAAGGCGATTTTATAACCGGCTATTTCATTATTAATTTCACTAAAAGCGACTTCAATGCCTTTTTGTATCGCGTCAGACGACTCTTTATGATTAGAAAGGTCGGCATCTTGATAAATAAATAAAACCTTATCGTCTGCTGCTAGCGAAAAGCATAGTATCGATATTAAAAATATCGCAGTGATTATTATTTTATTCATTTATCTCTCACTTAAAATACCCGGCAATTAAAATTTAGGAACTAATGCACAACATAAAAACGGCTGTTGTTATGTTAATGACCAATGATAAGCAAACTGACTTTTCTTACAGCTCATAACTTGACCCGTATTAATTAAAAGTTCAGGACAGTCTATTAGTACGCTATCCTTGTTGCTTTCTAACCTAACAATAATTTTTTT
>TARA_R110000737_G_scaffold50505_1_pt1 | contig 10636 bp, 6 predicted proteins | sample TARA_R110000737 | Tara Oceans TARA_R110000737 (sample SAMEA4398027) | marine metagenome | biome: Polar Biome; feature: [SRF] surface water layer (ENVO:00010504); material: water (ENVO:00002006), including particulate matter (ENVO:01000060) such as... | depth 5 m
TTTTTCATATATTCTTTATCCATCTCCCCATTTTTTAATCGAGGAAAGACTAAGTACCCTGACTCTTTCCAAGTTGTCATAAGACTAGCTGTCTCTTTCTGTTCTACAGCAGCAGCAGATTTTTGAGCTTGTTGCAACCCCGACATGTGAGATTTAACTCCTGCAATTTCATACATTCTATTAGCATCTCCTATAATCTCGGAAGCTAATGTAGGGTGTCTAGCAATTGCCTTTCTAGTAATCTCTGCTGCCCTTGCTAAAAATGTATCAGTATCAATACGTCCTTGTATATTTGCCTTACGAAGCGTATCTAGTGCTGCCTTTGTATTTACTTGGGCAACATTAACAGTCTGGGCGGACTCTTCTCCACTAATGCTTTCTCCATCTGAATTAACTGCCCCAAATGTTTTCCAAGCTTGATGCTCTGCACCTGTTTGAGCTACTATCTCACTCTTGAGTCTTGCCTCTTCTGGATCAGGTAAGTAATCATTTATATTATCTGCATATTTCTTGAGGGTTTCCTCTGTAAACTTCGTTTCTTGATATTCTTTAACCCATCCAATCCCTCGCACTGCTCCCTCAGTAGCTGCTTGTATTCCTGTCTGAACAAGCCTCTGTTCTTCTCCCACCTTAGAATAAGCACCCTTAGTTTGAGTATGAACCCCTGATCCTTGAACTTGGGATTTTAAATCATTTTTACCTGCCCCAAATTCGGCGGGGGCTACTTGTGGTTTTACTATTTTTGAACTCATAGTTCGTCCTTATTTTTTATCAATCTCAAAATCTTTTGTGCTGCTTCTGATCCACTATTTTCTAGTGCTTCTTCAGCTAATCGTGATTCCTTAGATATGGCTTCGGTTTTATTTCTAAGTATAGAAAGAAGTACTGACTGTCCTACAGATTTACTCGCCCTTCTATCTAACTTAATAAGTTCTTTCATCATGGTTAACTTATCTTCATTAGTGAAATATGTCCCCTCTATATGAGTAAAAAAGGACTGTATAGCACTAATTTTAGAATTATAAATATCTGTGCCTTCAGTCGCTTCTTTATTCTTTATATAAATAGACTGTAGTTGTTCATGTATTCTTTTAGCCATGTCCTTTACATTTTTATCATGCTCCATTGTATACTTTGATGCTTCATATATTTGATGTTGTTTATTATTTTCTCCACCAAAGATCATTTTATAGATAGCTTCTCCTTTATGTGGCGTAAGCTGAAGCCCTCCCTCATCAATAGTTTTCCCACTTTTGGAAAGGAATTGCCTTGTTTGAAACTGTACCAATCCTTTTTCAAAGTTAGAAAGCATACTAGCAAATTCTGCTGCTTCTCTCAAAGTATAAATATATTTTTCTTCAGAGGATATATCTTTACGATGAGTCCATCCTTGCATTTCTTGTATTGTCTGGAGAATAGAGCTACCTAGACCTAACGCTGCGAACCTTGGGTTAGTAGCAGGATTTCCATCAACAAGCTTATATATTTCATATAAACCTTGAATCTGAGGAAGCCCCATTTCAGGGTAAGGAGTAAGACCTTTCCCTGCTAATATCCCATCAGATTTTCCTACATCAGTATCTCTAGTAAACATACCAAATAACTTATTAACAAACCAATCAACTATGCCTCTTTCAAACCGTTGTCTCCACACAGGATCAGATATAAATGGCTCATCAGACAATTCATTATATACCCAACCAAGAAATACAGCAGCAGGTATTCCATATTTACCTCCATACAAAACAAATCTTACTGCCCCTATTCTAATCCGATCATCTCGTGTTAGTATTGTAGCACTGTCTTGAAATAGATTCATTGTCAGCTTCTGTTGAATCGCTGCAAACTGAAAGAAGATAGAAAGAACTCCTTCTTGATAATTAAGTAATCCTCCCCTATTCATAGCACCTGATAGTTTTAATGCTTCTGCTGCTATGATTGCTTGATTCTCTATAGTTCTCCAATCTAAAGTAGGATTTTGTTCCCTCCACATTTCTATAGTTTGTAGACCCATACCAATTCTCTGACTAAGTTCTGCAAAATCATAGCCTACCTCACGAGTTGCGCGAGGCACAGCCATTACCGTATTAGTTATTATTCTCTGCATTAAATCAGCTTTATCCTCAACAAGCATTGTTTTAGCCCCTTGGAGCATATCAGTAACCAATGTATTTGTAGAAATTCCGTCTAGCATTCCACTAGTAATTATGAAGTTTAATTTTTCATTAAAATCTTGGTCATCCATACCACTACCTTTTCTACCTAAATATGTAAATATCTTTTCATATTGAGATAACATAGGTGCTTGTCCCATAATAGCAGCACGAATGCCAACCATCTGCCTTACAGTTTGGACAAAGGAGGAAGGATGTACTAACCATATTTCTCTTAATTGGGCAGGTTGAATCATCCATTGTCTAACAGGATTCAGGTGAATATAAGCAGCAGTAACTACTTGTTTAGGAATTTTAACGGCTAGATTACCAGTATTCCCTAAATGATGTACTTTATCCGCTGTATATCTAATGACCTGTTTTTGTAACATTAGTGCATCATTAGTGTAGGCTGCTGTTTTCCCTAATGTACTGAGAGGATTTTTTCTTATCTCCTTAGTAAGGAGCATACTTATTTTAGCAGGATAAGTGAACCTCTCTATTTTTTCTGCTAGAGAGTGGAAATACTCATTCCATGCTAAATCACCCTTAGTCTGGAATTGATTTAACATTTGAAAATATTTAAACCTAGCTATGGCATCCTTATACCTTTGTAAGTTTGCTTCTGAAGGTATAATGGGTTGTTTAATATCTGAGATACGCAGAGGAAGTTCATCTCCATCATACATATCACCAAAAGTCATTTTAAAACTATTTCTAAAAGCTACTTCAAAAGGCCCCCATATTTCCATTTTAACCATTGAATCAATTGAATTTCCTACTCCGACAAGTCTATCATCTATTCTAGCATAATTTCCATCACCACCTAGTACTCTTTCTCCACGACTCTTAGACTCTTCCATCATCATATGTCTAATCTTTACATCATCTACCACTAACTGAAAGCGATTCTTTCGTTCTGCACGAACTAAAAATTCATATTCAGGATGTTTTTTCTGTAATTCTCTTACTACAGCATCTCCCTCTTCTCTAGTTCTTGTTCCTGCCATAGTCCTTTTAAATAGAGCATAAAGAGCAGATTTAATTTTTACTTCTTTTCCATCTACAATTGCTATCCTTGGTGTCATATCTACAAAATAGTTTTCGTTAACTGTTCTAGGAGCATAACCTTTTATTCTAGGAAGTAACTCTTCAGCCATAAAATTAAATTTAAGTTCCTTATTTACTAAAGCAAAACGATGTATTTCAGGAATGCCCTTTTTATCAATAAACATAGGTTCATCTAATTTAACAAGGATTTTACCCGCTGCATCAATTGCCTCTTTATTATATTGAACAGAAATACTATTTTCAAAATCCCATACCTTAGATCTGACTAAGCCAGTATCCGCATCCACAGCCCCAGTTCTAATTAGTTCTGGATGAGGCTGCATCATTTCATATGTATTCTTACCTTGATTGTTTAGTTCCGCTAACTCTTCAGGTAATATCCTCCTTGTTACAAGCCCCAAGTTCTCTTCCGTACCATCTGCCCTTATTCGCCATAAAGCTTCCATGCCTAAATCGGCTTTCATATTTCTATATTGTCTGTTAAGGAACATGAATTCAATATCTATCATTCTCCCCCACACTGACCATACTTTATATAGCTCTTGGATTTCTCTTTGTCTTAGATGAGGGAACATTTGAGTAAGTTCTGATGCACCATAGAAGTCTCTATGTGCCTCTTCTGCTTCATTAATTAGGGCATCAAGTTCTCTACTCTGCTTATGTCCTGCGATAAGTGCGGGTATTTGTTTTTGTAAAACTTTTGTTAAGGCAGCGTGTTGTTCAATGTTAATCATCGCCCCGCTTTCGAGGAGATTGTGTTTACCATGCGAAATGAGTTTGTCACCTAAGTAAGTATTAGAGAACTTAGTAGCATCCCACCCAAGTAAATGAATTGGTTGTGTATTAAGCATCCCCATATTCAATGGCTCATAATCTTTCTTCCAATTCCATAGGACTATATGTCCTCCATCTTTTTCTATAATCTCAAGACTACTCTCTACTTGTGAATTGTGTTTGTTCAAGTAATGCGTAGCATCTATTCTTTTCTGTAATGTAGATGCAAATCGTTCTGCTCCTTTTCTAGTAGGAAAGGGGCGATGCTTAACTGTGCCAAATAAATCTGTACCTTCTGAAGTAGTATCAGTTATATTTGTACCACCAAGAGAACTATTGGCGGGCATATGGTTTCCTATAGCATCAAATTCTCTTCTTACATCAAAAACAGTTTTTAAATCTTCCCATCTCATAGTTGGTTTACCATAGAAAGGATTAAACCATGTTCTAGCAAAACCTCTTCGTGCATCAGTATCCATGCTCTTGAAAATGGCATTTATTTCAGTCTGTATTTCAGGCCAAATAGTATTACCTTTTACATTCATCGGATGTATATTAGGTAGAACAGATCCATATACAATTCCCTCTACTCCTACTCCTCCATTCATTTTAGTAGTTATTGTACCTGTTTTATCATTCTTTATATTCTCTAAAATCATTTCTTTAGCAAGAGCAGGATCAGCTACATTAGCAGAAGCATACACACTATCGTGAGGAATACCCATATCTTTCATTGGTTCAGCTAGTCTCTTAGGAGGTCTGCCAAAAACAAAACCAATAATCATACCAAATAAAGCATTGGCTGTCATATTTTTAAAATCGAACTGGGGCTGTTTGAGTTCTGGGAAAGCTTCTAATATATAATTCTGTAAAGTTACATTTAACTCTCCCATGACTACATTCACTCCCCCATTCCACATCATCGTTTTTACAACGCTAATTCCTCTTAGAATAGGTATTGAGAAATCTAAAGCGGTAGTTCCCGATTGTGCTAGTGAAGCGGTGAGTTTGGTTTCATAATCTACACCATCATAAGTTAATTCAGAAAATCTAGATGTACCATCTATTATAGCAGCTACTAATGCAGCAAGAGTAACAGTTGTGACTACACCTGCCCCTCCCAATATTATAGGAATAGTAGGAACTACTATCCCTGCTAATTGTCCTGCTGACGTAGCTAAACCATACTCTTCTTGTATTCTACGGAACTCAGCCATGCCCGCATTATATTCTTCTTGTGATCCACCCTGTAATTGAATACCTGCTCCATCCCATATATGATCCACTCCCGCAAGGAAAGCAGCAACATTACCAATATCCTGTTTCTCTATATCTGCTCTGCGTATTTTGGCATAGTTATCATTCAATCTATCTGTAAGATTATCAAATACAATCGTTTGAGAGTCATTAGTAGCAATAGATGTATTTGGATTAGGGATAGATGTTTCGTATATATACTTCTCTTTTAGAGTTATAGGTAGGTATCCCCTATTCATATAGTTTTCTAATATTGCTTTTCTATTAGCTTCTGGGATGGTAGGATCACTTATAATACTTTCTATAGCTAATTCATTTGATTCATCATCATCTATTTTTGCTACTTCTCTAGCTTCATTTACTAGATCACTCTCTCCTTGTTCAATAAGTTGATTAGTTGAAGCGGTATGCTCTTCTTCAGCATTTTCAGGTTGTAATACATGAAGTGCATAGAAACTTTCTGAATCAGCTAAACTCTTTGTTACAGGAACTAACTGAGGAGGAGGAGGATCTGCTACAAATATATCTTCAGAATTTGAGCTTAACACATCTAATGGCTCTCCTTCTATTCGAGGCATTTCAAAGGTACTATCTTCGTCCAGATAAGAAGGGGACGTATCCTCTTCTACGGGGTTAGTTATTATAGAAGGGCCACTAAGTTCTGGATTACCTTCTTGATTAGTATATCCAGACTCAGCCTCACCCTCTGGCTCTATAAACTCTACTACTATTTCTCTTTCTTTTGCCATGTAATATTTAGCCTACGTTTGTTTTAGGAGTTCCCGCACTCTGATTAAGATGAGCCAGACCCTTACTAGGACTCTGTATACCACTTATACCTCCCATTGCACCTATACCTGCATTAGCAACACTAGCGACCCCTGAGAATATAGAGTTAAGACTATCTGCTTTAGCACCTATTCGATTAAATTTAGATAATGCCGTGGCTGATTGCTGACTTAATAGGGAAAGTTGACCACTGAGTCCCTCGAACTGACCAAGCATACCTATATTTTGACCTAGTTGGGATGAATTACTAGCTAACGCACCCTGAGTAGAAGATGAACCCCCACCCATTAGACCTGCATTAGCTGTACCTTGTACGATTTGCGCTCTCTTTATTCTAGCCTCACGTAAAGCAGCAACCCTTGATCTAGATGTTTGTAGATCAGCTTTCTTTTGGGTTACTCTGTTATATTCTTGATCTGCTGCAAATTTCTTTTTAGCTTGCTTTTTTTGGGCCTTCGCAGCCATTTGGGAGTTTACGGTTGTTGCAACGATTCCCGCTGCTGAGACGGCTGCCATTGCTGCTATAGCGATAGGCATAGTTATCGGCATTATAAATTCTCCTTACTAAGTGAATACATTACTTGATCTTCCATATGTCCATTATATAGGTAGCTCTTTGTTAAGTTACCTTCCTTTTTAAATCCACATTTTTGTGCTATTTTTAATACTAATCTATTGTGTACAGGGATTAAAGCAAATACTTTTTCTATCTTAGGTAGAGAAACAAATCCTACCTTTAATGCTTCTCTTGAAAAAGCTAATGTATGTCCTCTTTCTTTCTTTATAACTTCTGATATATGTATTTGATAACATTGTTCAGATAAAGGTACTAAAAGTATTTTTCCTATAACTAACTCATCCTTTCTCATTGCTATTATAATAGTAGGAATTGAACCACCATCATGGAAATCTACATAGAATGTCAAGGTCTTGCGGGTGCTTCCATTAGTACAGCCCATCCTAATAGTTTACAATCTTTTCCTGTCTCAGATTCTATTCTTAATGAAAGGGCTTTTCCATTACCTCTTAATTTACTTTTAGTCACAATTATATTCTTACCATAGTCAAATGTATCTGATGTACCTGTAGGAATATAGTTTCTCTTATATCTATATGTCTGAAAAGATGTTCCCCACTTACCACTATTAATACTGTCTGCCCAATCCCATTGAGCTTGTACCATACAACTAGATGGATTATCTGGCATTAAAGCCCCATCTACATCAGTGAAACCATCCTCTGTTCTATCAAAGTACATGAATAAATAAGGGATATATTTCTTTCTCATTAAGTCACCAAATATATCATATCCTGTTATAAGGTAACTAGAATAGGTTATTCCTGTACTATTTTCTGTATACCAATCTAGGAAGGAAGTATTGCTATATCTTCCTATTGTAATATCTGTACCTGCTGATACTAAGAAAGAATAGGCAGTTCGTCTGTTGGCCCTAAGAGAGGTTGTCACAGTGACTCCCACAGTAGCAGCCAGTACTACATCTGTACCTACAAGAACATCTTCAGTTGTTGTATCCGCAGTAAATCTAGGCAACTCTATGTAATCAGATATATAAGGACTAGCACTTGCTAGAGGACTAATTGTATTAGGATAAAAAGACTTTAGTGTTAAATCAAGAATAAGTTCTTTATTATATTTGTTTATATAATTATTAGTAGCATAGTCCTCATCATCATTATATAGCCATCTAATTCTATTTTCTTGTTCCTCATACATACCTATTGCATTTTGTATTGCTATATTAGATATATTATTATAGAAACCCTGAATAGTTGTCAAGGTTATTGATTCTGATTGGTATCTACCACTAACGCTATCTTGAGATAATAGAAAAACACCTGATCTTGACCAATAAGCTACTGACCCATTTACTTCTATAATACTTCTGGGACTCTCTGTTCCTATAGAAGTTACCTTTGATGCTTGGAATGAGGTAGCTTTAAATCCACCTAAATCACCAAAAACTTCCCACACTCCATTCTCTGCAAATACTAATAAGGAAGACTTTGTGGAAACAAGTTTAACTACCTTAGTAATATCTGGTAGTTGAATAGTTCCGCCATCCGTGTCAATAATATCACTAATATCTGCTGATGTAGGATCAGCCGACATATAGCATCTAGTTAGAGCAGCGGGAGTCGTTGCAACTTGCGTAAAGAATATAAAGCCAGAATAGAAAGGAGATTCTTCGTCTCCCGATGTAATGACAGAAGATATGCCAGAATAAAAAACTCTACCTGCATAAGTAGCTACGGTACTGAAGTTACCGTTTTCTTTATCCGTAGGTAGTACAGCAATACCACTTTCAGTTACTCTAGATGCACCCCTGTGAAGCGCATCAATAATATAATGTCCTTTACCTGCGGGAGAATTATCTTGGGAAGCTCTATCCATAATCTCTGGATTATACTTTTCATAGGTAGCAGATGTACTCGTATCCGCCTCTTTACCAAAAGACCAGACATCAGCATTACTAGGGTATTCAGCAAGAGTTGTAAATGTGCAATTGATTGCATCTGAACCACAAGTAGATATAATCTTTGGAGACCATCCTTGGTTTCTTAAATTATAAAAATGTTCATCAGAAAGAGTCGTTGGTCTTTCATCAAAATCTAGACCATCATTTACTCCCCATATATCTCTTATTTTTACAGAAAGATTTTCCTGAGTAACTGCTTCAGTTGCAGTATTATAAGATAGCAGTATGGGATCATCTATATCAGCAGAAACTAATACAACATTATTATTAATAGTTGTTACTTGTATATCTGAATTAGCAAGTCCTGTTATTGTTAGCGCATTACCACTATTGAGATATTCAGTAGTAGGGGAAGCATTTAGTAGATTAATAAACCAAAGTTTATTAAAAGATCGAATAATACCAATCATTTTAGATGTATCACCATCAGGACTATTCCAACGATGTATGCTCTGTCTTGTTCCTGCCAACACAGTCTCAGAATGCCCTGTAGCTTTCTTTACATAGTTGTCTTCATAGTCTACCCCTAATCTACGTAAACGCCTACCTGTCCGTTCTAGGACAAAATTATCTTCATCTACTGAGGCATTATCTGGAAAGGATAAGGCAGTAGCCTCTGTTACTAACCCTTTCGTGAAGTTATTAAATTGTTTTTCTGAACTGGCTTTTGCCATAACTACTTAGCTATGTCCATTCCTACAACACTTTCTTTCTTCGCTCTCCACATATTAAATGCTTTTCTAGCCATTTCTTCTGCGGTAAACAATCCCTGTAGTTCTTGGGGGACTTCTCCACCACCTTCCCATTTAAAAGTTAGTAGAGGTGATTTTGGATCTACACCTAAGTGAAGTTCTTTTCCTGCTGCGCTTGTATACATTAACATCTATTTTCTCCCTTTTCTTCCATAACCTGCAAAGTCTATTCCATTATTTACTCTAAATGCTTCTTGAGACATTCTACGTCTCTGTATCTGAGCTTGTGCTGCTGCTACAGGATTTTCACTTTGTTTTAATATTATAAAACAAGCTGTTTTTGAATCGGCTAACAGGTAGCTAAATGCTTGAGATGGTAAATCAGGAACAAAAGTATTAGTAGCAGACCATACTGGTTGTACTTTACCAAAGCATTGTGATTTACTCTGTTGCATATTAGTAGTATCTATTGCTGAATCATAAGAATCAAAGATTAAATACTCGTCATCGAATGATGTATAAAAGGTGGGGGCAGCATCATTATTAATATTTAGAGAAACTCCAGTAGCATCTACAACAACATCTACAGTTGCATCATCGCTTTTTCTTACTGCTATTAAATCTACAAAATCTTTTGGAGTTTTATATGTTACATCTATATATTTATCAAATGTATCTGCTGCCTTTTTAGTATTATACTTTACCCATTCAATATCAATAGCACTATCTGGTATCTTCATGTGAGTAGGTCTAGCAGCCGTAGCAGCCTCTAGGCGAATAAACTTTTTTAATTGAGGCCAATCTTTTCCATCAATTAGATTATAATATGATGTTTTTATTATTTGAGCTACCTGTGTACTTTCTACGGTATCAGAAATATCTGATACATTATCTGAATCTAAATCAGATAATATGTCCTGTGTCATTTCTAGTAACGTCATTGAAGGCATTAGGCTGTCCTACGAAGAATAACAGTTATAGTACAAGCGGTGGCAGTTGTATTACTTCCTGTAACCACGAAATTTACTGCTTGATTTGATGTTAAAGTATTAGCACCACTTGGGGATACTGTGTCTACATCACCCGCAGCACTGCCTGATTGAGTAATAGTTATAGCACCATTTGTTACTGCCGTTGTACCTATTCTAGCTGTTATTGTGCAATCAGCAGTAGCAAAAGCATTATCAATTACACTTGTAAGAGTAGTGATTGTTCCTGCATAAGGTGTAGCTAAATAGTAAGTTTGATTTGCAACAATATCTGGAATAGTTACATTAAGAGCAAACTCTTGGAATTTCCATGTTCCAGTGCCAGATGAGGCGTGAAGAATTTTATCTGTAGTAGCTGCCGATACACCTTTAGTTTCATGTAGTTCTGCATTAGCTATATTTTTGTGTTCTAT
>TARA_R110000737_G_scaffold73545_2_pt1 | contig 10623 bp, 11 predicted proteins | sample TARA_R110000737 | Tara Oceans TARA_R110000737 (sample SAMEA4398027) | marine metagenome | biome: Polar Biome; feature: [SRF] surface water layer (ENVO:00010504); material: water (ENVO:00002006), including particulate matter (ENVO:01000060) such as... | depth 5 m
TAACGCAACCTAATTTAAATATTACGATAGCAACTGCTTATTAATACAACACTTGCTAATTATTTACCGGTTATTCTTAAGTTCGGCATTGAATTTCAGCATGCGGTCTAGCGATTTAAGCGCACCTTCTCGCAATGACATATCGACAAAAACCTCTCGGCCCTCAGGATTTAATAACGCTTGCTCTATTTCCTTTAAGCCATTCATTGCCATCCAAGGACAATGTGCGCAACTACGGCATGTCGCACCTTCGCCCGCTGTTGGTGCTTCGAAAAACTCTTTATCAGGGCATAACTGCTGCATTTTATAAAAAATACCGCGATCGGTTGCAACAATAAATTTATTGTTAGGTAAGTCTTGAGCTGCCTGAATTAATTGGCTAGTAGATCCTACCGAATCAGCAAGGTCAATTATTTCTTCAGGTGATTCAGGGTGCACAAGTATGGCGGCATCAGGGTGTAACGCCTTCAGATCAATTAGCGCTTTAGTTTTAAACTCGTCATGAACAATACAAGCACCTTGCCACATGATCATGTCAGCACCGGTTTGCTTTTCAATGTAGGCACCTAGGTGGCGATCTGGGCCCCAAAGGATTTTTTCGCCCTGCTCATCAAGGTGCTCAACAATTTCTAACGCACAAGATGATGTCACTATCCAATCAGCACGAGCTTTTACTGCGGTAGAGGTATTGGCATATACCACCACGGTTCTATCTGGGTGTAGATCACAAAAAGCATTAAACTCTGCTATTGGACAACCTAAATCTAACGAACAGGTGGCCTCTAATGTTGGCATGACTACTGTTTTTTCTGGCGTAAGCACTTTCGATGTTTCGCCCATAAAGCGCACACCTGCGACAATTAAAGTTTCTGCAGAATGAGTTTTACCAAATCTCGCCATTTCTAATGAATCAGCAACACAGCCACCGGTTTCTTCTGCTAGCGCTTGAATTTCAGGGTCAGTGTAGTAATGCGCAACCAGCACAGCGTTTTTTTCCTTCAATAATGTTTTGATGCGTGCTTTGTAATCTTCACGCTCTACATTACTTAATGGAACAGGCTTTGCTGGAAATTGAAAGTCAAAGTCTACGGCTAAATTTGCTTGGGTCATATCTATTCTCAATGAGTACCTAAAAATCGCGTGGATTATAAGGTATAGAAGAATAAAAGTGTACTACGAATATATCCTAGTTAAGAGCAAATGAAGATAAGTAGATCTGCAAGCGAAAAAAATGCAGAGATATTTAACAATATTTTAGGAGTGAATCATCAGGAATATAAATAGCATGATAATTAAAAGTGGTCGGTCGTGAAGGATTTGAACCTTCGACAAATTGGTTAAAAGCCAACTGCTCTACCAACTGAGCTAACGACCGATAAACTACTTCTAATTTTTGAGGTGAAATTGCGATGCGCTAATTTCAGTGCCACTTCGTTCTTAATGTTAAGAAGAAGTGGTCGGTCGTGAAGGATTTGAACCTTCGACAAATTGGTTAAAACAAAACTGCTCTACCAACTGAGCTAACGACCGGTATTTGTTCCCGTTGAACTACTCGTCCAACGCGGGGCATATAATACTCATTATATTTTTAAGTGCAACAACAATCTTCAGCTTTATTGAACTTTATTGTTCGTTCGAACAATAAACCAGCAAAGCGACCAACTAATCAGCAACAATTATGATTTTAAACTATTTAATCTAGGTTTTGCTAACTTCGCCGCACTTGAATTAGGATACTCAGCTATTAGCTTTTTATATATCGCCATAGCTTTAGCGGGATTATTTTCTTTCTGTTCAACCATAGCCAACTTGAACATTGCGTCACTACGTTTACTAGAATCAAGATAATCGCTAACCACTAAATCAAATTCTTGACGGGCTTTAGCTAACTCACCTTTATTAAACAATAACTGACCTAACCAGTAATGTGCATTAGCCGCATAACTAGAATTAGGATATTTTTGATTAAACGCTTCAAATTCAGGTATTGCTTGATCGTAACGCTTATCCTTTAGCACCATATTCACGGCGCGATCATAGGCTTCATTTTCTGTTAAATTATTACTGTAATTTACAGTCCCGGCGCCAGCAGTGGCTACAGCAATTGTCGCCGGTAGCTGATTTGCTGGTTTTAGCGCTTCAGTGACCCTGCGATCAAGCTCTTGATACAACTCTCGCTGACGTTCAAGTACTTGGCTTAATTGATAGGTGTGTAACTCAGTAACGCCACGAAGTTCATTCACTTCGTTTTGCAATTCATCAAGCTGTCGCTGAACATTGACTTGCGCTCGGTTACGGGCATCAAGTTTGCGTTCAAGGCTAACGAGCTGTTCAGTTAAGCTTAACTTGGCAGCATTGTTAGGCGTACCAGCGGTTATTTCGATAACAGGAGCAGGTTCTGCTGCCACTACCAAATTGGTAGCAACAGCAAAGGACATCCCGAATAGAATACTATTGGGTTTCATTTAATTACCTGATTAATAAACCAATACTGCACGACGGTTTTTAGCAAATGCGCCTTCGCTACGATCTTTAATCATAGGCTTTTCTTCACCGTAACTTACTATGCTCAACTGTGAAGCTGCAACACCCATATTCTCTAAATACATTTCGATAGACTTTGCACGACGCTCGCCTAAAGCAATGTTGTATTCAGGCGTACCGCGTTCATCTGCATGGCCTTCTATGAGTACATTTACGTTTAAGTTTTCGTTAAGAAACTTCGCATGTGCATCAAGAATTGCAGAAAAGTCACCACTTACTGTTGATTGATCAAAATCAAAATAAACAATATGCTCAGAACGTAGTTTTTCTATTTCTTGACGTTTTTTAGCTTCAATAGCATCAGCACGTTGCATTGCTTCAACCTTTACACGTTCTGCTGCTTCACGAGCTTTTTGTTCGGCCATTACAGCTTCATTCTTTTGCATCGCACTCGCATCTTCGCTAGCTGAGTCAGATGAACTACAGGCTGATAAAGCCATAATAGGTAAAACAATCGCTAAAGCTTTTACAGTTTTATTAAAACGCATTATATGTGTCCTTATTATTTACAAATTAAATTACTAATACTTATTATAAAAATGGTGACCATGAAGGCGACTTCACTTCACCATTGAGTGCAGGCAATCTTGCCTTAAATCTACCATCTACAGAAACTAAACTCAGTACCTGTCGGTTATTGTGTAACGTACTATAAATTATCATACCGCCATTTGGCGAAATGCTTGGAGATTCGTCCAAACGCGTTGACGTTAACACTTGGAAAATCCCTGAATCAAATTCTTGTTTAGCTAAATGATACTTGCCATGCGTACGATTTACCATTATTAATTGACGACCGTCAGGTGTCAATGAGCCACCAAGGTTCATTTCACCGTCAAAAGTTAGCCTTCTAATTTTGCCATCGACTAAATTTACGCGATAAAGCTGCGCTTTTCCACCACGTTCTGAACTAAATACCAATGATTTACCATCAGGCGTCCAACTTGGCTCAGTATCAATTGCGCGATGGCGTGTTACTCGGCGTAACTTTTTCGTGGCAACATTCATCACGTAAAGTTCTGGGTTACCATCTTTAGATAAGACCATCGCCAATTTTTTACCATCGGGGGACCACTTAGGCGCGCTATTAATACCTTCAAAAGAACTAATTAAGTTACGCTGCCCTGAATAAATATCGATAATATGAATTTGTGCTTGTCGATTTTCAAAGGTGACGTAAGCTAACTCATTACCGTTAGGATGCCAGGCTGGTGACATTAATGGTTCTTTAGAACTTAATAAGACATGTTCATTAAAACCATCATAGTCTGCAACAGCTAGTTGAAACGGGTATTCACCTTGATCACGAACGATCACATAAGCAATTTTTGTTAAAAATGCACCACGCGTGCCGGTCAGTTTTTCATAGACGACATCACTAATTCTATGGGCATAACGTCGAAATTGCTCCGCACCAATCTCAACACTACTCTCATCTAAAATATGATCTGAGGTGCGAACTAATTCGCCATTACTTAACATTTGTGTCTCGCCGCCGGTCACTTGACCGCGGATAACATCAACAAGCTGATATTTAATTTGATAGCGGCCTATCGAGGTTTCACTCACTTCGCCAATAATAATGGCTTCAACACCTTCACTAGCCCAGGCAGAGTAATCAATTTCACTATCTGCATTGGGGGACTGAGGAAAACGTAACTCGTTAATGGGACTAAATTTACCACTGCGTAACAAGTCATCACTGATCACTTTAGATAGACGCTCAGGCATTGCACCTGTGCCTCGCCATTTAAAAGGCACTACCGCTATTGGCCGCGCACTATCAACACCTTCGGTGATAACAATTTCTAAAGTTGCCATTGCCTGCTTTGAAATCACTGCAGCAAAGAATAGTAAAAATAAAATTATATTTTTCATAGAGTTGATTGTCTTCCTAATATATACAAAACTTAATTAAATTTGTCTGGCGCGACGGTTAAACTGATGGTTCTCATTTCTCTAAATATTTCAGGGTCTTTAGACACAGGTAAAGTACCCGCTTTATATACTGCTGTTTTAGCTGCTTCACAAACCCTTCTATCACCTTGGCCAGTGACAACATTAGTAACAAAACCCGATGGTGCAAGACTTATGGTCAATTTACAAGATTTACCTTCCATAGTACTCTGGTCTGTAATCAAATTACGCTTTATAGTTTGGGTTATTAAGGCGGTAAATCGGCCAATTTCCGTCATCATCTGCTGACGACGGGCCTGTTGACGATTGGCCATATCTTCAGCCATTTGCTGCTCTAATAATTTTTGCTGCACTGCTCGTTCGCGATCTTCCTGTGCTTTACGTTTTCGTTCGGCGGCTTTCTTTTTACGTAAATCTTCGGCTTTTTTAGCCGCTTGTTCTTCTTTAATACGTTTAGCCTTTGCATCGGCAGCTGCTTCATCTGCTTGCTTTTTTTCTAGTTCCTTTTGCTTACGTATTTTATCAGCCGCGTTTGCCTTAGCTTTGGCTTTTTTAGCCGCGCTATCAGCCGCTTGCTTCTCTTGCTCTTTTTTCTTACGTTGACGTTCTAGTGTTTTAATACGTTTTTCTTCGTTTATACGTTTCGTTTTTGCCGCAGCAATACTACTTTCCAAGTCTTTAAGTTTTTGGGCGTCGTCAGCTTTTTGCTTTTTGATCTTATTAATTTGTGCCTCGACCTTACTTCTCTCTACAACAACCGCTTGAATTGGTTCCATTCGTACAGCAGTTGGCGTCGGTTTAGCAGGCGAAGAGAAATCACCAAACAGCAACACGGCGGCTAACAGTATGTGGATGGCAAAACTTAGGGCTAATGGGATCGAGTACTTAGACGACACTACTTACTCTCCGGAGTATCAGTCATTAAGCCAACTGAAGGTACACCTGCGACTTTTTGCAGCATGACCATTAACTGAATAACAGCATCATAAGACACCGAGCCATCGCCATTAACTACTACAGGCGTGTCGGGAGCCAATTTTAAATGCGCCGCGACTAAGGTAGCAACTTCTTCGGCCGACATGGGTTCATTTTTACTGGTACCAACTGCTAAGTAATAGTTTCCTTTAGCATCAACAGAAGCCACTAACGGCGGCTTCATATCTTTACTGAGTGGTTCGGCATCGGCCTGTGGTAAATCAACTTTAACCCCTTGGGTTATCAACGGAGCCGTTACCATAAAAATGATCAACAATACCAACATAACGTCGATATAGGGCACGACATTTATCTCAGCAACCTTGCGGCGCCTAACTCGATTATACATAGTTAATATCTACCTTAGCCGTGTTGCTCTGTCGCGGTTTGTCTTTGCAAAATACTCGAAAACTCGTCCATAAAGTTACCGTAGCTATTTTCGAGTTTCTCTACATTGTGGCTAAAGCGATTAAATGCCATAACTGCTGGAATAGCGGCAAACAAGCCCATTGCCGTAGCGATGAGAGCCTCCGCTATACCAGGAGCAACCATGGCAAGTGTTGCTTGTTCGACAGCACCTAAAGCAATAAATGAATTCATGATGCCCCACACTGTGCCAAACAAACCAATATAAGGACTTATTGAACCTACGGTGGCCATAAACGGCAAATGAGTTTCTAAGCTATCTACTTCTCTTGATAAGGCAACGCGCATTGCACGATGGGTACCATCAACAATTACTTGTGGCGCATAGGCATGGGTTTTTCTTAAACGAGCAAACTCACGAAAACCAGAAACAAAGAGACTTTCAATACCATCAACATGCTCTTTTGCTGAAACTTCGCCGTAGAGCTTACTTAAATCGGCACCACTCCAAAATTTATCTTCAAAGCTTTTTAATTGTACCTGGGCCGCAATCAATACTTTACGGCGTTGAAAAATCATGGTCCAACAGGCAATTGAAAAGCCCAACAACGTCAACATGACCAACTGAACTAATAAACTGGCTTGTAAAAATAAATCAAAAAATGAGATTTCAGCTGACACGTTTTAATGCTCCTAATATGCTTTTGGGGATAATACAAGGTTTAACAATGGACAAGTCAACACAAGCGACTTTAATTTCAGTCGTACATAATGTTAACTGATTCTGATTTACAAGTTGTTGTGAAAATACCAAACTTGCAGACTTTAGCCGACTTATCGTCGAGGTAATTGTCAATAAGTCATCAAGTCTTGCCGATGCCTTGTTATCCATTACTACCTTTGTGACCACAAAGCCTATGTTTTGTTCTAAAAATATTGATTGGTTAATACCAAGTGCGCGCAACCACTCTGTACGGGCACGTTCAAAAAACTTCAAATAATTAGCATAATAAACAATACCACCAGCATCGGTATCTTCATAGTAAACACGAATAGTGTGTTGATGACTGTTTGATGACATTAAATTTATTTGAATTATCTTAATAGAAAGTACATGGTGCTATCTTAATAGATAAAGTCCAGTTGGGACAAGATCTAAGGCACTTTCTTTGTAACAATTTTTGCAATAAATTCAATTAGCCCGACTCTTTTCAGCAACCCTTGGTGCAAATTACTTTTTAGCGACCGTAATTGGCCATTTAACTGATTATTATTGCTAAATATTTCGCATTAGTTTTTCTAATGGTTAAAGTAAATTATTTTTGTTTGCACTGTTTAACTCATCCGATTAAAATAGCTTTGTTTTCTGAGCTAACGAACCATTTTTGTTTTGCTGACAAATATTTCCCCTAGCGCATTAACTTTGAATGGGTATTGTTACCTTCTCACTGACATATTTCTTTGGAACTCCATTTCCTCCTATCAACTTACATTATAAGTTGGCCCACATAGTTTTATGTGGGCTTTTTTTTTAGCTAAAATTCGTTACATAATCATAATAATTCCATAAGCACTCTCACTAATATCGTCGCCCTTTCACATCGACATTCAATTCATTAACACCTGAAGAAGCAATTTTTAACAAGACTTAGAACTATCATCTAATTGCTATATTAATATATGTAGTTATTTTTTTGGCAACATAAAAAAGCACCCGCAGGTGCTTTTAGAAAAAGACGAAACTAACACTTAACTTGGAAAGTCTAAGCCAAAATGCAAGTAAGCTCGGCTGGTGGCAATACGGCCACGAGGTGTGCGCTGTAAAAAACCTTGCTGTATTAAAAAAGGCTCTAGCACATCTTCAATTGTTTCACGTTCTTCGCCAATCGCTGCAGCAATGTTATCCAGCCCCACGGGGCCACCAGCAAACTTATCAATGATTGCTTCCAGTAGTTTTCGGTCCATTAAATCGAAGCCTTCATTATCAACTTCTAACATATCTAGCGCACTAGCGGCTGTGGATTTACTCACTATGCCGTTAGTTTTCACGTCAGCATAATCTCTGACTCGTCGTAGTAGCCTGTTGGCAATACGGGGGGTACCACGTGAGCGTCTTGCGACTTCAAATGCACCGGCAGGATCAATGTCTAAGTTTAAGAAATGTGCTGAACGCATCGCAATATCGGTTAACTCTTTGGTGTTATAAAATTCAAGCCGCTGAACTATGCCAAAACGATCGCGAAGTGGTGAGGTTAACGCGCCTGCTCGCGTCGTAGCACCGATCAAAGTAAATGGAGGTAAGTCAAGCTTTATAGAGCGTGCAGCTGGCCCCTCTCCAATCATTATATCTAGCTGGTAATCTTCCATTGCAGGATAAAGAATTTCTTCAACAACTGGGCTTAAGCGATGGATCTCATCAATAAACAACACATCATTTTCTTCAAGATTGGTCAATAATGCCGCTAAATCTCCCGCTTTTTCTAGCACAGGGCCTGAGGTCGCTCTAATACTCACGCCCATTTCATTGGCGACTATATTAGCTAAAGTGGTTTTACCTAAACCTGGCGGGCCAAAAATCAGCACGTGATCAAGCGGTTCTTGCCTTTTTAATGCCGCAGCAATGAATATTTCCATTTGAGATTTTACATGTTGCTGCCCCGTATAGTCGGTGAGCATTTTCGGCCTAATCGCGCGATCAACAGTTTCATCTTCACGGCTAGCTATAGGTTCAATTAATCGATCTGCTTCTATCATGTATTACTCATTGGAAAAATTAGCTTTTTACGCACTAAACTGTAATATATAAAAATGAATTTATAGTGAAAAATAACTATAAGGTCAATGTATTAACTCGATTTACAACATCGCTTTTAAAGCACTGCGGATCAGATCTTCACTGCTTTTGTCAGCAGCAAATACTGACTTAACGGCTTTATCAGCTTGTAGTTGACTATAGCCTAAAGAAACTAACGCGTTAATGGCATCACCTTTACTATCACTGACAAAGGCATTCTCTTGTTTAACATCAGTAGGCATCATATGAACAAGTGCATCACTACTGTCAGTTTGCCAATCTTTTAATCTGTCACGCATTTCAATCAACAAACGCTCTGCCGTTTTCTTGCCAACGCCTGGAATTTTTACAATAGTGCTTAAGTCATCATGTATCACGCAGCTAACAAATTGATCAGCTGACATACCAGATAATATAGCTAAAGCTAATTTAGGCCCAACACCATTAACCTTAATCAGTAAGCGAAATAGCTTACGCTCTACTTTATTGGCGAAGCCATAAAGCAATTGAGCATCTTCACGAACAACAAAATGTGTATATAAGGTCGCTTCTTGGTTAACTTCACCAAGGGCATAAATGCTGGTCATTGGCATGGTCACTTCATAACCTACGCCATGGCATTCGATTAAAATTTCAGGGGCCATTTTTTCTATTAATATGCCACGTAAACGTCCAATCACGACTTAACCTATTACTTGATATGATATATGACGCCACCATACCACTAGATATTTATACAGTAAAGTTTAGGGCAGCAATTATTTTACGCCATCGATAAATAACAACAAAAAAAGCATAGCGCTTTAACGTAAACGTCCTCGCACTGTTTTAGTCGCTTGGCCAGACAATTTACTAATAGAATCATGACTATGAGCATGACAAAGTGCAACAGCCAGCGCATCTGCGGCATCCGCTTGTGGTGTACCTGGCAATTTTAATATAGTTTTTACCATATGTTGCACCTGAGTTTTATCTGCCGCACCAGTGCCGACAACCGATTGCTTAATTTGCCTAGCCGAGTACTCTGCGATTGTTAAGCCATTATTAGTGGCGGCAACAATAGCGGCGCCTCTAGCTTGCCCTAACTTTAACGCTGAATCAGGATTTTTTGCCATAAATACTTGCTCAATGGCAAACATATCAGGTTGAAATTGTAAAATAAGCTCACTAACGCCAGCAAATATGGTTTGCAATCGCATGCCTAAATCTTCACCGCCAGCAGTCGCTTTGATGCAGCCACTGCCTAAATAGGTAAAATTTCGACCTGACTGTTTAATAACGCCATAGCCGGTTAAACGTGAACCTGGGTCGATCCCTAAAATAATACTCACTAATAAGTGCCTTATAGCCGCGCTATATTAACAAAATAATGCGATTAAAAAAAAAGCGCGAATAAAGCCTAATTAGCATTAATTCGCGCATTTTATATAGTTTTAACATTAACGATTAGTAGCTGTTAAAATTCGGTAACGAAAAGGCTATTCTGCTTCTGCGTCAGTCTCTTTTTTCAAACAGGCAATACCTAACTCAGCGAGTTGTGCAGGGTTTGCATGACCTGGTGCATTGGTTAACGGACATGCTGCCGTGGTTGTTTTTGGAAATGCCATCACATCACGAATTGAACTAGCACCTGTCATCAACATCACTAAACGGTCTAAACCAAACGCTAAACCGGCATGTGGTGGCGCGCCATATTGCAATGCTTCTAGTAAGAAACCAAATTTCTCCTGCGCTTCTTCATCACTAATACCTAGAATACGAAATACTGCTGCTTGCATATCTTGGTTATGAATACGCACAGAACCACCGCCTAATTCACAGCCATTAAGCACCATATCGTAGGCATCAGATAATGCGCCAACAGGGTTTGCTTCTAATTCTGCTGCTGTTAAGTTAGTAGGCGCGGTAAACGGGTGATGAATAGCATGCATGTGACCATCTGCTTCTTCAAACATTGGAAAATCAACAACCCATAATGGCTTCCAATCACCTTGCAGTAACTCAAGGTCTTCACCAATTTTTAAACG